>MDSV01242832.1_pt1 | contig 12707 bp, 12 predicted proteins | sample 810851 | NCBI WGS metagenome assembly MDSV01 (sample SAMN05326640, study PRJNA326480) | marine metagenome | isolation source: seawater | place: Atlantic Ocean: North East | collected 2012 | reverse complement strand
TAGTAGCTGTGAGGAAGGCAATGGCGATACCTGTACAAAACGCAAACACCTGGATTTGAGAAAGGAAATGAGGGCTTGCGATATCAAAATAATCTAGCACCTGAATTAAAGTTGCACTAGCGAAATAAATTACATTTACCAATAATGTCCAACTACTGAAGGTGATGAATTTAGCAATTCCTTCCGGGTGATAAATCTGCTCTTCAGAACTTTTTATCATCAAAACTCGCATATTTCCGGGCCCACAACTGAACATGTAGATTATTGCGCAAACGCCGACTGATAAGCAAGTTATTCGCCATAATAATACTAATGAAGAAGTCGAATGGAAGCTATTAATCGATTTGTCTACAATATCTACCAAATCAATATTGATTGCATAAAATAACACTCCTAATCCCAGAAAGAGGATTGTACCAATTGTGTAACGAGTGAAGTCGCCCTCTGCGTTTTCATTATTCATTTTCAATCTCCAGTGATTATATTCCATTCTGGAAAATCTTACTATGAACTATTCAAATGGGTCGAGATGAATCAGTTGTTCAACATCGATTCTCTTGTAGCCACGCTCTTCGGCATCTTTGCCTGCGCGAGCGAGCATCCTTCGTATCCAACCAAGCATCATCAAATCTTTCATTTTGTCAAGAGAATCAATGAAAACTGCTGGGTTACTTCCAAGTTGAGCGTGTTCGCGGATATTCTGTCCAGTTTCATCTACAACTTCGTAATACAATAGGATAAGTTCCTCAACCGCTGCATCTGTAATCGGCATTCCACCGAAACTGCGAGCTAACTTTCTCAATACCATTGGAGTAAGAGCAGAGCCGCTAACCTGTCCCTCTAGAAGATCTTCTTCAACTTCTTCAGGTGGTGCCATTTCGCTACTATCTTCATTGGTCGCCGGAGCTGGTGCTGTTTGGATATGGCGTGGCTTAATCGTGTTTACTCGGTCTTTTGCAGCAGCCATTTCGGCATTGTTGAGTATTCTTTTGAGATAAGTCTCAAGGTGTTCAATTCCAGCTTGAACGGCTTCTGAACCCACGCTTTCCAAATCAGACAATCTCTCAATCATCAATTCCCTAGTTCGATTGTAATTCAATCGAGTGCGGTTTGTATCGTCCAGTGTCTTCTTATCCGGGGTTGCCGCTAATGTTGCAGATTCCATGGCAGGAACCATACGATCTATTTCTGCAACTAGCATCTCAACAAGTTGCTCTTTTACAGCCCCTGAGAGGCGCATTTCAGTAAAACCCGAGGATACGAATCCAATATGACTTGAAGAATACGGCTTGGCCATTTTCACTCCACCAGCCCGTCCTCACGGCCGATGGCTTGTGAGACTTCCCATGCATGGTAACATTCGTGTCCGCCTAGAAAACCGCCTGCTTCTCGTGCAGGACCAATGAATTCCGATGCACAGAATTGGCAGTACACATGCACTATTATTTCGTTGAAATATGTTCCATTTGGAGTTGTCCTCTTCACAATCCTCTTGCCGACGTCTGACTCATCCCAGTCACACATCTTCTCTGTAAAGTCATCATCTAGTACTATTTTTTCAGTCATGATATCACCATTCTGTAATCCAAGGAATTGCTCCGTCTGCAGTGATAGGACGCATTCCTTCATCGTCTCTAACCCATGTGTCTTCGCTACCAATGCTGCCATCTGCATGGACAACTTTTGGCTCGATTGCCATTGTTCCACCAATTGGCAATGGACGGTCAAATCCTTCTGCAACAACTGGGGACTCGTCGAGTTGAAGCCCGACTGAGTGTCCCAAAAATCTCGATTGGTCTGGCGCCATTCCCATGAGGTGGTCGGCATGCCCTAATTCATCAGCCAATGCATACGCTTGCCTCCATGCTTCAGAGCAATCTAGGCCTTGGTCGAGTACATCAACTACAACTTCCTTGACAGCAACCATGTCTTCTAAGCGGCCTTGCCACTCATCGGATAAAGAGCCAGCAACAAACATTCGCGTTGCATCAACAACATAACCACGGTGCACATGAACTAGATCAACTAACACCGGTTCATTGGCTTTGATTGTAGTAAACCCACTACCCATTGAAGACATAGGGTGAGGTCCAGTCCCACCTATTGCCGAATCGAAGAAAGAAGGTATTCCGCCTGCTCTGCCTGCAACAATAACACCTCTATCGCACTGTAGTGGGAACCGCCTCATCTGAACATTTCCGCCGAATCCAGCAGCTCTGCTGACCGCTTCTGCTGCAGCCACTAATTCGATTTCGGGAACGCCTTCTCCTCCAACTGCTTCGACCGCTTCAAACATTAACATTTGAATTTCAGCAGCATCAGCCATCATTTGTAATTCCCATTCGCTTTTCACTTCACGTTGGGTATGAACGATTTGTGTGCAGTCGTTAGTTGCGCCTATCTTTGATGCGAAGCGGCTTGCGAATGAATGCGGTAATTCTCCGAATTGTATAGATGGGGTGCAACCAATCTCTTCGCCAAAGGTTGCCATTCGTGGAAACTCTTCAACTGAATGGGGCGAGTCGTTTCCACCTGATTCGTGCTTAGCACGAGATATTGAGCGGCGTACAAAGAAGCGTGATTCTCCTTCGGCAGTGACCAATAGAGACCCGTTTTGCCTTCCTCCTGTGTAGTAATACAAGTCGACTGGTGTTTGAATTAAAGCTGCTTCATGTCCTGCCTGTGATAGCATGGATGCAAGTTTAGATTGTCTTGACTCGAGTTCACTAACGGGAACTCGCCAATCTTCATCTTCAGGACCAACTAGTGTTGATAGTTCGTCCTCCATGTTACATTCCTGTAGTCAATAGTTCAAAACGACTCCCATGAAATTCATAGTCTCTATTTTGATGATTTTTCATTCGATTTGAATAACCGGAGGGGAATATTCATCTGTTATCATCAGCCTTTCTTCTGCTATTGCGCAGTATTCTGCGGATAAGTCGCAACCGACATACTTCCTACCCGTCATCTTTGCAGCTACCGCAGTGGTTCCTGAACCGAGGAATGGATCCAGAACTACATCTCCCACAAATGTGAACATCTCTATACAGCGCTTTGGTAATTCAACTGGGAATGGTGCTGGATGATTTACTCTCTTTGCAGATTCTGTTGCGAATGACCAAATGGATTTTGTTTGTTGAATGAACTCCTCTTTTCCAATAGTGTCAATTCTTCCATCTGCTCTTTCTGCTTTAGTACGCGGTAACTTGTAATCTCCCTTTGAAAACATCAAGAGGTACTCGTGAATATCTCTCAAACAGGGATTTGATGCTGATTGGAAAGAGCCCCAGGCACAGGAAGAGCCAGCACTAGCAGACTTATCCCAAATCACTTCTCCGCGATGCATGAATCCTATGTCGTGCATAATCAGATTAACATGGCTGGTCAATGGAATATACGGTTTACGCCCTAGGTTCGCAACATTGACTACCATTCTCCCACCTGGCGCTAGTACGCGATAACATTCTGCGAATACATCGTGGAGCATACTGAGATACTCGGTAAGCGATAAGTCCTCATCGTAGGCTTTTGATGCATTGTAAGGAGGAGAGGTGACTACTAAATGGACACAATTATCCGGCAGAGGCATCGACTTAGAATCACCGTTAATTACGATATTTTCTAACTCGCTTGGGAATTCAATAGCCTCTCCCACATCTCTTTGAGAAACTAGATCATCATACATCTTTGAGCCATAGTAAATAGAAGAATCATGACCTTCTCGCTTTGATACGCCGAATGAAGAAGTTGTGGTCTTAGCACGTTTACGAGGTCCTTCTAGGGAGTCATCGCGCGCCATGCTTGTCATCGTTCAACAAGGGTATATGACATTTCGCGCTTTTGACTATCCTGTGACGCGCGTTTGAACCAATCGAATCAAAAACCGTGGGCTTGTCGCAATGGTTGATGGCAAAGGTCCTGACCCTCGACGAGGTCGACCTCGAAGGGCGTACCGTACTGGTTCGCGTAGACATCAACTCCCCTCTTGATCCAATCAACAATGTATTCTTGGATGATACTAGAATTCGAAGAATTATTCCTACATTGAATAAACTTACAAAATCAAAAGTTATTCTTCTGGCACACCAATCTAGACCAGGTAAGATGGACTTCACCTCTACTCTTGGGCACTCTAGAGAATTGGGAAGATTGCTTGGACGTAATGTGAAGTGGGTTGACGACATTTATGGCAAGAAGGCCCTAACAGCTATCGAGAATTTAGAAGATGGTGATTTACTGATGCTCAACAATGTTCGAATGGATGAAGATGAAATCAGTACCAAGGGTGATTTTGTTGCTATGTCTGAAACCATGATGGTCCAGAATCTGTCTATGATAGCAGACGCATTTGTTAACGATGCATTTGCTTGCGCTCACAGGAGTTCGCCTTCAATCGTTGGATTCACCAATGTTCTGCCTTGTATTGCTGGCGAATTGATGAACTATGAGTTATCGAAGTTAGGACAAGCGCTTGAAACTCCTAAGAGGCCATGTATTGCGGTTCTCGGGGGAATCAAGGTCGATGATTCAGTAGTAGTTGCCGACAACATGCTCAGAGGAGGAATCAGTGACCATATCTGGGTGACAGGAGGGGTAGCGAACTTGTTCCTTCACCTTTCAGGCATTGACCTTGGGGAATTGAATGTAAATTTCTTGAAAAATGAAATCAAGGATAAGTGGGACGAGACGGTTGCTATTGCCAGCGCACTTCTGAAAGACTTCCCTGAATGCATAATTATGCCTAGTGATCTTGCATTGAATATCTCTGGCAATCGAGTTGACCATCCGCTTAAATCGCTTCCAATCGAAGCACCAATTTTCGACTTAGGGATTACAAGTATCCAATCTCTATCGAAGGCGATTAAGAGTGCAGGAACAATAATTCTGAATGGTCCTGCAGGAGTATTCGAGTTGTCGGATTTCGCACTAGGAACTATCGAGATGCTAAACGCATGTGCAGAGAGTGAAGGATATGCTGTAATGGGTGGAGGACACACTGCAACTCTTGTTAGTCAGCGTGGACTTGCAGATAAGATGGGGCACGTATCTACTGGGGGAGGTGCTTCCTTAGAGTTGTTAGCAGGTAGAACTCTTCCTGGGCTAGCATCATTAGAGGAATCTGCCAAGCAATTCCGATTTTCTATTTCTAAGCCATTGGATCATCAGTGATAGAAGCCATCTTAGGTTTCGCGGGGTTTTTGAATAACCATATGTGAAAACTAATGTGAGGGGCATGATAGAACACAATGATATTGCGATTACCAAAATCATATCTGCCGCCTGTAGAGATTTCATGGCCTTTAGGGGGTTTCATAACTTCGAATTCAAAGATGGGATTAACAGTATAGTCGGAGGTAATGCCAGCGGCAAGTCCTCATTGATTGCTCTAATCCGGCAGGCACTTTCGCCTCAAATCTCTTCCCACAGAGGTTCGAGATGGGGAGGAGATTATTCTGGCATCAGCCTAGTAGAATTGAAGTTCATGGCTCGTGGTAAAACGCATTACTTGAGAAGAGTAATTCAGGATAGCGACCACACCACCGATTTACACCTCTACATTGGAGAAGGAGAAGATGGAGAATTCCTCCGAGATGGAGAAGTTGTCACCTATTTGACCAAGCTTAAACCATTGTTGATATTCGATGATTTCCAATCCTCACGTCGAGAGTTCTATTACCATCTTGATAGGAGTTCTGTCGCTGCTAACCCACCATTCTCGAAATCAATCGAAATGATAGATGAGGTCAATAGATTATTACCGGTAACTAATTGTCCTGTTAAGAAAATTGTGAAGTCCGGTAACGATGTAATGGCTGAATACGAGGATAGGCTGGTTCACCTGAATACCTTAGCTGGTGGACAAATCAAAACTGTTTATGTTCTTTCAAAAATCCTTACCCTGTTATCTGGGATGAAAGAAAGAGACTTGTCCAGAGTAATCCTAATCGATGAGATGGAATTGGGCTTGGATCGTTCTACTATCAAAGGACTGAATGAAGCCATTAAGCAAATCTCAACGGAGCATGACTGCCAATTCATGATGACTTCCCGATTCGTGAATGGAAGAGTGAATCCGATTACTGTTAGCAGGTTTAGAATGCATAATTACTACAAAACTCAAACAACACCTGGCAATAATAAGTCAATTCAAAGTTTGATTCGTAAATACATAAATCAGGTGAATATCAAATGGAAACCATAAGAGAAATTGTATCGTTCTCGCACGGTGGTTATGGAGCCATGTGGTATCCATTTTCAGCACAGCTTAAGGAAAACCATACTGCAATCAGTGCCGAATCTTACTATGAGATACAGGACTTACTGCGATTACTGAAACTGATGTTCGCCACAAATAACCACCACCCAGATCTTGTACACAAAGAGAATAGAAAAATGGCCAACAAATATCTCTTTGGTCCTGCAAAAAAGTCATTGTGTAGTGTAAGGTTTCGAACTGAAAGAAGTGAATATGTTTTGACAAGATGCTTCGTTGACCAATACTCGACTGAAGCCACTATTCAGAAGGTCGGTTCGAGCGTAATATTCAGAGGCCATGATGTCATTCAAATGCTAAGTAAGTTCCACAAGCCAATAATTATCGACAGCACGTCCATTCAAGCAACTAAATCATTAATTTTCAAACCGATAAATGACTATTCCAGAAATTGCATGATGGCTTTAGCAAACGGTTGGGCGAAGATGATCGGCATTACCGACTCTGTAATTCATTTAAATCAGGATGGTAGATGGTCGACAAGTGGAGAATTGGACTTCTTCACCAGGAGAAGAAACATTTCTAGAACTGCTTCAGCATCTCCTTTACGACTGATTACCAATCTGGTTCAGGCAGTTATGAAGAAGCGGAACTACAATCTGTGTACGCCGATATTTTCACAATTCAACATGGAAGGTTTGAACCAATTTGAGGCGATTACCGTGATGGACTTGGTGAATTGTGTCAGTCGAGAAGAGGGCATTCAGTTCATTGTTGGCATCAATACTTCATCAGACACCAATTCGATGATCAATGCGATTGAAACCCCTAGACTATCCATCTATGGAATCTAATTCTGGTTATTCGCATTCGCTCACTTTGTTTTTTTTTCGTTTAGCCATTTGAGTTCAAAGAACTAGAAAAATGAGGGGTGTTAAATATGACCTATACTCAGGGAATATTGCTACGGAATGTAGCGAAAAAAAGACCTCAAAAGGCCCACTCTTTTTTTCTTCATACTACGTATGAAGAAGAAAAAAAGAGTGTGGGCGCAATGGGAAATAGACAAAAGTTGGCTACTGGAACCTTTTACAGGTTTCACGAGATTTTTGGAAAAGTCAACTGCAAAACCGGCTGCTTTAAGAGGGTCCTTTGGCATTATTCTTAGGCGGGTCGAAGACTTGTTGTGTTCACACCCGTTTGAGCCAACATTTGCACTGGATTACGTCGAAGACTTGGACACAAAACCAGCCCAAATTGGCAAGATTAGCTGTAAACTTTCGGATTCACATATACAGGAGGAAAAATTATGACGACAATTTACAAAGCAACACCGGGAACACCAGAGATTAGTATCTCTTACATGAACGAGAACATCCGCTTTACAGGCAATGATGTCGAGGCCATAAATATCGATAAGGTCGAAAATGGCAGCATCCTTGTTCTTGATGAAATTGATTCCTTAGAGGAAGTCAACATCAAGAACCCTGGAATCATTGTATCTTTCACAAGATTCCCTGATCAAACGATTAGAATCAAGGGTGCTTTCGAAGAGATTCGCATTAAGGATAAAAGCCATTTCTACAACCTCCATCGTTTTGGCTCAAACCCAACTTTACCAATGGACCACCTATGGGGAGCAGTAGTCACCAGATCGCCGGAAGTTGAATGTGACGGCATGGATGCTTTGATGATTAAGCCAACTGGCATTGCTGATTTGAAAATCGACGATGAGTGGACGCACATCTCAATAGTAGGCGATAAGACACTGGAAACTGTCGAAGTCACAGGTAAGAAAGTTATTCGAAACTTCGTAATCAATCGCGGACCAAAGCTGACTGCTTTGAACATCAGAAGAAGGGCCCTTACATGCACTTTGTTCAAATGTCCAAACATCAACACCATTATCGGATTTGGAGATCGCCTAAACCTCCATACCAAACCCAAGAAGAAGAATTCTCTATCCATCGGAGGGTTTTGGCATCAGGTTCCTGAATGGTACGACTTACAGGTTGCACAATTGCAGATACCTCACTTCAACGCCCATCTAACCGCTAATGACATCATCAGTTGTGACGATTTAGGAGGCGTCGTAATCATTCCTAACAACTACCAAGGAGCAGGAGGCCTTTGCCAGTTCAGTGATACTTTTGGCATAGAGATTGACGAACTTGTTAGTGGAATAGAGATTCCCAACATGATTCGTCTGATTGAACAAATGCCTGGTGGTTTCCATGTATTCTGGGACTGGTGTTCATCCACACTTTCCCTATTCGACCAATACAAAGGAATGAGAGTTATCGCAGCACTCATATCTCGTGGTTTCAACCCTGAACCCATTCTAAAACTACGTAACATGATTTCTGAGTTGAACACTAGTATGCCCAAATTGGTGAACGGTTCTGTTAATGATGGAAATCTAGGTGGTAGATGGAACAGAATGTACTCTGGCGACTCAGACGAGTGGGAAACGCCGCACAATTCGGTTATGCCATTTGCAAGAGTAGACCTAGAGATTTGGCTTCACACCGATTTGGGACTAGAGTTCTTAGGCCTTGATAATCAAATCACTTACAATCAAATTCATCCAAGACACTTGCGTAGAAGGCATCTTGGAGAGAACGGAAAGATTCGTAACCTGCTGATTACCACACTTAGTGCTGCAAATACGGTGGGCCGAAACAACATAGCTGAAATCAAATTGACAAACCTAGCAGAGAGTTTGTACACCAATCCACTGATCAACACAGACCCGTTCTGTTGTGAGTTTACAGTTTACCATCTTGGCGTCTCTAGAGTGGCTACAAAGCCAATTATCAGAGCATTGATTGATGGTATCTCAAGTATGCAAAATGATGCTTGGAAAAGGGCAGCCTTGTTAGTAGGGGTTGTTGATAGAACTAATTCATCACGTGCCCGAATGGCCCTCAAGATATTAGCATCAGACAAAGAATTCACAGTAGCCGAATCATCGAGAATCAATGCCATTTCAATTTCTGGCAGGAAAGCATTCGGTACTAGTAAAGTGGCAAAGCCAGAATGGCCCTATCTAAAGAGCTGGCAAAAGGAATACGGAGAATAGGAGGAATAAACATGAACGTAACAAGCATAACAAAAGCAAAAGCGGTATTACAACACCAATTAGACATCCTTTGGGAAAACCCAGAGAAGGCACAAATGGTCCCACCATTGATGATATGGGGCCCACCAGGAATTGGTAAATCTACATTCATCCGCAATCTGTGCAAAGAGAACGGAATCGGATTTATCGATGTCAGACTTGCTCAAAGAGAGCCAGTCGATATCCGAGGACTTCCCGTTCCAAGAGACGATAAGCAAGGTATAGATTGGATTGTATCCTCTGAATGGCCAAGAGTTGGCGTTGAAGGTACCCCTGAAAAGGGAATTATTCTCTTTGATGAGATCACTGCTGCAGACAGTACCTTACAAGTTGCAGCCTACGAATTCATCTTGGACAGAAGACTTGGACAACTATACCAGGTTCCAGATGGATGGTACATAGTAGCCGCAGGAAACCGCACAGGAGACGCTGCAGTCGCCAGAACCATGTCAAGTGCTCTAGCAAACCGGTTCTGTCACCTTGAAGTGGGTGCGAACTCTGCTAGCTGGTTGAATTGGGCACTAGTCAATAATCTAGACCCGCGTGTTACTGGATTCATTCGTTACATGCCTCAGAAGTTGTTCTCTATGGAAGGCAACAAGGAGAGAGGTTGGCCTAGTCCACGTAGTTGGGAGAGAGTCGCTATGGAATTGGAGTTAGCTAAGTCCAAGGGCCTAGATGATGATTTGATGCACATACTGGTTGAGGGATTAATTGGTGAAGGTGTTGCTGTAGAATTCATGGGATTCCTGCAATGGAGTGATAAAATCCCAGACATCAACAGGATGCTTGCTGGTGAAATCAAACCAACGATTCCTAAGAGATCAGACCAACGATATGCGATGTTGTCTGCCATAGTCCACCACATGCGTCAACATGAAGAGCCTGAATCAATTCTCAATGGCTTTTTTGATGTCATGTTGAAGTTCCCTAATGATTGGGTGCAGTTGCTATACCATGACATCACTTTAGTCATGCATTCACAAGATAACCATGATTTCTTGGAAGCATTGTTTGAACACCCTCTGCACGAAGAATTGCGAAACAGAATCGTTGTGTGAGGTGATTTAATGTCAGACATTAACGAAAAAGAAGTCAATTTCGCCCCGCCATCTTCAGAAGATGAAGCTGCTAAACTGAAGTCTTTGGAAGATTGGACTAACGACAGAATGAAGATTCTGGGTTGGCGTCCATTCATTGGAACTCTTGCGATGAATCTCGAGTTGATTCCAGTTGTTGATCACAGATGTCCTACAGCCTCTACTGACGGAAAGAGAGTTTTCTTCAACCCTCATTTCCTTAACGATTTAACTGAAGAGGAGAGAATGACTATTCTCGCCCACGAAATCTGGCATTGTGGACTATCGCATTTCTTGCGAGAACACGGGCGAATTGAGGACCATAGGATGTGGAATCACGCAATTGACCACGAGGTCAATGCATTACTCAAAGAAGATGGTTTCAAGATACCTCAAGGAGCGATTCTGTACGAGCCTTACAGAGGCGAATCTGCAGAGACGGTTTTCGAATTAATCAAAACTGGACAAATTGAAATGCGTGGTCAATGCCTAGACGATCATGGTAATTCAACACCTGATGAGGATAAAACTCCAGGCAATGATGGCACTGATGGTTGGTCTACCATTGAGGTCGATGATGATGGAAACATCACAGCACGGGTAGATTCTGATTTCAGACCTCGAAGAAGTGATGATGTATGGAAGGAATGGAAAAGCAAAATGATGGCTGCAGCTCAACAATGTGCAGATCGTGGCACAAATATGAGTAACTACAGCGGCCATCTAGATGACCTGTTTTCTTCACGAATGCACTGGAAGGAGGTTCTGCGACAATTCCTAACACCGATGTTCAATAGTACTCGTAGATGGTTGCCACCAAATCGAAGGCACGTATACAAGAAGATGTATCTGCCATCACTTAGAAAGGAAAAACAACTGAACATTGTCATTGCAATTGATACTAGTGGTTCTACTACAGGAGACATCGTCAAGACATTCGTTAGTGAAGTATATGCAATTCTGAACTCTTTCGGAGGATACCAATTGAGACTAATACAATGTGATATGGTGATTCATGAAGATGTCGTTTATGACATGGATAACCCTTTCATTCCCAAGGACTTCGTTCTAAAGGGTGGAGGCGGTACTGATTTCCACCCTGTTTTTGACCTAGTCAGTGATGGAGATGAAGAGCCTGAAGTCCTTCTTTTCCTAACAGATGGTTACGGCCAAGCGCCCAGTACAAGACCAAATTACCCAGTAATTTGGGGAGTTATCGAAGGCGGAGTTAAACCTGCAAAATGGGGCGATTCAATCGACATCAGCCTCGGGAATTAACAACAAAAACATCAGGTTAATAAGGACCCAACGGTATGTTCCTTTGGTAGAGAAAGGGACAATCGTTCGAAGACGGTTTGTCGGGACTTTGGACCTTTTCTGGAACAATAAAAGATGGTGATATTATGGCACATATTAGTGAAAACAAAATCTGGAGAATCGCTGCTAGAATCGATGATGAGATTATCGTGAAACAGGCGGTAAGCGTTGAGAAAGCCACCCGTATGGCCAGAAACGCAGTTTGCCAAAGGCTGTGTGTCTCTACTGGAATGGAATACGAATTAGGATGGTGGAAAGGGCGCAGACATGAAGGACGAAGATCATTTGTTGACAACTTCATCGGCACACCTCTCTATGTGTTAATCGATGAAGAGTTCGATGCAGATCTCCACGAAATCCCGTATGAGGTTTACACTGTTGAACAAGTTCGCATGACCTTCAAGAAAATGACTCTGATGACCCCGGATAACATCGATGCCTGGGGCTATTTGCACTGGGGCTCAGGTGACGATGATAAGATAATGCTTCTAGGTTCTAAGTTACCAATCCCTCACCACCTTTCACACACTAAAGGTTTCGAAGAAGAAGAAGTCATTGCTCTCAGTGATGCTCAAGAGTGCTTAGACGCATGTCCGAGTTGCAATGGAGAGATCCCTTTTGGGACCATTGTCCTAGTCACAGAGCACTTCAGACTTGTACCGACGAATTGCTGTGGCAAGATGATATGGTTAACCGAAGAAGAGCAAGGTGACAATGAAGAGTGGGCGTGATAGTATGCGTGGAAGGAGGAATCGTAACATTGAATCAGAGCTCCAATCAATTCTGGACAATGGCGGGAATGTATGGGCGATTGGTGATGTGCATGGCCACGCTGATACCCTTGAAGCCCTACTAGAATCTTTGAATCTAGATTCCATGGATAGAGTAGTCCTACTCGGAGATCTAGTTGACAGAGGCCCGAAGTCTTGCGAAGTAATACGCATTGCTAGAGAGAATCCACAGATATTCTGCG
>MDSV01114720.1_pt1 | contig 12707 bp, 12 predicted proteins | sample 810851 | NCBI WGS metagenome assembly MDSV01 (sample SAMN05326640, study PRJNA326480) | marine metagenome | isolation source: seawater | place: Atlantic Ocean: North East | collected 2012 | reverse complement strand
ATTTTAATTCTAAACCAGAATTAGAAATTTACGCCGACGATGTTAAATGTTCTCACGGATCGACAACAGGTAATATTGATGAAAATTCTATATTTTATTTAATGTCACGAGGCTTAACAAAGAAGCAAGCAAATCAAATGATTATAGAGGGTTTTCTAAACGAAGTTATTGAAACAATTACCGAGCCTTTTATTAAAAAACTAGTTTCTTATTTATTTATTGAAAGGATAAAAAAAGTTAGTTTATAAATGAATATTATGAATATAGAGAATATAAAATCACAATTTCCAATTTTGAATAAAAAAATCAATGGTAAACCTTTAGTTTATTTAGATAGCTCAAATTCATCACAAAAACCTATTAGTGTTATTAATAGATTGAATGAATTTTATAAGAATGAGTTTTCTAATATAGGTAGAAGTATCCATTCGCTATCTGTAAATGCTACAAATAAATTTGATGAAACTAGAGAGAGTGTTAAAAATTTTATTAATGCAAGCTCTAAAGATGAAATTATTTTTACTAAAAATGCTACTGAATCTATCAATTTAGTTGCCTCAGCTTTTGGAAAGCAAAATATAGAAAAAGGAGATGAGATTTTAATTACAGATCTTGAACATCATTCTAATTATGTTCCTTGGCATTATCTCAGAGAAACCAAAGGTGCAGTTATCAAATTTGCACCAATAAATGATGATGGAGATATAATTATTAGTGAATTTGAAAAATTAATTTCTTCAAAAACTAAAATAGTAGCTATAACTCACTTATCAAATGTCACGGGAACAATAGTACCGGTTAAAGAAATTATTGATATAGCACATAAAAAAAAAGTTCCTGTTTTGGTAGATGGTTGTCAAAGCGCTCCACATATAAAAATTGATGTTAAGGATTTGGATTGTGATTTTTATGCAATATCTTGTCATAAAGTTTATGGACCAACAGGTGTTGGAGTTTTATATGGTAAAAAAGAATGGCTTGAAAAATTACCACCTTATATAGGTGGAGGAGGAATGATAAGTGAAGTAAAAAAAGACAAAATTTCATATGCTCCATTACCAGAAAAATATGAAGCTGGAACTATGCCTACTGCTGAAGTAGTTGCTTTTAATGAATCAATTAAATTTATGCAATCCATTGGAATTAAAAATATATTAAAACATGAATTTGAACTTACCAATTATGCATTAGAAAAATTAAAAACTATTAATTCAGTCAAAATAATAGGTAATCCAAAAAATAAGGCGGGAGTAATATCTTTTACAATAAAAGGTGTACACCCACACGATATAGCTACAATTTTAGATGAAGATGGTGTAGCTATTAGAGCGGGGCATCACTGTTGTCAAATTTTACATCAAAGATTAAACTTATCAGCTACCGCTAGAGTTTCTTTTGGAGTTTATAATACAAAAGAAGATGTTGATATTCTTTGCAAATCAATAGAAAATTGTAGAAAGGTTTTTGGTTTAAAATAATGAATTTGAAAGAACTATATCAGGATATAATTTTAGATCATGGAAAAAGTCCAAGAAATTTTGGGAAGTGTGTAGGTCATAATCATGAAGCCAAAGGACACAACCCTTTGTGTGGAGATCAAGTACATGTATATCTAAAATTAAATGAAAAAAAAAATGTTGAAGAAGTAACCTTCGAAGGTTCTGGCTGCGCTATTTCTATGGCATCAACTTCAATAATGACTGAATTAGTTAAAGGAAAATCTTTTGATGTTTCAAAGAAAATTGTGAATGATTTTTTAGGTATGATAAAAAGTGGTTCAGCAATGACAACAAAAGATCTTGATGAAGATCAGAAAACAAAAGTGATGTCGTTGTCAGGTGTAAAACAATATCCAATGCGAGTAAAATGTGCTACGTTATCATGGCATACTTTGGTTTCGGCTTTGGATGGACACAAAGATGAAGTGAATACAGAAAAAGTAGATTAATGATTGATCTTAAAAATAAAGTTATAGAAGAAATTAAAAAAATTTTCGATCCTGAAATTCCAGTAAATATTTATGAGTTAGGATTAATTTATAAGATAGATATTGATGAAAAAAACAAAGTTAATGTTGATATGACATTAACTTCGCCAAATTGTCCTGTAGCTGAAAGTTTGCCAAATCAAGTCAAGGAGAGTATAAAGGGAGTAGAAGGTGTTTCTGACGTAAATCTTAATCTAGTTTGGGAACCACCTTGGGATAAAGATAAAATGTCAGAAGCTGCAAAATTAGAATTAAACTTATGAACAAGCAAGTAATAACACTTAGTGAAAAAGCTGCGAAAAGAGTCAAAGAAATTATGGCCCAAGCAAAAGAACCTATAATTGGTTTGAGAGTTGGCGTCGCTTCGGGAGGTTGTGCTGGCATGTCATATGTTATGGAATATGCAAAAAAACCAAATCCAAATGATGAAATTGTAGAAGACAAAGGTGTGAAAGTTTTGATCGATCCTAAAGCAATTATGTATTTATTAGGAACAGAAATGGATTATAAAAAAGAGGAATTTTCTTCGACTTTTGTATTTAAAAATCCCAATGAGACAGAGCGTTGTGGATGTGGAGAGTCTTTTAAGATATAATTATTAAATTTTCTAGATTGCCGTACAATCAAGAATTGTATATAATATTTATGTATGAGAGATACAAAACATTTAGGAAAACATGCTACAAAATTAGCAACCGATGCTAAAGAAAAGGTACTCTTTAGAACTCAAAGAAAAGCTGTAGAAGCAGGCGCCCATGGAACTCTTGATTATACAATCAAAGAAGGGGTAAATAAAAATAAAATAGCTGATAAAAAGATTTTAAAGAGTGAAAAATAATTTTTTAGGATCCACCAACAACTAAATTTTCAGTCATAAGAGTTGTGGGGTAATTTTTAGAATATTTAAATTAAAGATAGTTAGCAACTATAATACATTTCAAACTCTATTGGGTGTGGTGTATGTTCGAGTTTGTAAATTTCTTCAAACTTTAGTGCTATATAAGCATCGATTTGATCGTCAGTAAAAACATTGTCTTGAGTTAGAAATTTTCTATCTCTATCTAAACTTTCCATAGCTTCACGTAAAGATCCACAAACAGTAGGAATACTTTTAACCTCATCTTCTGGCATTGCGTATAAATCCTTATCAGCTGGTTTTCCTGGATTAATTTTATTTTTTATACCATCGATTCCTGCCATAAGCATTGCTGCAAAAGTTAAATAAGGGTTACCAGCTGCATCTGGAAATCTTATTTCACATCTTGCTGCTTTTTTATTCATGGTAATTGGTATTCTGCAAGAAGCAGATCTATTTCTTGCTGAGTATGCTAAGAGAACTGGGGCTTCAAATCCTGGAATTAATCTTTTGTAACTATTCGTAGTACTATTAGCAAAAGCATTGATTGCTTTAGCATGCTTTAAAATTCCACCAATATAGTGCAATGCAGTATCTGATAGTCCTGCATATTTATTTCCTGAAAACAAAGCTGTATTACCTTTCCATAATGATTGGTGAACATGCATACCAGAACCGTTATCTCCTTTAACTGGTTTTGGCATAAAGGTAGCAGTTTTTCCAAATGAATGAGCAACCATATGAACTCCATATTTATAAAGTTGCATATTGTCCGCTTGATCAGTTAAGGTTCCAAAATACATTCCTAACTCATGTTGGCTTGGAGCTACTTCATGATGATGTTTCTCGACTTTAATTCCCATATCTTTTAAAGATTTTAAAAATTCACCTCTCATATCTTGAGCTCCATCTACAGGCGGAACTGGAAAATAACCACCCTTAATACCTGGTCGATGACCCATATTACCATTTTCATAATCTTTCCCAGAATTATAAGGTCCTTCAGAGCTGTCAATTTTAAAACCAGTTTCATTCATATCGTTTTTAAATTTTACATCATCAAATACAAAAAACTCTGCCTCAGGTCCAAAAAAAGCTTTGTCGCCTATTCCTGATTTTTTTAAATATGCTTCAGCTTTTTTTGCAGTACTTCTAGGATCACGTTCATAAGGTGTTTTTTTAACTGCGTCTAAAACATCACAAAATAAGATTAATGTATTATGCGAAGTAAAAGGGTCAATAACTTCTCTTACAAGATCAGGTTTTAGTATCATATCAGATTCATTTATTGCTTTCCAACCAGCTATAGAAGAGCCATCAAAGAAAATACCCTCATTTAACATCTCTTCATCAACCACTGTTTTATCCATAGTGACATGCTGCAGTTTACCCTTAGGATCAGTAAAACGAAGATCTACATATTCGATTTCTTTATCTTTTATTAATTTCAAAATTTTATTTGGGTTCATAAATTACTTACTTATATGTATAATTTAAGACTTAACTAAATGTTTTTATTTAAAGCCTAAAGTTGTATCTTTACTAATTTTTAAAAATTAGTGAAATGAATTTATTAATTAACAGGTATGCAACACAAACATAGTACAACAGAAATAAGCAAGCTAGAATCTGCTAATAATTCATCTAAAATAGTAGCTAAATCAACAAAGATTAAAAAATGGAAGAATTATTAAATAAAGAGCCAGTAAAAAGAGTTAAAGAAATTATATCTAAATTTGATACTAAAATTCAGATAATTGTATTAAATGATACCGCAAGAACAGCAAAAGATGCAGCTTCTTCTTTAAAATGTGAAGTAGGTGCTATTGTCAAAAGCCTTTTGCTTAAGGTAGAAGACTCCTTTTTAATTTGCTTAGTTGCTGGAGATAAGAGATGTTCTCTAAATAAAATAAAAAAAATTCTAAACAAGAAAGATATTTGTATGGCTAACGCTGATGAAGTTAAAAAATATACTGGATTTTCGATTGGTGGAGTTTCACCAGTAGGACACATAAAAAAGTTAGATATTTTAATTGATACATCTCTCGTTAGATTTAAAAATGTTTTTGCAGCAGCAGGCCACCCTAATTGTATATTTAAAATTAGCTCAAATGAATTGTGCAGAATAACAAATGGTCATTTGAAAGAAATATCCGAATGAGAGAAACAAAACACTTTGACTATTTTTTATTAGCAATACTAGCCCTTATTTGGGCTTCAGCTTTTTTTAATATAAAAATTGCTACTTATTCTTACGGACCACTTACAATAGCTTTTTTAAGAATTTTTTTCGGAGCAATTCCTGTTGTACTTCTCTGCAGTTTTAAAAAAATAAAAATTGAAGCCTTTTCGAATGATTGGTTCTGGTTTGCTTCTATTGGAGTCATAAATTTAGTTATACCATTTTTCTTAATAGCTTATGGCGTACAAAAAGTTCAAAGTAATTTAGCTGCAATCTTGATGGCAAGCACTCCTTTAAGCGCGTCTTTAATAGCTCATTTTTTTACTAAAAATGAAAAAATTAATTTAATTAAATCAGGAGGTATTTTAATAGGCTTTTCAGGTATAGTTTTTTTATTTTCTGACAATATTTTAATTAATGAAAATAACTTTACTTCAGCTCTTTTAATTTTATGTGGATCAACTTTTTATGTAATAGGAGGATTATTAACTTTAAAAATCAGTAATAAAAGAAATGAAAATGTTACTGCATCAATTTTAATTTGGGGAGCTATAGTATTATTACCTATTTCATTATTTATAGAGCAACCATGGAACCTTTCTCCAAGATTAGACTCAACTTTATCACTTATTTATTTGGGTGTTTTTTCTACAGGCATTGCTTGGTTATTAAGATTCTATATTTTAAAACATAATGGTTTGGTCTTTCAAGCTCAGGTAGCTTATCTAATACCAATATTTGGAGTAATTTTAGGTTATTTAATTTTAAAAGAAGCTATAACTCCAAAAGTTATAATTGCATTGATAGCTGTTATAATTGGAATTTTTATTGTGAAAAAAGGCAGTAAAATTAAAATAGTTTAATTGACTTTGACAATATATTTTAATTTGATACTAAATTTGTTTTATATAATTTAAAAATAAGTTTATTCGCGCCCATGGTGGAACGGTAGACACGCTGGTCTTAGGAACCAGTCTGGCAACAGGTGAAAGTTCAAATCTTTCTGGGCGCACCAATTATTATGAAAGTAACAGTTGACTCCAAAAAAGGACTAAAAACAAACCTTTCAGTTTTCATAAATAAAGAAACTGTGAATGGCAAAATAGAAGAAAAATTAAAAGAGCTTAGCAAAACAGTAAATCTAAAAGGTTTTAGACCAGGAAAGGTGCCAGCCTCGGTTATAAAAAGTCAATTTGGAAAAGCTGTTTATGGAGAAGTATTAGAAAAAATTTTACAAGAAACTTCAATTCAAGCAATTAAAGAAAAAAACATAAAGGTAGCTGGCCAACCAAAGTTAGACCTAAAGTCTCATGGAGAAGGAAAAGATTTAAAATATACCTTAGAGATAGATGAGTTGCCAGTTATTAAAATTCAACCTATGGAGAATTTAAAATTTACAGATTATGAAATTAATGTAACAGGTAAAGAAGTTGATAAAAGAATTTCAGAAATTGCAAAAAATCAAAATGACTTTAAAGAAAAAAAAGAAAGTGAAAAAGCTGCAAATGGTGATCTAGTAATATTCGATTATGAAGCAACTGTTGAAAATAAAACATTTGAAGGAGGAAAAGGAAAAAATACACAAATTGTCCTAGGGAAAGATTTATTTATAAAAGGTTTTGATAAAGGTTTAATTGGGACAAAAAAAAATGATGAAAAAATAGTTCCTTGTATATTACCAGATAATTACCCTAAAAAAGAATACGCAAATAAAAAATCTGAATTTAAATGTAAAATTTTAATGGTTAAAAGACCAGTTCCTATTAACATAGATGATACGTTTGCAAAAAATCTAGGAGCCAAAGATTTAAGTGATTTGAAGTTATTGGTTACTAAACAAATTCAAAATCAATATAAGAGCAGTTTAGAAACAATAACTAAAGAAAATATATTAGATCAACTTGAAAAGTTACATGATATTAATTTACCTAATAATTTAATTGAGCAAGAGCTGTCACTTATTACACAAGGGTTAAAAAAAGAAGATATTGAAAAAAATAAAAAAGAGAGTGAAAAAATTGCAAGAAAAAGAATTAAACTTGGTCTTATACTTAATGAAATTGGCGAAAATAATAGTTTAAAAGTTAGTGAACAAGAGTTTAATAAAGAAATCCAAAAACAAGTCCAATCAATGCCTGGTCAAGAAAAACAAATAATGGAGTATTATCAAAAGAATCCTTCAGCCTCTAATAGCTTAAGAGGTTCTCTTTATGAAGAAAAAATTATAGATTTAATTAAACAAAAATCAAAAAAAATCAAAAAAACAGTTACTTTGGATGAAGCCGACAAAATATTAAAATTAGATCATGAAAAAAGACATGACCATAGTCATAAGCATTCTAAAGATGCTATTAGCAAGGACTCGTCTAAAAAATCAAAAAAAGTAGTTAAATCATCAGTTAATAAGAAAAAAATTAGAAAAAAGTAACCATAAGTTGTATATTTCATTTTGTTGATTCGTTATGAAAAATAAAATTGATGAACATATGAATAATTTAATTCCGATGGTTGTTGAACAATCAGCTCGTGGAGAAAGAGCTTATGATATTTATTCTAGACTTTTAAAAGAACGTATAATTTTTTTAGTTGGACCCGTAAACGACTCTGTTGCTACTTTGATTACTGCACAATTACTATTTTTAGAATCAGAAAATCCAAAAAAAGAAATTTCACTATATATAAACAGTCCTGGAGGATTAGTAACCGCAGGTCTAGGAATATATGATACAATGCAATATATAAAACCAGCAGTATCTACACTATGTATAGGACAAGCTTCTTCAATGGGTTCTTTTTTATTAGCAGCTGGAGAAAAAGGAAAAAGATATTCTCTTCCAAATTCAAGAATAATGGTACATCAACCTTCCGCAGGTTATCAAGGTCAAGCTACAGACATTGAAATACATGCTAAGGAGATTTTGTCTTTAAAAGACAGAATGAACAAAATTTATTCAAAGCATACTAAGAAAAATGAAAATGAAATTAAAAAAGCTTTAGAAAGAGATAATTTTATGACACCTACAGAAGCAAAAGAGTTTGGTTTAATTGATTCTGTAGTTGAAAAAAGATCATAGAACACAACATTTAGTCATTGTGTACAACTTACACTTGATAACTTTTAACATTAGTTTATTTTATCATTAATTGATTCGTTTTTAAAATTTATGTCTGAAAATTCTAATAAAAATATTTTGTACTGTTCTTTTTGTGGCAAAAGCCAACATGAAGTAAGAAAATTAATAGCTGGGCCAACAGTTTTTATTTGTGATGAATGTGTTGAATTATGTATGGATATTATAAAAGAAGAAACAAAAGATACATTCATTAAAAACCAAGAAGGAGTTCCAGCGCCTCAAGAAATATGTAAAGTTTTAGACGATTATGTAATAGGACAAACTTATGCTAAAGAAGTTTTGTCTGTTGCTGTGCACAATCATTATAAAAGATTAAAATATGATAACAAAAACAGTAATAACAATGATGTTGAGCTAGCAAAATCAAATATTCTTTTAATAGGACCTACAGGATGTGGAAAAACATTATTAGCACAAACTTTAGCAAGAATTTTAGACGTACCATTTACAATGGCAGACGCGACAACACTAACAGAAGCAGGTTATGTTGGTGAAGATGTTGAAAACATAATTTTAAAATTATTGCAAGCAGCAGATTATAATGTCGAAAAAGCACAACGAGGTATCGTTTATATAGATGAAGTAGATAAAATAAGTAGAAAGTCAGAAAATCCTTCAATTACTAGAGATGTTTCTGGAGAAGGAGTTCAGCAAGCCTTACTTAAGATAATGGAAGGAACCATTGCAAGTGTTCCACCGCAGGGAGGTAGAAAACATCCTCAACAAGAATTTTTACAGGTAGACACAACAAATATATTATTTATATGTGGAGGTGCATTTGCAGGTCTTGATAAAGTTATCTCGAAAAGGGGATCAGATATATCAATAGGATTTGGAGCTAAAGTAAAACACTATCAAGAAAATAGTTCTAATCGACTAATGCAAAACTTAGAACCACAAGACTTAATTAAATATGGACTAATACCAGAATTTGTAGGTAGAATGCCTATTTTAGCAACGCTTGTAGACTTAGACGAGGCTTCCCTGGTTAAAATTTTGAAAGAACCAAAAAACTCATTAATTAAACAATATAAAAAACTTTTTGAGTTCGAAAATACTAAATTAAACTTCAAAGACGAAGCTATTTTGGAAATAGCAAAAAAAGCTATAAACAAAAAAACCGGCGCAAGAGGACTAAGATCAATAATCGAATCAATTCTATTAAAAACTATGTTTAAACTTCCTGCATTAGAAGGTGTAGAAGAGGTTATTGTAGACCGTTCTGTCGTAAAAAATAACAGTGAACCATTACTTATTCACTCAAAGGGTAAAAAAACAACAGCTGCCTAAGAAATCAGTTGAAATAATACAAAAAATTCCCATATACTGCTTTAATGAATAAAACAGTTTTTTTACCATCATTGCCCCTAAGAGATGTGGTCGTATTCCCAAGTATGATTGTCCCTTTATTTGTCGGGAGAGATAGATCTATTAAAGCATTAAATGAGGTAATGAAGAATAATAAAAAGATAATTTTAATTACCCAAAAGAATGCTGAAGTAGACGACCCTAAACCGGAAGATTTATTTGAATTTGGATGTGAAGGAAAGGTACTGCAACTTCTTAAATTACCTGATGGAACTGTAAAAGTTTTAGTGGAAGGAATAGATAGAGTTAAGATATTACAAATTAAAAATGACAAAGAATACTTAGCATCAACAACGGAAATTATAAAAGACAAAATAGATAGCAAAGAAGATTTATTTGCCTACGCGACAGCAATGATTAGAAAATTAGAAAAATTAAATAATTTAAGCAAAAAATTTTCATTTGAATTAACATCGAGTTTAAAAGATGAAAAAAGTCCATCAAAAATAGCAGATCATATAGCCTCACAATTAAATATTTCTATTTTGGATAGACAAAAATTATTAGAAACGATTAATTTAAAAGATAGATTAGAAAAACTAATGGAACATATTAATAATGAAATTAATGTTATTGGTGTAGAAAGAAAAATTAGAGGTAGAGTTAAAAATCAAATGGAGAAGACTCAACGTGAATATTATCTAAACGAACAGATGAAGGCTATTCAAAAAGAATTAGGAGAAATAGAAGAAGGTAAAGATGAAGTTGCTCATTTACATAGAGCTATTTTAAAAGCAAAAATGACAAAAGAGGCTACAAAAAAATGTCTTTCTGAATTAAAAAAATTAAAATCAATGAGTTCAATGTCAGCTGAAGCGACTGTTATAAGAAATTATCTTGATTGGATGACAGAATTACCCTGGCAAAATACAGGTAAAATGGAAAGTGTGAATATATTAAAAGCACAAAAAGTTTTAGATGAAGACCATTATGGATTAGAAAAAGTTAAGGAAAGAATTATAGAATACTTAGCTGTGCAAAAAAGGGTAGGAAAAATTAAAGGCGCAATATTGTGTTTAGTTGGTCCTCCAGGTGTAGGAAAAACTTCTCTTGGTAAATCAATTGCTAAAGCTACTGGAAGAGAATTTGTTCGAATGTCTTTAGGTGGAATAAGAGATGAAGCCGAGGTAAGAGGGCATAGAAGAACTTACATTGGATCTTTACCAGGAAAAATAATTCAATTAATGAAAAAGGCGGGAACAAAGAATCCTCTATTTTTATTAGATGAAATTGATAAAGTAGGAACCGATTATAGAGGAGACCCGTCTTCAGCTTTATTAGAGGCTTTAGACCCAGAACAGAATACAACATTTAACGATCATTATTTAGAAGTTGATTATGATCTTTCAGATGTAATGTTTGTTACTACAGCAAACACACTTAATATTTTACCACCTTTACTCGATAGATTAGAAGTTATTAGAATTCCTGGTTACACAGAAGATGAAAAAATTAGCATTGCATCAAAATATTTAATTCCAAAACAATTAAAAGATAATGGTCTAAAAAATGAAGAGTGGAATCTAGAAAATGGTACTTTAAAAGATATCATTAGAAGTTACACAAAGGAAGCTGGTGTACGTAACTTAGAAAGAGAAATATCTAAACTTGCAAGAAAAACTGTAAAAAATATTTTAACTAATGAAAATGAGAAAAATTTTATTAATTTAGAAAACTTATCTAGATATTTAGGAGTAAAAAAATTCAAATATGGAGAAGCTGAATCTGAAAATCAAACAGGTGTAGTTACTGGATTAGCGTGGACTGAGTTTGGTGGAGAAATATTGAAAATCGAATCTGTTGTAATGCCAGGAAAAGGTAAAATGGTAATCACTGGTAAGCTGGGCGATGTCATGCAAGAATCAGTAAAAGCTGCCAAATCTTATGTTAGATCAAAATCATTAGAATTTGGAATCATACCTCCTACTTTTGATAAAAAAGATTTTCATATTCATGTTCCTGAAGGAGCAACTCCTAAAGATGGTCCTTCTGCTGGAATAGCAATGGTAACTTCAATAGTTTCCTCAATAACTGGAGTGGCGGTAAACAAAAATATTGCTATGACTGGTGAAGTTACACTTACAGGAAATGTATTAGCAATTGGAGGTTTGAAAGAAAAAATTTTAGCAGCTCATAGAGCAGGAATTAACAAAATACTGATTCCAAGTGATAATGAAAAGGATTTAGTCGAAATTCCAAAAAATATTTTGGGAGATATAGAGATAATACCAGTTAAAAATGTTGATGAAGTCATTAAGATAGCTCTAGTTAAAAAATTAAAACCAATAGAATGGATTGAAGTAGAAACTTTACCTAAATCAAAAAGTGGACAAAAACCAGCACCTGAAAGCACGCATTAAAAGTCTAGCCATTCAGAATACTTATCAATATTTTTCTTTATATAATCTGGCATTTTAGATATTTCAATTGTTTTAAGCAATTTCTCACTATCCCATTTGTATTTTTTTGAATCAACACTTAGGTCATAAATAGCTTTTTTATTTTTAATTTTGTCTTTTAGTTGAAGGAGAGTAATTTTACTTGCCTCAAATTCATGGTGATGTGTATAGTTTAATAATTTTTTTTCAATTTCTTCAGGGGATTTGATGTTTGTAAAGTGCCAACCACCGTTCTCAACATAAGAAATACTATTATATTTTCTTTTAGAAAAAAGTATATCAAGTCTCCATAAAGGATATTTTTTATGTTTTAAATCTCTAAGCCATTGAGGAGAAATAAAATCTTTTTTTCTACAGGCTCTTGAACCAAACCATGGTGTGTATGGATTAAGTAAATTAAATTTATAATAAAACATTTCTTGCTTAAAAATAAGTATTTTTTCATTGATATTTTTTAAATCAACATTGGTTAAATTTGGGATTTCATCAATGTCGTTTATAAAAATCCAATCATCTGGTTCTAAATTTTTCAAAGCTTCCTGTGCCTTTTCTCTTTGAAAATTATCTCTCATATAACCATTTAGAGTTAATTTATTTCCTATTGTATCTATGTCATCTTTAGAATTAATAGTAAATAATCCTGAAGGTACAGTATCTACGACAATATAAATAATCTTATCTTTAAACTTTGAATATTTTTTAATATCAAATAATAGTTTTTTTGGTTTACCACTATGCATATAAGTAGCTTCTGTAATAATAAATTTATCTACATATTTAT
>MDSV01077903.1_pt1 | contig 12707 bp, 9 predicted proteins | sample 810851 | NCBI WGS metagenome assembly MDSV01 (sample SAMN05326640, study PRJNA326480) | marine metagenome | isolation source: seawater | place: Atlantic Ocean: North East | collected 2012 | reverse complement strand
TCGGTCTATCTTGATCTCCATCTCCTTTAAAAACTAAAGTTTTCTTAGTGTACTTGTTTAAAAATATTCCAAAATTAAGGAAATTTGATTTTTTATTAAATGGTTCAAAATGATTCGGAATATTCATTTCTCCCTCTTTTTTATGGAAACCAATCTTTTTTAAAATTTTATTATCCAATCCTCCAACCAAAAAATCCAAATACTCAATTTTTTCTTTTATTAAATAAAAAATGATATTTTGAGAAATATCTTTATTTTTTGGAAAATTACCATGGAAGTCCACTATTCTTATTACTTTGACATTAATTGATTTTATAAATATTTCTCTAAACACAAAAAAAAATAGCAATTTTTTATTTTCGTAAAAATTCATTAAAAAGTAATCATAAAATGGATTATTTAAATATTTATTTACAAAATATTTTTTTGTTTTTTTTGGTGCAAATATTGTTTTTGGCAATTTATGAATTTTTTTATTTATTAACATTTTAATATTTTGAGTATTTTTACTTTTAATTTTATTTTTAATTAAATTTTTTGATATTTTATTTTTGATTACTGGATTAGCTATATAATAGTGATCTAAATTTTTAATCTTTGATAATTTATTTAATACCATGCCAGCTGTCGACATATTGGTTCCTACAGTACCTAAAAATTTTGGCTTTAAATTGAAAATGTAATTTAAAAATAAAATCAAACAATCTTTTTTATAATCCTTTGATTTTACCGTAAAAGCTAGATGCCAATGTTTTTTAATATTTTTATCCCAATTATCCATCGTAATCAGTCCTTGGGCTGCAACTAGTTTATTATAATTAAACAAACCTAATATTTTAATTTTTTTCAAATTAGAGAAGTTATAATAAAAATTTATAATTTCAGTCTTTTTAACAAATATATGATTTTTTTTTGGAAAATGTTTTTTTACTAGTTTTTGAAATTTATAGATTTCATTTTTTTTTAAAAACCTTATTTTCACACTCATAAGATTTTAATTATATAAAAAAAATATACTTTCGGCTATAATACTTAATTTTAATTTAAGCATTGTAAAGTCTATCGATTATTTTGAATTTATTGTTATTAATTGTATGCCTTAAATTTTGTTTATGTTGAATATTAATCATTTTAAATAATTCATCTTTTTCAAATTTATATTCTCTAAGAAGATTAATAGATTCTTTCCAGAATTTGTCTTCATTAAAATCTCTAGCAATATCATGGCCTGGAATTAATAATGATTTAGATTTTAAGTATTCAGATTTAATATAAATAAATGTTTTTGCCTCATTTATTTCATTTTGGTTTGGAATATTAATTTTTTTTAAAATATCAAAATTTCTAATTTTTTTCTTTGTGGTTCTAAATCTTTTTGCAAAATTCATGTGAGAATAATAAGAGTTTTCAATAAATAATGAAGGAATACCGTTAGCTATATATTCTAAGGTTGCACTTCCATGAGAAGTTACGCATAAATCTGTTATTTTTAATAAGGATATCTGACTAATATTATTTGGAAATAATTTTATATGTTTGTATTTATTTGTGAGAAAACTTATCTTCTGATTCAAATTTGATTTAGATTTATAATATTGTTCAGTAGGATGATGTTTAATTATCCAATTATAATCTTTAGTCTTTTTTAATTGATCTAAAACAAAGTTAGCCCAAGAGTAATTATCATTAAAATATTTTCTAGGGCCGTTATGGAAATTTCTATCAATTAAATGGTGCAGGAATATTACGCCAATTTTTTTATTATCCCACTCAAATAATTTGTTAATATATTTTTTAGTTACAATTGGTTTATTAATTTTTTTAGATATTACCTTTAAATCAATTCCGAATGAACCACTTTTTATTTTTTTATTTTGAATTATATTATATTTTTTTATTAATTTCTTTTTTTCTTTATCATAAATATATTTAAATAACTTTCTTGAAATAATATCCCTGTAATCATATCTTTCATTAAAATTTTTATAAATTCTTAAAGCTAATTTATCCACACCAAGTCTCGAAAAAACTTTAATTTTTTTTGATAAACAAATTTGAAAAAGAGAATTTAATGGTAGAAAAGAAGTTTCTGCCTGCACACAAAATTTTATATTATTTTTTTTTATTATTTCATCAAATTTATTGCAAGCTATTACAGATTCTGTAAAAAAATAAAATAATTCAGAATTAATTTTTTTTAAATTAGGAACTCCGGTATATCTAATAAAAGAATCATAAGCTGACAAGCCTGCATCAGTTTTTTTATATTTTAATTTCAAAATTTGATCTATGTTTCGATTTTTATTAATAATTTTAATTGAAATAATTGCAGCTTTAATTCTCTCAAATATATTTGGTTCTTCAATTATTATTATATTATCAATATTATAACTTTCTAAAATTTTTATACCGTGATAATTGTTTTTTTTAATTAATCCAATTGTTTTTCTTTTATAAATTTTTTTTAAATAATTGGCTATTACACAATTTGACAAAGCATATCCTTGATGATTTACAAAACTTTCAACTAAAATATTTTCACTACCTTCTATTTTAATATTTTGTTTTTTCCAGAAATTTAAATTTTTAACTACAAAATTATTGAATTTTTCATTTTTAAAATAACCAATTTCTTTTTTTAAGAATTTATTTATTAAAAAATTTTTAAGATTTATATTTTTATAAAAATTTAATGAATTTATAAGATTATAATTAATTTTTTTTTTAAAATGAAAATAAATACACGATAGTATAAGCTTTATGTTAAATATCATGTTAAATGTTAACGAATAATCAAAAGAGTTCTAATTTATAGTATTGGTTTATATTATAAAATCAATTATCTTCAAGAAAAATGTAATTTAAAAAGGTAAAGATATTAAAATTTTTTAATCCCTAGTTAATGTTTAAAATTAGTAATTTAGAAATTAATTTAAATTCAAAACCTATAATATTGCCGGAGATAGGAATTAATCATAATGGATCTTTAGAAACAGCTATCAAAATAGTTGACTCTGCAAAAAGGGCAGGAGCAAAAATAATAAAGCATCAAACCCACATTCCTAGCGATGAAATGTCGGAAGAAGCAAAGAAAATAAAACCAGGGAATTCAAATAGAAATATTTATAATATCATTAGGTCCTCATGTTTATCTGAAGAAGAAGAATATAAATTATTAAAATATACTAAGTTAAAAAAAATGATATTTATAAGCACACCATTCTCAAGACTAGCAGTAGATAGACTTGTTAAATTTAATATTCCTGCTTTTAAAATAGGATCAGGAGAGATGAGCAACTTCCCTCTTTTAGAGTATATTTGTAAATTTAAGAAACCGTTAATTGTAAGTACAGGAATGCATTCTTTAAATGAGGTTGCTAAAACATATAATTTTTTAAAAAAAAGAAATATTAAATTTGCATTTTTACACACTACAAATCTTTATCCCACAAAAGATACACATCTTAGATTAAATTCTATTACCGAGATGAAAAAGAAATTTTTCAATATTCCTATCGGATTATCAGATCATACTCCAGATTTGCTTTCATCTATAATTGGAATTACACTTGGGGCAAAAATTATTGAGAAGCATTTTGTTCATTCAAAAAAGTTAGTTGGACCAGATATCCCTGCTTCAATTGATGAAAAACAACTAAAAAATCTAATAGAAGTATCAGATAGAGTTTATGATCAATTAAAAGGAAATAAAAATCGTTTAAAACAAGAGCAAGTTACAAGAAATTTTGCCTACAGCTCTGTTATTTCTTTAAGAAATATAAAAAAAGGAGAAAAGTTTTCAAAAAATAATTTATGGGTTAAAAGACCAGGGACTGGATATTTTAATTCTGATAAATTGAAAAAGTTATACGGAAAAATTGCTAAAAATGATATTAAAGCAAACTTTCAAATTAAAAAAAAAGATGTCAAATAAAAAAAAAATATTATTTGTAACTTCAACCAGAGCTGATTTTGGTAAGCTTAAGTCATTAATTAAAATTACAAAATCTTATAATCAGTTTGAAGTTTTAGTTGTTGTAACTGGAATGCATATGCTTAAAAAATTTGGAAATACTTATAGAGAGGTAACAAAATCATTCAAATCAAATGTAATCAAATTTGAGAATCAAAAACCTGATGATAAATTAGAAATGATATTATTTAAAACAGTAAAAAAGTTTAGTAAGATTGTTGATAAAGAAAAACCAGATTTAATCATTATTCATGGAGATAGAGTAGAGGCACTTGCATGTGCGACCGTAGGCGCTCTCAATCACATATTAACTGGCCATGTAGAGGGCGGAGAAATATCAGGAACTATAGATGACTCAATTAGACATTCAATAACTAAATTAAGCCATATTCATTTTGTGGGAACAAAATCTGCTGAAAAAAGAGTTTTAATGATGGGAGAAAAAAAAAAAAATATATTTAAAATTGGATCTCCAGATAGCGACATTATTTTAAATAAAAAATTACCTAGTCTTCTAACTGTAAAAGAGAGATATGATATAAAATTTGATAAATATTCTATTTTGTTATGGCATCCGGTGACATCTCAAATAAATTCACTAGAAAGCGACACAAGGAAAGTAATAAATTTTTGTAAAAGCTTGAATAATAACTATGTTGTTATTTACCCTAATAATGACCCCGGAAGTTCAAAAATTTTAAATGTATATAATTCTTTAAAACAAAAAAAATTTAAATTACTTAGAAGTTTAAGATTTGAGCACTTTTTATCATTGTTAAAAAATGCAAATTTTATAATTGGAAATTCAAGTGCTGCAATATATGAAGCTCCACTTTTTGGAACGCCTGCTATTAATATTGGAGATAGACAGCACAAAAGATTTAAATCTAAAATTATAAAGAATTTCGATATTTCAAACCTAGATAAAAGTGCATTAATGAGATATTTAAGTAAACACAAAATTAAAAAAATATATACTCGCGGAAAAGGAAAAAGCGATAAAAAATTTTTAAAAATAATTTGTACAAAAAATTTCTGGAGAATATCAACACAAAAATTTTTCAGTGATTATTTGTAAATTTATAAATGAAAATTTATACAGATGATTTAATAAAACGATTATTTACAGAAATATAAATCTTCATGATAAATTTAATTGAGTAATTAGAAAATAATTTTTCATAATGGAATATAACATATCTGAATTACAAAACTGGCTAGCATCTGAAAATATAAATTTTATAAATAATTTTGATTTATCAAAAAGATCGTGGATTAAATCCGGAGGAACTATTAGAACTTTTATTAAACCAAAAAATTTAAATGAAATAAAAAAATTATTAAATTATTTTCAAAAAAATAATATTAATTATTATATTATTGGAAATATATCAAATACCATTCTGAGAGATGGAGAAATAATAACACCGTTTATTAATTTAGGTTTATTTAATAAAATTAAAAAATTAAAAAATAAAAATGGACTACATATTTTTGTTGGTTCTGGAGTTTCGATACCTGTGTTTTCTAAATATATTGTTAACCAAGGATATTCAGGAACTGAAGGACTTTTTGGTATACCGGGCTCTGTAGGTGGAGGAATTTTTATGAACGCCTCTTCTTTTGGTGACAATCTTACAAATAACATTCATAAAATTTTATCGATAGATTTAGATAAAAATTTGAAAATAGTAAAAAAAGAAGATGTTAATTTTTCTTGGAGATCTTCAGAATTTCAAAAAAATAAAAACTTAATTATTGGTGCATATTTTTATTTTTCAAATCGTCAGATAAAAGAAAAAAAAATAATTGATAATAAACTTAACAAACTATTAAATTTGAGAAACAAATTTCAAGAAAAAAACTTCCCAAATCTTGGTAGTTTATTTGCAACAAAAAATTTATATTCAGATATAAAATTTACTTCACTAAATTTTTTTTTATTATTTATACTGAATAAATTAATTAATTTTATTTTTTTTAAAAATTTTTTTTATATGTATTTGCAAAATATTAGAAATTTAATTACAAAACTATATATTAAAAATTTAAAGATTGATAAAAATTCAGAATTTACTTTATCTAATAAAACCATAAATTGTTTAGTTAATAAGGGTTCAGCTGAGTCTCGAAATGGAATTAATTTGATTAGACAATTTCAAAAAAAAACTAAATATAAAGTAAAACTCGAAAATATAATATTAGATAAAATATTATGAATATAAAAATTGCAACTTACTTTTATGGAAATAATTATGGTGCTTTGCTTCAATGCTATTACTTAAAAAAATTTCTTGAAGATAATTTCAAAGATAAAAAAATTGATTTTTTTAAGTATCAACCTAAAAAATTAATTTTTAGAGAAGAATATTCACCAATTTTAAAAAAAAATCCGGTTAAAATTATTGATGGAATATTAAGGTTTAGAAGTTTAAGTATGTGGAAAAAAAAAAATATTTCATTTAAACCAATTTATGAAAAATATGAGGATAAAGTAAATAAAGGTATAAGTGTTTATGGAAGCGATGAAATATGGAATTTTTCCAACCCTTTCTTTGGTTATGATGATTTTTTTTTTGGAAAATACGACAAAAATTACAAAATTTCATATGCCGCATCATTTGGTGCTGCTAATAAAGAAAAGTTAAGTTTAAGTATAAAAAAAGAGATTAACGATCTTTTGAATAAATTTTCTTATTTATCTGTTAGAGATGAATATTCAAGAAATATGCTTAAAAAAATATTTAATATCGATTCAGAAATTGTTCTAGATCCTGTTTTTTTTAATCAAGATCAATTAGATAAAATTAAAAACAAAAATGAAAAAGATAAATGTATAATTTATGGAAATTTTTTTTCGAAATTTCAAATAAAAAAAATTATTGACTACTGTAAATCAAAAAATTTAAAAATTGTATCAATTGGATATTATAATAATTGGGCGAAGAGCAATATAATCATGAATCCATTCGAATTTTTAGATGAAATAAAAAAATCTAAAATTATTTTTACTTCCATGTTTCATGGTATACAATTTGGAATTAAATTTAAAAAAAATGTTTGGTTTAGTGTGGATCCTTATAGAGCAAATAAACTTGATTACTTTTTAAATAAATTAAATTTAAAAAAGAGAGAAATCAAAGAAAATTCAAACTTTGATGAAGAAATTGATTATATAAAAATTGAAGAAATAATAAATAACTGGAAAATGTTTTCAAAAGAATTTTTGATAAATTCTATAAATTCTAGATAATAACATGATATTTTTAAAAAACTTTAAAAGAGCTTATAATTTATTTGAAAAAAATGAGAAAATTAAATTTATAATTTTATCTATTTTAACAATATTTGTTACAGTTTTCGAATTAATAAGCCTAGGATCAATACCTATTTACATATCACTCATTTTTGATCCAAATTTAATTAATAAATACTTAATATATTTTAATTTAAATGAATTTATTGATTTACCTAAATCAGAAAATTTTATTTATTATTCATCAATTTTTGTAGTTGTAGTTTTTTTTCTAAAGAATATTTTCATAGGATTATTTTACTTTTTTAATATTAAATTTCTCAACGATCTAAACGTTCGAGTTGGTAATCAAATATATCATAACAATATTTACTCTGATTACCTTTATCATATCAACAGAAGTCCAGCAGAATTGATGAGAAATCATGGGGAAATTCGAAGATTCGCTGGCTTAACTGGTCATTACCAGAGATTATTTCTTGAAGTATCTTTACTATTTTTTTTATTAATAGTTACATTAAAGGTATTTTTTGAAATAACAATTTTATTTTTTGGATTATTCACAATATTTTTTCTTGTTTATTTTACAACTATAAAAAAGTGGGTCAATGAAGCGGGTAGAAAAATTCAAGTATACAAAAAAATAGAATATAGTTTATTAGATAACACTTTTTCTGGAATTAAAGAGATTAAATTTAATTTAAAAGAAAGTTTTTTTACAAGATTATTTAATAATAATTACTTCAAAATGAATAGAGTTATTCTTTTACAAGACATGATCAACAAAATTCCAAAAATTTCTCTTGAAATGCTGGCTGTAACATCAATAATTTTTATTTCAATTTTATTTTATACTAATGAAATCAGCAATGTATCAAAAATATCAAATCTTTCTTTTTTATCAGTTGTTGCGATCAGATTAATCCCTGCTTTTAATGGAATCTCAGTTGCAACAACTGCAATTAAATATTCAGAACCAGCTATAGATATAGTTGAAAAAGATTTAAAAAATGTAACTTATTATTCTTCAAAAATTCGCAATAATGAAAAAATTGAACATTATAATAAAAAAATTAAATCTATAAGTATTAAAAATTTAACATTTAACTATGGTTCTGAGAAAGAAATTCTTTTTGATAATGTAAATTTAGATATAAATGAAAATGATAAAATTGGCATATATGGAAAATCTGGATCAGGCAAAACATCATTAATTAATTTAATGACAGGATTGATACCTCCCATTAAAGGCAAAGTACTTTTCAATGATATAAATATTTATAACAAAACTAATACATTTTATAATAAAATTAGCTATATAACCCAAGATACAATTCTATTTGATGATACAATAAAAAATAACATTACATTTAATAGCGACACAGTTGACGACGCAAAAATAAAAAAAATAATAGAAATTTGTAAACTTAATGATTTGATAAACAGTATTACTTTAGGATTACAAGCAAAAATTGGTGAAAAGGGACTTAAAATATCAGGTGGTCAGAAGCAAAGGATTGGTATTGCAAGAGCTCTTTATAAAAACTTTGATTTATTAATTTTGGATGAAGCTACATCTGCACTTAATAAAGATTACGAAAATGAAATATTAAATTCAATTTATAAGCACTTTAAGGATCGGATAATTATTATAGTGAGTCATAATACAACAAATTTTATGAATTGTAATAAACTGATAAAAATTGAAAATAATAATTTAACAATAAATAGTAAAAAAACTTAATAAAATATATAAAAATTTTCCAAAAGTCTAAATTCACTTTTTAAATAAAAAAGCTATTGATCCTGATGGGTGATGAGATCTCTCAGAGATTATATCTTTTACATTGTTCATCAAATATTTTTGAGTGGTCTCATCTAGATAATCATCTATAAAAAACTTTTTTTCTTTGATATATTTGAAAACTTCTTCCATAGTATTTTCTGCATAAACCCAAGGTTTTTTATTATGTTCATTATTAAATTTTCTAATTTTATTTAAGTAATCATCTGTTCCATTAAAATCTTCAAGTATATAAACTCCACCCGATTTTACTGCTGGAAAAAAATTTTTAATATTATTTGTATAACCATAATAATTATGTAACGAGTCGTCTATTATAATATCAAAATTATTATTTTTTTTTAAATATTTAAAGATTTTTTTTTTATTTTTAATATCGAGTTTTGTATAAATAATTCTTTTACTTTTATAAAATAGTTTATATTTATCTTTAAGATCTATTCCATACAATTCTGAATTTGGAAAATAATAATAAAAACTAGCTGTAGAATGGCCATTAGCCACACCTATTTCCAATATTTTTAATTTTTCAAATCTTTTATTTTCAAAATATTTTTTATAATATGGAGTATAATTTGCTCCTAGCGGGTACTCATAATCATATAAATTCTTTCTTGTTATCCATTGATAGTAATTCCTAAAAGTTTTATCTCCAGACTTAATTAAATATTGATATTTTTTCTTTGAATCAAGGAATCCTTTATCTGTTCCAAAAGTTAAACATATATCATCCAAAGAAAGATTTGGGTCAAGTCGCAAATTATCTAAATCAATTTTATTATCTGAAAGAAATAAATTTTTAATCTTAGAAAAAATCAAACTATAATTGTCATTCTTTAAAGATAATAAAAGTCTTTTTATTAAATATTTTAATCTTTCAATTTTTTTATTAATCATGAGATAGTATTTTAATTAACATTGAAGACTTAGTTTATAATAATTTAAATATCAAGTTCTTTAAATATAAAAATATAATTATTTAAATTGTTTTGTTAGAATAAAAATGTGATATATTTCCGTATGCTTAGCGAAGCTCAAATTAAAAATTTTAAAAAAGATGGTTATATTGTAGTTCCAAAATTTTTAAATTCAGATGAAACTCAAAAATTGTTAAATTCAATTAAAATTCAAAGAGAAAAAAGATCAAAAAATGACATTCATATATCTATAGATGATGAAAATGTTTTAAATTTTTTGTGTAATGAACGACTAAAGGAAATTTTAAATTTATTAATAGGACCAAAAGTTTATTTCTTACATGATATAAATCTTCTAGACGGCCCAATAACAAATAACAATAGTTGGCATAGGGATAATCCGTGCAGACGCACTGGAGTAGGTCCAGATTGGGACAATAAAGAGGAATATAATGTAGTTAGTGCAGCTGTATATTTGTGTGATAGTAATGAAACTCAATCCTCACTTAGTATAATAAAAAAATCACATTTATTAAACTATTCTTCAAAACTTTCAAATGTTTTAAGAGTTATACATCAAAGAACAAGACCATTTAACTTTTTAAAACCATTAAGGAAACTAATACAGTTTATTATTGCTAAAGAAATTTATTACAAGCCAGGTGATTTAGTAATATTTTTATGTAATTTATATCACTGTGGATCAATAACAAATTACAGTATTGAAAAAGTAGACAGGCAAGGAATAATTTCTAGATTTGGAGGAATTGGCAATCATTATAAAACTTTCATGAACTATGAACTTAATTACAGACATGGAAACGAGAAATTTTCGCTTTCAAAAAAAAAAGACCAGTATTTTGAAAAATTGAAGAAAAGTGATTTATACATTTCGCCTAATATTGAAAAGAAAGAAATTAAGGGTATATTTATCCCAAAAGACTCTTCTTCAGACCGTTTAATGAAAAAGTAAATATAATAAAGGAAAATAAAATAATTATAATTGACCAAATTTTTACAATTCTAAAATATGAAAAAATATTTTAAATCATTTTTAATTAGGTGCTTGTGGTTTATATCTAAATCTACAAGAATTCATTCTATTAACAGAATGTTAGTAGAAATTAATTACAATAACTTAATTAAAGATAAAAGGTATATTGATAGCCGCAATTTAATTAACTATGGATTTAAAGTTTATTCTCAAGCAGATGAAGATGGCATAATAGATGAAATACTAAATAGAATTTCTTTTTCATCAAAAACTTTTATAGAATTAGGAGTCCAAAATGGAAAGGAATGCAATACTCTTTATTTGCTTAAATCAGGGTGGAAAGGTCTATGGGTAGATATGTCTACAAACTTAGATAGCTTTAATAAAGAATTCTCAAAATATTTAAATAAAAATCTTATTTTTGAAAAAAGCAGGATCACTACTAATAATATAAATTCAATAATTGAAAAAAATAAAATTTTTTTAGGAGATACTATTGATGTGCTATCTATAGATTTAAGTAAAAATACATTTCACATATTAGAACAATTAGACATTTATAGCCCGAGAGTTATCGTAACAGAATATAATGCTAAATTGAGAGATAAATTGGAATGGAAATGTGATTATAATGATAATGGAGATTGGGAAGGAAATGATAATTTTGGAGCTTCTTTGAAATCATTTCAAATAATGTTAGAAAAAAAAGGCTATAATTTAGTTGGATGTAATATTACTGGAACAAATGCCTTTTTTGTTAAAAAAGATTTAATTAATGACAAATTTATTAATAATTTTTCAAGTGAATTTCATTATGAGCCTCTTAGATTATGGCTTATTAAAAAATATGAAAATGAATTAAAAGTTTCTATATAGATAATTTTAGTATTTCTCATTTAAAATTTTAGCAGCCACCTTGCTAGATGATCCTATATTATAGAAATTTTCTTTAATAAATTTATCAATTTCACGATCATTTAAATTTTTATTCAAAATTTCATTAATTGTGTTTGGTAAATTTTTTAATTGATTAACTTCAATTGTATTACCAAATGTTTTTAGTATTATATCATCTATAGTTTCAATATTTAGTTCTTTGAATGATTGGTTGTGAATTTTATCAACATAATCTATTTTTAGGATTGGCTTTTTAAAAACAAACAAATACTCACTAAAAATTGAAGAATTATCAGATATTAATATTTCCGATTTCTCCATTGAAGGAATATTTGATGTATTATAATCGATTTTAAATAAATTATTTTTAGAGAATTTATTTAAATTTTTAATCTGCTTTTTTGATCTTTTAAAATGTTCACTGTGTGGTCTAAATATTACTTTGAAGCCTTCTTCTAAAAGAGTATTAATTATATTAAAACCATAGTCATCAAATAGATTTTTATTATTATAATTCCAGGATGGAGCAAATAAAACACATTTTTTTTCTTTTAAGTTGACATTAATATTTTTACTTAAGAAGTCAAAATAAAAGTATCCCGTGTTCTCAATAATTTTTTTAGGAAATTTATATTTTTCTTCTGCTTTTTCTAATTCTAATTTTTGATAATTTCCATTAGAAAAAATTATATCATAATTTTTAAATGCATCTTTTTTATAAATTTTATGAGTACTAGCAAATGCATGAAAAAAATATATATACCTTTCACAACTTTTTGATTTTGGTAGATTTTCTCCTAAGTCAGTTAAAGTTAATATTAAATTTTTACACTTAAGAAATAAAAAAAATATATATAAAAAAAGGT
>MDSV01224774.1_pt1 | contig 12708 bp, 10 predicted proteins | sample 810851 | NCBI WGS metagenome assembly MDSV01 (sample SAMN05326640, study PRJNA326480) | marine metagenome | isolation source: seawater | place: Atlantic Ocean: North East | collected 2012 | reverse complement strand
GGAAAGATCACCGTTCATAAAAGCCACTCTGGACAACTCTGCAACTGAGACCATTTGCTTGATCTTATTTCGTCCTTGTTCAGTATCAAAGTTAGGTACTTTGCCCAAAACAATATCGGTTTCATCAGAATGACTCAAATAATTTAGCACAGCTAGCAAAGACCACCTGTCCATTTGGCCTTGGTTAATCTGTTGCGTTCCATGGTATAATCCGGTCGTATCGCCTAAACCAACTGTATTAGCTGTCGCAAATAATCGGAAATATTTGTTAGGAGTAATGACTTCATTTTGGTCAAGAAGAGTAAGTTTTCCCTCGGTCTCTAGAATACGTTGGATTACAAACATGACGTCAGGTCGTCCAGCATCGTACTCATCAAATACAAGTGCGCAGCGATTTCTCAAAGCCCAGGGAAGAATACCCTCTTGAAATTCCGTTATCTGTTTTCCTTCAGAAAGTTTAATCGCGTCTTTTCCTATCAAATCGATTCGACTAATATGACTGTCGAGATTTATCCTTACACAAGGCCAGTTTAACCTAGCAGCAACTTGCTCTATGTGAGTTGATTTTCCTGTCCCATGATAACCTTGAATCATTACTCTTCTATTGTGCATAAACCCTGCTAATATTGCTAGGGTAGTTGTTTTATCGAACTTGTAGGCTTTATCAACTTCGGGGACACGCTCTGATCGATCAGCAAAACCAAATACAGACAAGTTGCTTTCAAAATTGAATGTTTTCTCAACATCGACTTTTTTTGTTGGTGCTTCTTCATTACTCATTAATATTCCTCATTCTGTTATTTTGATTTTTCTGACTCAAGTCTAAGTTTTATCGCATTGGTAAGAGCAAAATAGTGTTTCTACTTAAAGCTTCTACTTGTTTTTATTTGTTCCCACGCCCAAACTACTTCTGCCAGACGCTCTTCATCATCGCGACGTCCACCATTCATATCTGGGTGCAAGTCTTTAACCAGAGCTTTATAGATTTTCCGAATCTGAGGTTTTGTCATGGTGTCGCGAGCGTCCAGAATTTCCAAGGCTTTCCTTTCGCTAGCGGGCAATCTTTTCATTGAGGTTGATTTCATATCTGTTGACGGCTCATGTGTGCCTTTGTCTCCTAATATTTCATGTGGGTCGTTAAAACCCATTCTCGCCCAAGATCTACCTTCGGTATGTACTTTGTTGTTATCTTTTCCTATTGGTTTTGTCTTTCTGCTCCAGACAGCATCGTCTCTCAGTTGTTTTTCAAGCTCTTCAGATGAATGATTTTCAAAAAAATTCCATTTTGAGTTATACTCACGAACATGTTTTACGCAAAACCAGTTAAATTCGTTGATAAGCTCTGGCGATTTGGGAGCTCTATATTTACCTTCCAGGTTACAGTCTCTATGATAGCATACTCGTCCAGAAGCTTCGAAAGCTCCTGTAGAGTCTTTTCGTTTTGCTCGCCGTTTTTTATCGGCGGAAACGGAAATATCAAAATCTAAGGGTGTTCTTTTGTTCATCAGAGCTTTCATCTAACCTTTTACTGTGAGGAAGTTACATTAGAGCATATCTCACGGAGTCCAAGAGAAAGTTTTATAAAAGAGGAAAAAAAATGAAATATGTTGAGAGAATAAAAAAAAAGTTGCAGAAAAATTTTTCGCCAAGGGAATTAGAGGTAATAGATGAGAGTGATCAGCACGCAGGCCATTCCGGAGCCCAACCGGGTGGAGAAACTCATTTTCGGGTCAGGATGACTTCGGACAAATTTATAGGAAAGTCCAGAGTAGAGAACCAGAGGCAGGTGCATAGAGTGCTTGAAGCTGAATTGCAAGAGCGCATTCATGCGCTGTCATTGGAATTATCTACACCAGAAAAAAAACATTAATACAATCGCTACCTACAATTTCAGTATCTCTTTTAGAAGTTCATTTACTTTTTGAGGGTTTGCCTTGCCTTCAGTAAGTTTCATTACTTGACCGACAAACCAACCGAGAAGTTTGGGATTCGTATTAAGCTTTTCCACTTGAGTCGGGTTTTGAGAAATTACTGATTCCACAGCTGCTTTTATTTCTGAAGTATCAGATAATTGGAGCATATTTCTTTCAACAATTATTTTTGATGGATCGCCGCCCTCAGTCCAAACAATATCAAAAAGTTCTTTTGCTATTTTTCCAGAAATTTGTCCTCTAGATATTAAGTCTATTATGCTTCCGAGCGCATCTGCCGAAATAGGACTGGCTTCAATAGATTTTGACTCTTTATTTAGTCTTCCAAATAGTTCATTGATTACCCAATTGGCTGCTAGTTTCCCATCTCGGTTTAGAGCGACTCTTTCAAAGTAATTTGCATAGTCAATTTCAGCCGTAAGGATATTTGCGTCATAATTATTTATGCCGTATTGATTTTTGAATCGGTCTTTTTTTTGATCAGGTAGCTCGGGTAAAGAAGTTTCTATTTCTTTTATCCAAGTCATATCTAACTCTAATGGTAGAAGATCCGGGCAAGGAAAGTAACGGTAATCGTGGGCTTCCTCCTTGGAACGCATTGATCTTGTTTCATTTTTCTCAGGATCAAAAAGTCTAGTTTCTTGCTCAACTTTGCCTCCGTCTTCAATGATTCCTATTTGCCTTCGCGCTTCGTACTCAATCGCTTGTTGAATGAAGCGCATAGAGTTCATATTCTTAACTTCGCATCGCGTACCTAAAAAACTAAAATCATTTGTCTGTTTGTATTTTTCATATTGGCCTTGTCTGCATACCGATATGTTTACATCAGCTCTCAGTGATCCCTCTTGCATATTTCCGTCACAAGTTCCTAAATATCTTAGAATCTGTCTTAATTTTCTTACATATTCGGATGCTTCTTCGGGACTCCGAATATCGGGTCGAGAAACTATTTCCATGAGCGCTACACCAGTTCTGTTTAAGTCAACAAAACTTAAATCAGGATCCATATCATGTATCGATTTACCAGCATCTTGCTCTATATGAATTCTTTCTATTCGAACTTTTCTTTCATAGCCGGTTGACATATCGAGAAGAACCTCTCCTTCACCCACTATAGGTTCGTAAAGCTGACTTATTTGATACCCTTGAGGAAGATCAGGGTAAAAGTAGTTTTTTCGATCGAACTTAGATACTGGATTTATCTCTGCGCGAAGTCCCAAACCCGTTCGGATCGTTTGTTCTACACAAAACTTGTTTAGTACTGGTAGCATCCCAGGCATACCTGCATCTATTAAGCTAACATTGGAGTTGGGCTCGGCCCCAAACAATGTTGAAGAACCGGAAAATAGTTTAGATTTTGATTTGATTTGCGCGTGTACTTCCATACCCACCACTATTTCCCATTGCGCGGTCAAGCCTTCTATGATTTTTGGGCTAGAAGAATAATTTTTATAGTTGCTCATTTCTTCCTCAATCTCATTTTATAAATATTTTTTAGATAACTTAATCATCGTCAGATTCAAAAAAAACTAGTTATTTGATTAATAATTTAAAATTTTGTCCACTATTTCGAAAGTGTTTCTGGATAAGTCATTTATATTAATTAATCTTTCCAGGTTTCTCCTTATTTTTTTTTGTCTGTTGTCATCATAGATTTTCCAATTATCGAAAGCGGTACATATGCGGGCTGTGGTTTGTGGATTGACCCCATCTAATTCTATTAACCACCGAGTTACTATATCATATCCTTTCCCATCGCGCTTGTGGAATCCACACAAATTTCCAAAAGCAAAACTTCCTATTACGCTATTAAATCGATTAGGATTATTTATGGAAAAACTTGGGTGTTCAGTAAGTGTTTGAATTGTCGCCACCGCACTTTCTTTGCCTGCATTAATGGCCTGTGCAGCAAACCATTTGTCCAGTACATTTTTATCTTTTTTCCAGAGGTTAAAGAATTTGTCCAACTCATCTGTAATTTTATTGTGTCGAATCAAAATAATCAAGGTACCTAACTTTTCAGTCATATTAGTTGCTTTTTCAAACAACTCTTTTGCCGTTTGGTCCGAACTATCAAGACAACATAAAAGGTCTAAAACTTTCAACCTGAGGGCTCGATTACCAGATTGCGAGGGGTCTGGTGCGTATTCGTTAGTTATATGAGCTTTTTCGAATATTTCTTTCAGGAACAAGGAAGCTTTTATAGCAATAGCTTTTTTGAAAGCCTGCATCGCGCGGTGAATTGAGTCTGGTTCAATTATTAATTCCTTAGTTGCAAGGTGATTGATTATACTCTCTTCATTAGGTGGAGATATCAAAAGCGCCTTAAAGCAAGTTTCCAGAGTCGGCGCTCTTAATTGCTTTACGATAACACTAGTAAGTTTGCTACAGATTGGAATTTGGCTGGATATATTTTGTTCAAGAGAATTAAGGGACAGTTGTTGTATTGCGGACCAACGATTAAATAAATCGTGGTCATATTCTGCTAGGGTCAAAAGTTCATCTTGAGGAAGTTTAGCACGTAATGTAATTGGAGCAGAAAAACCTCTTAGGAGGGAGGGTATAGGTTTTTTATCAAATTTTTTATAGCTAAATGTTTCTACTTTCTTCGTCAGTAATATAGTGTGGCTCTGTAAAATTTCATTTCCATCAATATCTAAAAGACCAATTTTGATTGGGATTACCAGAGGTTTACTTCGTACTGTTTTAGAATTTGCTAAAAGTTTTTGCGATAGTTTTATGCTGTAGACTCCTTCTCTAAAGCTTTCCTCAACGATCACTTCGGGCCGACCTTTTTTATAATACCAGTAGGCAAACTGTTTGAGGTCTAACTTTAGTGTTTTTTCAAAAACGCCAAGCCAATCCTCAACAGTGCATGCTTGACCATCAAATTTTTTGAAGAACTTTTGAACTGACTTTTTATAATTTTTATTGCCTACAAGTAATTGGAGCATTCTTACAATTTCAGCACCTTTTTCGTATACAGTTGAAGTATAAAAATTGTTTATTTCCAGATATTCATTTGGTCGAACTGGATGTGCTAAGGGTCCATCATCCTCTCTAAACTGGCTTTTTTTTAGTTTTAATACATCCTCTATTCGTTTGATCGGACTACTGTTTGAAGCTTCCGAGAATTGTTGCTCTCTAAATACGGTAAGTCCTTCCTTGAGACAAAGTTGGAACCAATCACGACATGTAATTCTATTTCCAGTCCAATTGTGAAAATACTCATGGGCTACTATTCTCTCTATAAAGTCATAATCCTTGTCAGTTGCAGTTTCACTATTGGCAAGAATATATTTTGAGTTAAAAATATTCAGCCCCTTATTTTCCATTGCCCCCATGTTAAAATCGTCGACTGCAACAATCATGAATAGATCTAGATCGTATTCCCTTTCGTACTCTTCCTCATCCCACTTCATAGCACGTTTTAATGCAGTCATAGCGAAACTGCATTTATTTAAATCTTTTTCCTTTACGTATATTTTAAGCTCTATTTTACGACCAGATTTAGTTGTGAAAGTATCATCAAAGCTCATTAAATTCCCTGCTACAAGAGCAAATAGATAGCTTGGTTTAGGCCACGGGTCTTCCCATTCTGCAAACCCTGGACCGGACTTTACAAGGTTCCCATTAGAGAGGAGAACTGGTAACTTACTTTCTACTCTTACGGAATACGTAGACATAACATCAGGCCTATCCAGGAAATATGTTATCTTTCGAAAGCCTTCTGCTTCGCATTGTGTGGAGTAAATTTCAGAAGATAAATATAAACCCTCAAGAGAGCTATTAGTTTTTGGAGAAATCTTTGATTCTGCTTCCCAGAGAAAATCTTTAGTTGTAATCAGACCTTTTGGGACTCTTAGTTTCTCATCATCAATTTCCAATAAGTTTAAGTCCACCGGTATGTTATTTATTTTCACGGATCTTAACTCAATTTCTTTACCATCGAGGACCAAGTCTGCCTGAGTGTTCTTTGTGGAAAAAAATATCTTTGCTGAGACGAGTGTGCATTTTGGGTTAAGAATAAATTTTAAATAAACAGAGTTAGCCGAAAAAGGTGGAGCCTTGTAATTTTGTAATCGCGTCACAAATTTTTTTTTGATCATAGTACTAAATACCAAATGTTTTAAAAATAGGTAAGATTAAGTTTAGATATGATTACTATTTGTCGTAACACCATTTTTTGATTTTATATCTAGACAGTTCTAATTAAGAGGCTGTAGCGAATTTTTAAGAGAGTAAGGATACATTAAAAACAATTCAATTCAAGTTGAAGAACACTTATACACCATAGTTTATTATGAATTCTTAGATTAAATAAATAGTAAGCGGGAGGACTTTTGTGAAACTTTGACTAAAACTATTCTTTATAAAGATAAATGAAACAATGTGTTTATCAAAGGTTGCTCAAGCAATCAAATACTAATTTTTTTGGAATCATAAGCACGCAGTTACAAATTCTTTGATTTATCGGTTACACAAAACTTTCAGATTACAAAGGTATTTATTTGACGGACGATTTGGCAACCGGCAGAATTTTGCCCTAGTGCAGAGACAAGTTGCTCTACAAATGAATTGTTACCGTAACTGCTATAAACGAAGCGTTAAGAATATGACGTAGACTTTATATAAACAAGCTATAAAATTTATAATCAGTTAACATGCCTTCAAATTTGGATGGGTTTGTCAGAAGAGTGGCTTTGAATATGGTTTTAGAGGGAATTCTCCGGCGCAACGGTTGTATGGAACCGTTTTTGAGTGGCTACGGCGAAAAATCGACTTAAGTTGGCCAAAGATTGATTTAAATTGTCAAGCCTGGAATATCACAAATAAGGTTGAAAAGCAGTCTAGATGCGCTTATTACCGATTTGTTGAAAAGCAAAGAACTAAACATGAGGACTTTAAATGGCAAGGCCAGTGGTAGGAATTGTCGGCAACCATTATCTAATCGATGATCAATATCCAGTTCAAGCATCTGGTGAAATGAATATCAATGCAATATTGGAAGTTTCTGATGCAGTTTCCATGGTCGTTCCTAGTTTACCAAAAAATGCCACACCCAAAGAGCTCGCAAACATCTTCGATGGTTTTTTGTTTACAGGAGGGAGACCAAACGTACATCCTAATTTCTACGGGCATAAGGAAACGCCAGCTCATGGTTCATTTGATGTTAATCGGGACTCATTAGTTCTTCCGTTAATCAGACATTGTGTTGATATTGGTAAACCTGTTTTAGGAATCTGCAGAGGGTTTCAAGAATTTAATGTTGCGTTCGGCGGCACTCTTCATCCTGAGATACGAGATTTGCCCGGACGCATTAATCATCGAATGCCACCTGAAGGTAGTCTCGAGCAAAAGTTCGCGTTAAGACATAAGATTAACCTTTCTAAAAACGGGATTTTTTCAAGAATTTTAGGGTCATCACAGGTAACCGTGAACTCTCTACACGGCCAAGGAATAGATAAGCCGGGCACACGCATAATTTTAGATGGTTTTGCTACAGATGGAACTCCTGAAGCACTATATGTAAAAGACTCAAAAGGGTTTTGTCTTGCTGTTCAATGGCACCCTGAGTGGAACGCGTCTATCGACCCAGTTTCCAATCCAATCTTCAAATGTTTTGGAAAAGCATTAAGAGGGAAAAGATTATTTGGCACTTAAAGAGGGCGGAACTCTTTTTATATAAATAAGTTCTATTTTTTGAAAATAATGGATAGTAGTTATGACCAAGATAGATTCAAGATTTTCCGTTGCGCCAATGATGAACTGGACCAACAGGCATTGTAGAGTTTTTCATAGACTATTAACAAAAAACACCCTTCTCTATTCCGAAATGATAACCGCAGCCGCTATAATTTTTGGTGATAGGGAAAGACTACTCGCTTTCAATGAGATTGAACATCCTTTGGCACTACAGGTTGGAGGCTCCGATCCTAAGCTATTGTCGGAGGCTGCAAAGATAGGATCGGACTTTGGCTACGATGAAATAAATTTAAATGTTGGTTGTCCGTCTCATAGAGTTTTGAGTGGTGAGTTTGGCGCTGCATTAATGATAAAACCAGAATTAGTAGCAAAATGCCTTGCGGCTATGCATAGAGCCACTCCAAATACAAAGATTACCGTTAAATGCAGAATCGGTATCGATAATCAAGACCCTTATAAAGTTCTTCCGGAATTTTTACGGTGCATTTTTGATACTGGCGTAGAAAAAGTAATAATTCATGCGAGAAAGGCATTTTTAAATGGTCTTAGTCCCAAGCAAAATAGGTATATTCCTCCCTTGGACTACTCTATAGTGAAAATTATGAAAAACCTCTTTCCAGATAAAGAAATAGTAATAAATGGGGGAATAAAAAATTTGCCTACAGCATCAGCTTTGATTAGGGATGGATTAGATGGAGTAATGATAGGAAGAGAAGCTTACTACAGCCCAGGGCAAATTTTGCTTCCAGTGGACAGTTTAATTTTTGGGTCTGTATCGGAGCAAACTACTATGACGAATGTTCTAAGTGAACTATGCTGCTACATAGACGATGAGCTTTCAAAAGGTACCCGCTTAAATGAAATAACGAGGCATTTACATGGAGCTTTCAATGGGCAGCACGGAGCAAAATCTTTCCGGCGAACTTTGTCCGAGGAAGCTCACAAGCCTGGGGCAGAAGCCAAAGTTCTCAGGTCTGCGATAGAGAGAATTAAAGATGGTGGATTATAATACTCCTATTAAAGGCTTTTAATATGTGGGATGCTTTTCGTCGTCTTGGGTGGCAAACGCTTCCCCGTGATCAAAGCGTTTTAGATTGGACTTCTTGTGTGAGGACTTGGGTTGATGCTAAACTTATTGCCAAGCAATTTTCGCCTTCCCAATTAAGGTGTGGGGGAACTTGGTTTGCAGGTGTGAATTTCCTTGAAAATAAAGGTAGTGGAGAGTTTAACGGAATCTCGTTGTCCGGACATTCGGTCACAGAAATTTTAAAGCAATTTGGAGTTTATTTTGATGGGTGGGATAGTGCGCAGGTTTCTATCTGTTATCCTGGTTACCCAAAAAAAATGAATGAGGAAAGTACGGCCGCGTTTGAGTATAGAAAAAAAAGGTATGGGGCTCATGTTGACGGTATAATACCGGTGGGTATTAACAAACGACGCTTTTTAAAAGAACCTCATGCATTTGTTTTAGGGATCCCTCTCAGTGATTTTAACAAATATGCAGCTCCCTTAGTTGTATGGGAGGGATCGCACAAGATAATAAGATCCATGATTTGGGAGAAGCTAAAGAACTTTGATCCTCAAAGCTGGACAAATATAGATATTACAGAAAATTATCATGAAGCTAGGCGCATAATATTTAACAGTTGCAAGCCTAAGATTATTACTGCTCCAGTAGGTTCAACCTACATTATTCACAGACATAGTTTGCACGGAATAATGCCTTGGGACAAGCGAGGTGATTCGGAGGCTAGCGGGAGAATGATCGCTTACTTTCGACCAAAGCTTAAAAAACTGGAATATTGGTTGGAGAGTCAAATCTGATTCTTTAATCTATTTTTTCTGCCTCCGCGGCGTCTCGGTACAAGTTTTTTTGAACGCCTTTTTAGACTTGAAGAAATAATATTTCTTTCTTTTGCACTAAACTTTGTCCAATTAGTAATTTCTGCTATGGTTCTAAAACAACCAACGCAGATTTTTTCTTCATTATGAATGATACAAATCTTTACGCAGGGACTGTCTAACTCATCTCTTTTCCAAATATCATCGGTCATTTGTTTTTGCCATTACTTGTCAAAGCAGACATCCGGTCTAAAGCGCCCTGAAGTATGTATGATGCGGCTACATAGTCAACTACCGCTGATCTTCTTTTGCGTGAAGTATTGGCTTCTAACAAGGCTCGCTCTGCTGCTACTGTTGATAACCTCTCATCCCAAAAAGTAATTGGTATAGCTAGGGCAGTTGCAATATTTTTCGCGAAAGCGCGGGTTGATTGACATCGAGGACCCTCTGAGCCATTCATATTTTTTGGTAAGCCTAGTACAATTCCCCCTATTTCTCGTTGATTTACTATTTCCATCAGTAACTGAACATCTGCTGTAAATTTTTTTCTCATTATCGTTTTCAGTCCAGTAGCTATTTTGAGGTTTATATCCGAGATAGCCAAGCCAATAGATTTCTGTCCAACATCAAGACCTAGGATAGGTTGTTTTTTTGGAAGCTTTAGTTGGAATTCGTCGATTGATTCAGTTATCATAGAGATACCTCGGATTTTTCAACTCTTCGACTTGACCCTTGCTCAAAGAGAGTAAACCCTGTGCTTTTGCGATACTTGACTGTACTTTTGTCTGTAAACCTAGGCGGTGATAGGTCCGGATAAGCTGTTGCCATTCATCAAAAGATGCGTCTAACGCAAGTAATCGTGATTCCCAAGACTCCATTACATTCGGTAAATACTTTATAAGTTCAGATACTATTTGGCGTGGTCCTTTCTCATCTAAGGAGTATTGACCAGCTTTTGATACACGATAAAAAATTTCTTCAGTTAACACTTTTATCCATTTTGAATTCTTTGGGGCTTTTTTGAATATGGACATCCAAACTTCATAAGCTGATGAAAAGTCTTTCTCTTGTATCAACTGCTGACTGTAAAAATACTGTGCCTCGAAATTAGAGGGATTTTTTTCAAGCGATTTTTCTATCGCCTTTGCTGAATCAACTGAAATATAACCAGAAGCTGACCGAAAACATAGAGCGGCATATTTTGAATAGTCTGCAGACGAAGCGTCTTGGCCTAAAATTTCTAATACTCTCAGTTGAGCTTTACGAGCTGTAAAATAGTCTCCGATCCTGACACTATTTGTTACTAAAAGAAGATGACCTTCTAGATCATTAGGCCTACTCAAAAGCGTGGTTTTTAATTGTTCAATAAGCTTGAATAACTCCTTGTTGCCTGACGTGGTGCTTTGTGCGCTTTTCAGCTCTGCTTTCTGCAGAACTTCTTCAATGCTTTTCTGTGTTAAAAAGCTCGATTTAACAGGGAATTTCTCATCTGGTTTGCCCTTCAATGTTTTTTCTAAAAAGGAGTTATTGCCTATTGCAAGATATGTTGTAACTGATCCTATAGAAATTGTTCCGAATATAAGACATACCAACGCGAGACTAGTTTTAATAGGGGCAATTTTAATGTTGTTATAACCCTCATTTTGCTTCAGTTTTTTTACAATTTTTCTCGACAACATTGTTTTTGTAAGCTCTGCATCAGATTTTTCGATGAGCCCGATGTTTATATCTTTTTCCACTTGATCAAGTTGACTTCGCAAAAAGTATGCTTCAAGGTATTCGTCAGTTAGCATTTTATTTTTTGAAAACATAAACAAAGTGATCACAATAAAAACGGCGGTTGTAATGATAAACAGCAGAGCTATACTAAAGAATATGGTATACATTTTGTTTCTCTAAAATCGCAATTTTATAATCTGGGCGCTAAGTTTCATATTTCTTCAAAAGTTTATAATGTGTCAGATTCTTTACCTTTTATGTGAGGAGTTACTTTTTGTCGTATCTTATTTTTATAAGTAGTATTATAAGATTCTGATGTAAAGAAATTTGAGTTTAAGTTTTTTCCTGCAAAGATTTATTTGTTATATTCAGGGTGGGGTTGTTTTATGAGACGGTATTCTATTTTTTCCTTAATAAGAGAGTCTTTCAGGCATAATGAAGGTTGGGAAAAAGCATGGCCATCTGTTGAACCAAAGTCAGAATATGACATAATAATAGTTGGGGCCGGTGGTCACGGTTTAGCCACTGCTTATTATTTAGCAAGAAACCATGGATTGAACAGAATCTGTGTTTTAGAGAAAGGATGGCTTGGAGGAGGCAATACGGGACGAAACACCACTATAATTAGATCAAATTATTTGCAGAAGGAGTCTGCTGCAATTTATGAGAAATCACGGTCTTTGTATGAAAATCTTAGCCAGGAGTTGAATTATAACTTAATGTTCAGTCCACGTGGCGTAATGATGTTGTGTCAAACAGAGCACGAATTGCGAGCAATGAAACGAACAGCGCATGCTAACAGATTACATGGAGTCAATACTGAAATAGTTAGCCCAGCTCGTGTTAAAGACTTGGTGCCAATCATAAATATTAACGGTCCCCGGTTTCCTGTTCTTGGGGGGCTCTGGCAAAACCGGGGAGGAACAGCGCGTCATGATGCCGTTGCATGGGGATATGCTCGTGCTGCTTCTGCATTGGGCGTGGACATTATAGAGCAGTGTGCTGTAACGGCGGTGTCAAGGGATTCTAAAGGGGTAAATGGCGTAGTTACAGGAAAAGGTAAAATTAAAACTAAGAAGCTATGCATTGTAGTTGCTGGTCATTCTGGTGAGTTAGCTTCGATGTGTGGCTTTAGATTACCCGTTGAGTCTGTTGCGCTTCAGGCATTAGTGTCTGAGCCTGTAAAACCGGTTATGAATTGTGTCGTGATGGCAAACACGGTACATGGTTACTTAAGTCAGTCAGATAAAGGGGAGATGGTGATAGGTGGTGGTGCAGATGGGTACAACAATTTTACCCAGCGTGGCAGCTTTCAACATATTGAAGAAACTGTAAGTGCCTTGATCGAAACTTTTCCCATAATAAGCAGACTTAAAAAGCTTAGGCAATGGGGAGGAATAGTAGATATGACTGGGGACAGATCTCCAATAATTTCTAGAACGCCTGTTGATGGGGTATTTATAAACTGTGGTTGGGGAACAGGTGGGTTTAAGGCTATCCCCGGCTCTGG
>MDSV01049213.1_pt1 | contig 12708 bp, 14 predicted proteins | sample 810851 | NCBI WGS metagenome assembly MDSV01 (sample SAMN05326640, study PRJNA326480) | marine metagenome | isolation source: seawater | place: Atlantic Ocean: North East | collected 2012 | reverse complement strand
TGATTCTTCAGGATATAAAAAAATATATATTTCCACAAATTCAAAAAGGAAAAATAAAAATTTTTGTTGACTCAGTTTTTAAATTAGATGATGTTGTAAGTGCACATAAAAGGCTTTATGAGGGAAATCACATTGGTAAAGTTGTGCTTAATAGTTAGGAATATTTTATGAGAAAACCACTTATGCCAAAAGCAACTGCTTGCTGGTTAATTGAGAATACTGCTCTATCATTCAAGCAAATTTCTGAATTTGTCGGCTTACACTCTCTAGAAATACAGGCTATTGCTGATGGAGAAGTTTCCAGTGGGATGTTGGCAAGAAATCCAATTGAAAATAGCGAACTTACTAAAGAAGAGATTGAAAAGTGTGAAAAAAATGAAAAGTTGTCATTAAATATTAAAAACTCTGAAATTCCTCTTCCAAAGTCTAAAACAAAAGGTGCCAAATATACTCCACTCTCAAAAAGAGCTGATAAACCTAACGGAATTTATTGGTTTACAAAAAATTTCCCTAATATACCTGATTCAAAAATTTGTAGGATTATTGGAACAACAAAAAAAACAGTTCAATCCATAAAAGATAGATCATATTGGAATATTCAAAACCTTCGAGCACAAAACCCCGCTGAGCTTGGACTTTGCAGCAGAGAAGACCTGGAGAAACTAATTATAAAGTTCAAAGACGTTAGCCCAAAAGAAACTAACTGATTATCATTTACTTAATTTGGATATCTGGTCTCTCACCCAAAGTTTCTGTTTTTTCAAGTTAGTAATTATTAAAGTATCAATACTTAAAACATTAAAGGCTTTAGATATCATATTATCAAATTTTTTGTGTTTAATAATTAGTGACTTAATTTTTTTTTGCTTTGAAGCAAATCTATTCATATTTTAATGTTAATATTATTTTAATAATTAATCTATACTTTTATATGAAAAAAAAAAACTTAGTTTCAATAGTAATGGGAAGTCAATCAGATTGGAATACACTTGTAAACTGTGAAGATATTCTTAAAAAATTTAAAATAAAATATGAAAAAAAAATAATTTCAGCACACAGAACACCGAAGAGATTATACGAATACGCAATAAATGCTTCAAAAGAAGGTATAGAGATTATTATTGCAGGAGCAGGTGGAGCAGCACATTTACCTGGAATGATTGCATCATTAACTCATATACCTGTTCTTGGAGTTCCTATCGAATCAAAAACTCTAAAGGGTATCGATAGTCTTTTATCAATTGTTCAGATGCCAGCTGGTATACCAGTACCAACTTTAGCTATTGGAAAAGCTGGGGCTATTAATTCAGCACTGTCTGCAGTTTCCATTCTTAGCAACAAATATCCTAACATTAAAAAGACACTTATTAATTTCAGATTAAAACAAACAGAGAGTATAAAGAAAGTTCCTAAGAATGAAAAAAAATAGCCTTGGTATAATTGGTGGTGGACAGTTAGGTATGTTTTTATGTCAAGCAGCAAAAAAAGAAAATCTAAGAACTATTGTTTTTTCAACAACAGAAAATTTTAGTGCAAAAAATTTTTGTGATTCTTATTTTATTTCTGATTTCAATGATAATACGAAAATCGACAAGTTTATTGATTCAGCAGATTTTTTTACAATTGAAACTGAGAATATCCCTAAGAACTTCTTAAAAAAAATCGAAAAAAAAAAAAAATTATTTCCTAACTCTAATATTATTGAAATTTCACAAAATAGACTAAAAGAAAAGAAATTTCTAAATTCTATTGAAAATATTAAAACCGTAAACTTCAAATCTTTAAAAAATTTTGATGACCTTCTAAAAAGTTTTTATCTTTTTAATCACAAGGCAATATTGAAAACATGTGAGATGGGCTATGATGGAAAAGGTCAGTTCAGGTTAAGTAGAGAAAATATTGGTCAATTCAAAAATTTAAATCTACAAAATTATATTTTAGAAGAATTGGTGAATTTTAAAAAAGAAATCTCTGTCATAGTTTGTAGATCCCAAAAAGATATTGTTACCTACCCTCCTGTTGAAAATATTCATAAAGACTCAATTTTGAGAGAAACTATTTTTCCAGCAGATATTTCTCAAAATGTAAAAAAAAATGCAATAAGTATTGCTAAAAGGATTGCAAATGAATTAGACTTAGAGGGAATACTTGCTATTGAAATGTTTCTCATGAAAGACAATACTGTTTTAGTTAATGAATTAGCTCCAAGACCTCACAATTCTGGGCATTGGACAATGGACTTTTGTAAAATAAGTCAATTTGATAACTTGGTATATTCAATATTCTATGGTAATACAAGAAAACCTAATCCATTCAAGGAATGTAGAATGGTTAACGTGATAGGTAAGGATTATTCGAAAAAAAATAATTATCAAAAAAAATATAATTTTTATGATTACTTTAAAGATGAAATCAAAGAACTAAGAAAAATGGCACATTATACATTTACTGATTAAACCTATTTTTTACTTTATTTTTAAACTTACCAAAAGATATTACTGACTTAATTTGCTTATCTAAAAACATTTTTGTATTTATAAAATCATCCGATTTATCAAAAACAAAAAAAGAAAAGGTTAAAGCATATATTTTCATTAAAATTAGTCTTTTTGTGTAATAGTTTATATCTGTTGATTTATCGCCAGATAAATACCAAATTTCATCAGAAATTTTGAAAAGTATTTTATTTGATGAAATCAAAGAAGACGGTTTAATTGTTTCCTTAAAAATTTTATTCTTATCAACAAGATTGTTAAAGTGTTCAAGTCTTTTAATTACGAAAAAAATAATTTTTTCGTGTGTACGAAAATTAGAAAAGTTCCTCGGTTTTTTTAATCTTTTTATTCTATCATTTAAAATTTCATTTATTTCAAACATTAAGGATTTAATTCCTTGAGGTAAATATTCATTTTTGAATTGATTAATGTTTTTTTTTATCTTCAATTCACTAAGAGTTTGTCCAATAGCATCATCAAGATTATTATTTTTTGAGAAGTTTCTTAATATATTTAAATAAATTTTATTCTGATTATTTTGATTTTTTTTCATTTTTTTATTTTAGAAGTTTACTTTATTAAAATTTCTTATATATATATACTTCAAATGTTCGGAGAATCAAAATTATAAGAGTACAAGTAAGAGATAACAACCTTGAAAAAGCTCTAAGAGCTATGAAGAAAAAACTTCAAAGAGAAGGAATTTTTAAGGAAATGAAGCAGCGTCGAGCATATGAAAAACCTTCCGAAAAAAAAGCGCGTCAAATCAATGAATCAACTAGGCGCTTTAAAAAATTGCTTAGAAAAAGAATAGAATTGCAGGGTTATTAAAAAGCCTTTTAATTAAAGACTCTTAACAATATCTTCAACCATCTTTTTTGCGTCAGAAAACAACATCATAGTATTATCCCTAAAAAATAACTCATTATCTACACCTGCGTAACCTGATGCCATAGATCTTTTTATGAATAAAACAGTACCCGAATTTTCTACATCTAAAATTGGCATTCCATAAATTGGACTACTTTTATCAGTTTTTGCAGCCGGGTTTGTGATGTCATTAGCACCAATTACAAAAGTTACATCGGTGTTAGAGAATTCACTATTGATTTCATCAAGTTCAAAAACTTCATCATATGGAACATTAGCTTCTGCTAATAAAACATTCATATGACCAGGCATTCTTCCAGCAACAGGATGTATGGCATACTTTACTGAAACACCTTCTTTTTTTAATAAATCACACATTTCCCTCAAGGCATGTTGAGCTTGCGCAACTGCCATTCCATATCCAGGGACAATAATTACACTGCTTGCATTAGACATTATAAATGCTGCATCCTCAGAACTTCCAGTTTTTACAGATTTTCCTTCATTTTTATTAACTGTAGTTCCCTCCTCAACTCCAAAACCTCCCAAAATAACACTTATAAATGATCTGTTCATTCCCTTGCACATAATGTAGCTAAGAATTGCTCCCGAGGCTCCAACCAATGATCCAACAATTATTAATAAGTGATTTTCTAATGTAAATCCTATACCTGCTGCGGCCCAACCTGAGTAAGAGTTTAGCATTGAAACGACAACTGGCATATCAGCTCCACCAATGGGAATTATCAAAAGAATACCAAGCAAAAGTGACAATCCAACAATTAACCAAAATATGTCAGTAGACGACTCAAAAGTAAACATCACTGTGAGAACAATTAAAGAAATGAAGATTAAGAGGTTTAGAAAATGTTGTCCAAAAAAAGTAGTTGGTGCTCCACTTACAAGTCCTTGAAGTTTCATAAAAGCTATGATTGAACCAGTAAATGTAATAGCTCCAATTGCAACCCCAATTGACATCTCAACTAGACTTAAAGTGTAAATGTTACCATTGTTATTTACTATGTCATAACTCTCTGGTGAGTAAAAAGCACTTGTTGCAACAAATACTGCGGCAAGCCCCACAAGAGAATGAAAGGCAGCAACAAGTTGAGGTAGTGCGGTCATTTCAATTTTTAATGCTATGTATGTTCCAATTCCTCCGCCTATTAGAATACCTAATATAATCATTTCATATGATAAAACATTAGGGTTAAACAAGGTTGTGACTATCGCAATAATCATACCTATGATTCCCATTATATTTCCATTACGGGCAGATTCAGGGTTAGATAAACCCTTTAATGCTAAAATAAAAAAAATAGCAGAGATCAAATAACTTATGGCGGTAAAGTTTTCACTCATTATTTTTCTTTCTTCTTATCTTTTTTTTTAAACATTGATAGCATCCTATGGGATACTACAAAGCCACCAAAAATATTAACCGATGCTAGAATAATAGCAAAAAATCCCATTACAGATGAGAAGTTTAGATCTTCTGGACCAGCTGCAATCAATGCCCCGACAATAATCACGCTAGATATCGCATTAGTAACAGCCATAAGTGGCGAATGCAGAGCTGATGTTACACCCCAAATAACATAGTAGCCAATAATGCATGCTAAAATAAAAATCATTAATAAGTTTATAATTGGATCTATAGTTTCCATAATTATTTTTTTACTTCCTTTAAATAAAGATTATTAATTATGCATGTCTCTTTTACAACTTCATCTTCCCATTTGAAGCTTGAAAATTTACCTGCATCACAAGAATTTATCAAAAAGTTAAGAACATTTTTTGAAAAGAGCCTAGATGAATCTTGCGAAACTGAAGATGGAAGATTAACAGGGCCAATTATTTTTTTTGATTTATACTCAACTGTTTCTCCATGTTTTGTTAAATCGCAATTTCCACCAAATTCTGAAGCTAAATCTATAATAATACTTCCAACTTTCATATTATCGACCATTTTTTTTGAGATAATTTTAGGTGATGGTTTACCCGGTATTAATGCTGTTGTAATTACTATGTCCATTTTTACTAAATTTTCCTCTAATAGAACTGCTTGTTTTTTTTGGTAGGATTTTGACATCTCTTTTGCATAACCACCGGCTGTTTCTCCAGAACCTTCACCTTTAACCTCAATAAATTTCGCTCCTAAACTTTCTACCTGCTCTTTAGTTGATGACCTAACATCAAAAGACGAAACAACTGCACCTAATCTTTTTGCAGTAGCAATTGCTTGAAGACCTGCTACACCTGCTCCAATTATTAAAACTTTTGCCGGAGCTACTGTGCCAGCAGATGTCATCATTAATGGAAAAGCTTTGTTGAAAATACTAGCTGCATCAACTACTGCTTTATATCCAGAGAGGTTACTTTGTGAAGACAAAATGTCCATACTTTGAGCTCTAGAGATTCTTGGCATTTTTTCAAGAGCAAAAACATTTACATTTAATTTTTTTAGGGAATTAAATTCAACTTTGAACTTTTGTTCATAAAGCAGCGTCAAGATATTGCAATTCTTTAAGTAATTAAACTCATTGGTCTTTTTATTTTTTAAAGGTCTCTGAACCTTAACAACAACATTAGCATTGGAATATAAATCACTCAATTTTGAAGAAATTTGCGCCCCATTTTTCTTATAATCTGCGTCACTATAAGATGCACCAGATCCAGCACCTGATTGAACAAATACTTTGAATCCCATTTTAATAAGAGCTGGAACACAATCTGGTGTAACACCTACTCTGTTCTCATTTTCTTGAATTTCTAGTGGTACAACTAATTTCATAGCGGTTAATCTAACTTAATTTTTCTAAATCATCCATTAAATTTTTAATTAAATTCATGCCCAATTGCCAAAAATCTCTATTTTTTGAATCTAGGCTAAACTTTTTTAAATGTCTCTGATAATGAACAGAACCGCCTGATTCCAATAATTCAAAATATTTATTATTAAAGCCTACATCATTTTTTTCGTACTTGGAATACAAAGAATTAACTAAACAATCACCAAATGCATATGCGTAAACATAAAACGGTGAATGAATAAAATGAGGAATATAAGCCCAGAAATATTTGTAATTATCAGTTAAAACAACATTATTGCCAAGTGATTCTTTTTGTGTTCTCAACCAAATATCAGATATCTGATCCTCAGACAATTCAGAAGAAGATCTTTGTTTGTGTAACTCTCTCTCAAATTTAAAAAATGCAATTTGACGAAAAACAGTATTAAGCATATCTTCAATTTTTGATCTTAATAAGAACTTTTTTTCCTCATTATTTTTTGCACTTCTTAACAATGACCTAAAAGTTAACATTTCACCAAAAACACTTGCTGTTTCAGCTAAGGTTAATGGGGTATCTGCTACTAGTAATCCATTTTTATTTGCCAAGTATTGATGTATACCATGACCTAGCTCATGAGCTAAAGTCATGACATCTCTGATTTTTCCCTGAAAATTTAATAAAATCTTAGGGTTGCAACTTGGAACAGTTGGATGAGAAAATGCACCAGATGCTTTTCCATTTGAAACTTTTGCATCAATCCATGAATTATTAAAAAACATCTTAACAATATTGCCAAAACGTTCATCAAAATCAGTGTAAGACTTTATCACTATGTTTTTTGCCTCATTCCAAGAAATTCTTTTTTCTTTGTGTCCGGGATAAGGAGCATTCCTATTCCAATAATTTAATTTTTTTCCACCAAAAAAATTAGCTTTATACTTATAGTATCTATGGCAAATTGGAACATAATTCTCTGTGACTGTTTCTACCAAAGAATCAACATCTGATTTATCAATTTGATTACTTAAATGTCTTGATGATTCAGAATATTTAAATCCTCTAAGTTTTTTATCAATATCTAAGTCCTTTGAAATCATATTAATAACGAATGAAAAATTGAAAATATTTTCTTTAAGTGTTTTACCAAAAACATTTGCAGCTTCTTTTCTATCGTTTTCATTCGCTGAACTCATAAAATTAAGAATTTCTGTTTCAGAAAGATTTCTTTTTTTGAATTTAAATTTAAGTCTTGTAATTGTTTGATCAAAAAACCTTACCCACGCAGATGAACTTGTTAGTGATTTATCAACAAGCAACTTTTCTGTTGCCTCTGATTGTTGGTATTTTTTAAATTTTCTATGATTGACAACCCAATTTTTAAATTTTGTTTCTTTGAAAATTGATAGACTCTTTTCTTCAAGTTCATTTAATTCTAATCCGTAAAAAATTATTTCATTTTGGATATCTAATACAGTTTCTTCTATATATTGATAAAACTTGGTTTTTTCTTTATTTGTTTGATCTGTACAATGAGTAAGAAACGCAAAGCTTCGTATTTTTTGACTGAGTTCTTCAATCTCTTCAAATTCTTCAAGAGACTTAAAAAGACTCTTCTTACCAAAGCCACAAAGTTTTCCTCTATATTTTTTTGAAAAACTATTAATTTTTTTTTTTAGTTTAAGAATATCTTTATTGATATTTTCGTCTTTAAAAGACTCGTAAAATTCATTAAGATTCCATTGAGGTAAAAGCATATTCGAGATTATCAGAGTTTATAATTAAATGTACCAAAAAAAAAAAATTTCAAGTATTTTAAAAAAAGCAGATAGCTTGGTTAATATATTTAAATATTATTTAAAAAAAAACCCCAATAAAAAGATTTTCTTTAAAAAACAAAATAACAATTGGGTTTCACAGAGTTATTTTGAATCATATGAGAATATAAAAAAAATAAAAAACTTTTTAAGAAAACATAATGTCAATAAAGGAGATCGTGTATTTCTGCTATCAAACAACAGGATTGAATGGGTAGAGTTTGATATCGCAATTATGGATGTTGGGGGGATAACTGTACCAAGTTTTGTGACAAATAATCAAAATGATAATGCATTTATAATCAAAAACTCTGCTCCTAAGGTTATAATTTTGGAAAATGATGAAGTGTTTAAAAATAATAAAAAAGTTCTTAATAATTATTTCTGTCCAATAATTACAATTGAAAAATCAAATTATTTAAGATCTTATGAAGACATTATGACTGACTACAGTAGATTAGATAAAAAAAATAATCATAAATCGACAGATATATCCTCCATAATTTATACCTCAGGCACTACTGGAAACCCTAAAGGCGTAGTCTTATCTCATAAATCAATTCTTCATAACTTAGAAGGAGCCCTTGAAGTAATGAATGATTTTAAGATTGAAGATGAAAAGTTTTTTTCTTTTTTACCCCTTTCCCATTCCTATGAAAGAATGGCAGGTCTTTATTTTCCAATTCTAATAAACGCAGAAATTTATTTTTGCTCATCTATGGAAAAACTTTTAAGTGAAATAAAAGAAGTTCAACCAACAATTTTTTCAGCTGTACCAAGATTATATGAAAACATTTTCAAGAAAATAAAATCACAAATTGTAAATTCTAATTTTATATTGTCTTTTTGTTTAAGAAAAGTTTTTGAGTATTTAGAAAAAAAAAGAAATCGTAATAATTTTTTTAATATTTCTGTTGCTAAAATTTTCATATTTTTTTTAAAAAAAAAAATACTTTTGATTTTTGGAGGTAAAGTTAAAGTTCTTGTTTCTGGTGGTGCCGCACTAAACCCAGAGATAGGTTTTTTTTTTAACAAAGTAGGTTTAAATTTACTGCAAGGTTATGGTCAAACAGAAGCCTCTCCTTTAATAAGTTGTAACAATAAAATATCTAATAACCCTTATACAGTTGGGATTCCTGTGAAAGGTGTAAAAGTAAAAATATCAAATACAGGAGAAATTTTGGTTAAAGGTAATAATTTAATGAATGGTTATTGGAAAAACAAAAAATTATCTAATAAAACAATAATTAAAGGCTGGCTTCACACAGGGGACTTGGGAGAAATTGATAACCAAGGTAGATTATTAATTACTGGAAGAAAGAAAGATTTAATTGTAACATCAGGTGGAGATAATATTTCTGCAATTAGAATTGAAAATATTTTCTTGAGTTTTAATGAGATTTCACAAATTTTAATTTTTGGTGATAATAGACCTTACTTAGTAGCACTTGTAAAAATTAATGATGGATATAATGAGAAAGATTTTAAAATAATTTTAGATAAAATTAATAAAAAACTAAACTTAATTGAAAGGATTAGAAAGTATATAATTTTTAAAAATGAACTTAATTACGCTAACGGCTTCATGACTCAAACAATGAAAATTAAAAGAAAAAGTGTTTTTAGTTTTTACAAAAAGAAAATTGATAACCTTTATGGAATTTTATAATATTTTCTAAACCATTCTACAAATTTTGGCACGCCTTCATTTATTCCAACTTTTGGTTGAAAGTTAAGGTCTTTTTTGCTTTCTGAAATATCAGCGAAAGTTGATGGAACATCACCAGGCTGAATTGGTAGTAATTTTTTTTTCGCATCTACCTTTAATGAACTCTCAATTAATTCAATAAACTTATTTAATTTTTCAGGCTTATTGTTTCCTAAATTATAAATTTTATGAGTGGCTTTTTTATTTGACAAAATAGCACCATAAATTCCCTCAACTATATCATCTATGTATGTAAAATCTCTTTTCATTTTTCCAAAGTTAAATATTTTAATCGGTCTTTTATCAATAATATTTTTTGTGAAAATAAAAGTAGCCATGTCAGGCCTTCCCCAAGGTCCATAAACTGTAAAAAATCTCAAACCTATACATTTAATTTTATATAAATGAGAATAACACTCAGCGACTAATTCAGTTGATTTTTTTGATGCAGCATATAAAGAAATTGGATGATCAACTCTATGTTTTACAGAAAATGGTTTTTTTTTATTTCCTCCGTAAACTGATGATGAGCTAGCGTATATAAATTTTTTAATACCACATTCTTTTACTAATTCAAGCATATTAACTTGCCCTAAAATATTTGAATTAATGTAACTGTAAGGGTCCTTTAACGAATGCCTTACACCTGCTTGTGCCGCAAGATTAATAACAACATCAATTTTTTTATTTTTAAAAAGTTTAATCAAACTTTTATCTTCAATTTTCTTTTTTAAAAATGAAAAGCTCTTTTTTTTTTTTAAAATTTTAAGTCTGTTTTTTTTTAACTCTACTTCGTAATAGGAATTTAAATCATCAACACCAAAAATTTTATGTTTCTTTTTTAAAAGATAATCACTTAAATGAAAACCGATAAAGCCTGCTACACCAGTTATTAAAAAATTCATTTATTTAATTGGCTTCTGGAATTTTTTTTTCCACTCAGAATAATTCATACCATAAATATCAGATCTTGTGGCTTCGTACTCCAATTTAATATTTCTCTTTTCAGCCTCTTCTACCATCCACTTTGAAAGACAGTTCCTACAAAATCCTGCAAGATTCATTAAATCAATATTCTGTAGATCTGTGTTTTTTTGTAGATGCTCCAAAAGTCTTCTAAACGTTGCTGCTTGAAGCAATTCTTTTGTTTTATCGTCCATTACAATAGTTTTTTAAAAATTTTTTTAAAAATGTTTGTATACTTAATAAATCCTTTTTCATCACAAATCAAATCGTTTCTTAATTCTATTGAAATATTGTCTATAGTTCCTTTTTTAGAATGCCTATCAAGTGTATAATTATAAAAAAAACCTGAATATGGATAGTTTCTTCCAAAGTGAACATTCATAGAAGTTAATTCTTTCTGTATTTTTAATAATAAATTCATATTTTTATTCCATAACAATCCTATTTCTAATGATCTGTTTTCTTTATCATATATTTTTGTAAAAGAATGTATTGCAATTAAAAAAACTTTCTCATACTGCCTACTTTTTTTTTCAACAAGCTTTTTTAAATTACAATGATATTCTTCATGAAACCTCATAATTCTTTTTTTTTTTTCCTTAGAATTTATTTTTATATTACCTGGAATTTCAATTCCACATGACTTCCTAGCTATCAGCTGATCTGAGTATGAACTTCTGTTAGGGTCAATTAGCAACCTTGAAAAGTTTGAGTAAAAATAGCTTTGACCTAAAATTTTTGTCAAAGAAACGCAAAACTCTTTGGCTCCTAAATCAATTGAAATATGCGATTTTAACAAATCTTTTTTTAAACCAAGGTTTTGATAAATATTTGGTATTTGATTTGATGCATGATCACAAATAAAAATAATATGATTTTTTTTTTTTAATGGTGGTGTAAATTCTTTTTTTGAGAAAATATTATTCATTTATTAAATGATAACAATTTGTCATTAACTTCTCTATAATAACTCTAAATTCTATATTATGCTCAGAAAAAGAAATACAAAGATAATAGCTACTTTAGGTCCTAGTTCTTCATCTCCAATTAAGATTCATTCATTATTTCAAGCTGGAGCTGATATTTTCAGATTAAACTTTAGTCATGGAACACATGAAGATCATAGAAAAAAAGTGTTTCACATTAGACAGTATGAAAAAAGACTTGGAAGACCAATAGCAATACTTGGAGATTTACAGGGGCCAAAAATAAGAATTGGTACATTTAAAAAAAATAATGCAGTTCTCAAAAACAATCAAAAATTTACTTTAGATCTTAACTCAAGCGCTGGCGATGAAAAGAGAGTGTTTCTTCCGCATAAAGAAATTTTTCAATCAGTAAAAACTAATACTAAAATATTAGTTGATGATGGAAAAATTATTTTAAATATCACTAAAGTTAGTTCTGATAAGATTGAAACAGAAGTAATTAATGGTGGAAAAATATCAAATATGAAAGGCGTAAATATTCCTGAAACGTTCATTAAAATGTCCTCTCTTACAAAAAAAGATATAAAGGATCTACAATTTTGTCTTGACCTTAGTTTAGATTACATAGCATTATCTTTTGTTCAAAAAGCAAAAGATCTAATTGATTTAAAAAAGCATATAGGAAACCATACGGGAATCATGGCAAAATTTGAAAAGCCAATGGCAATAAAAAAAATGGATGAAATTTTACAACATTGCGACGCTGCAATGGTTGCACGAGGTGATCTAGGAGTTGAAATGCCTCCTGAAGAAGTTCCTATTATCCAAAAGAGAATTGTGAGTGCTTGTCGTGACTTTGGTAAACCTGTAGTTGTTGCAACACAAATGCTTGATTCTATGGTTAATTCACCTTCTCCTACAAGAGCTGAAGCGTCAGATGTTGCGACTGCTGTATTTGACTCTGCTGATTGTTTAATGTTATCAGCAGAAACAGCATCTGGTAAATTTCCAGTAGAATCTGTAGAGATTATGAATAGAATAATTCGAGGGGTAGAAAGTGATATTTCTTACAGACAAATTTTAGAAAGTAAAAAAATTAAATTAGAAGAAACAACGTCAGATGCAATTAG
>MDSV01012641.1_pt1 | contig 12708 bp, 24 predicted proteins | sample 810851 | NCBI WGS metagenome assembly MDSV01 (sample SAMN05326640, study PRJNA326480) | marine metagenome | isolation source: seawater | place: Atlantic Ocean: North East | collected 2012 | reverse complement strand
CCGTCAATGATTTGTATGCCTTCGATAATTGCATTATATACCGCCTTGTCTTTACAAAATTGTTCGGTTGAATCCACCAACCAATCATAGTCAACTTCCTCTGTGGATAGAGTTTTGATCACATCGATCACCCGCTTGAAATCCTCTTCGTTGAGGTCTTTGCGGTTCTGCACTTCTACCTCAAGCGAGGTTTGAGTGGGAATCTTCTGATATTTGTCTGTGAAAGCCTTGATCTCTTCGAATACAAGTCGTTCTGCTCTATCAGAAAAATAGTCTGCCCGCATGTGAGGAATCACCTTGCGAGCGTAATCCTCATTTGATACCAGCGAGGATAAGGCTGTACGTTCAATTGTTAGTGTCAATTTGTTCCTCATTCGTTATGATATCCACCAGAATATCACCGATTAACTTAAAAAATGCTTCACCAAAATGTTCTTGTTCTAGTCCATTTGAATCAACTATATCATACTCAAATCGAAAAGGCAAGTCACCTTCTTCAGTCATTTCTTCTGTCTGGGGTATGGAAACTTTACCGTATCGATACACCACGCCCTGATATAGACCAGCCTTTTCGGTCAGTCCAATGCATTGCCATTTCTGATCTTTGTCTGTTACATATTTGTACGTATCTTCAATCATTTTTTCACCATCACTAAATGTGTCCTATCTGGCCCACAGTTTGCCACCGTGTGGGGTACGGTTGTGTTCACCTCATAAACATATCCATCAGCAGGAATGTGGAAGATTTCTTTTCGATCCTGTATCAGGCCTTTTTTTGGAAATATAAAATATGCGTGTTCATGAGTGTCGAGTGCCATGTGATAGCGTTTCTTCTTATCCTTGTGTACACTATACGTGGTGTGCATGTTCTTACACATCAATCGACTGCGAACTGCATCTAAATCTTTTATTATCTGGGAAAATAGAGTGTCTTCGAAAAAAGGTAACAGTTCTGAAAAATCCTTCTCTGATACGGCTGGGCGGTCTTTTAATGACCCACAGGCGTCTTCATATGAGCTATTCCCCCTATGCTGTAGGGCTATTTGCTGAGAACCATCTTTGCTGAGATGCCACGGCATACGTGATTTCAGATCATTATATTCCCACTGTAATTGATCTAAATCATATTTGTGGGGGGTTTTCTTTATCAAGGACATGTTTTATGCTCTCACTATTAACACAATAAAATTGATTCATCTTCAATGGCCCACCAAACTGAGCTGCAAGGTGCGTGTTCAAGTCAATGTGAGCAACCGTCACATATTCCACGCACTCTCTCCGATTTTCGAATGTGGGATCAGTGAATATGTACATTTCCTGTGGACTCCACATCGCTACTATAAGAATTGTTGCTGCTTGAACTATTTCAGATACCAAAGCTCTCTCCACACCCACATGAACTAGCTGCTGTAGGATTTTTTACGGTGAGGAAACTCCCACCTAATTCGGTCACATAGTCTATCTCACTACCTATAACATACATCTCGGCTACTGGATCAAGAACCAGAACATCCTCTATTGGAGCAGACCACTCTACATCTGGCCAGTTCTTCTGGAAATCCCACACATATTGGAATCCAGAACAACCCCCGCCTTTTACTCCGAGGGTTACATAGTCACCGTTTGAGACACTTTTGAGGTAGTCTCTGGCCCTATTAGTTATCGTCACCATTTATATATTTATTCCCCATCCACCGAAAGAAAGCGTAAGTCATAATAATATTATTGAGCGCTATCCATTCATCTTTCATATTGCCAATGGGCCTAATGTCTACAATAGTATAATATACCATCACCCCCACTAGGCATAACCCCCATGACAAAATAGGTGCTGCTAAGAAGAGCCACATCTAGCGGCTCTCAACAATGTTTCTACCACCACAGTCCAGTAGTTTTTAGCCCACTGGTTTGTCGAAGAATCCCTCACCGCAACGGCTGAGGCAATCCTCTTCTCTATTAAATCTGTCAAGTTCCTCGAACTCCTTCATTCTAACAAACATTTCTAAAAAAATATCAAGCATATCATTCATCTGATCAGATTGGCTTGGCTTGGGATTTGCAGGCACACACAAGACTTTAACATTCTTGTCTTGTTCTAAAATTTGTGACCTTGCCTCCAGACAAGAATCCATACTAGACATCTCTGTGCTGATGCCCATACTCGCAACCACTAACAGCGCCTTAATCATCATCTTTCTCCAATTGTTTCAATCGTTTCTCTATCCAGAGTTTAACCGATACGTCATTCGTGGAAGACAACTCTGGAGTCGTTAAATCCAAAGACATTAGTTCTGACTCCAGAACTGTTTTGTGTAACAAAGCTACCGAATCCACTATACAGCCTCCTTGTACTTGTCGTACCAGTATTTAGAGGAATTACGAAGCTCCTCATTTGCGTCACGAACATATTCAAGTAGATCAGTAATCACACCAGCCTGTTTGATAGCCCAATCGTCACCACGATTTGCAATCTGGTCAATGATCTCTTGCACATAATCGATTGACGGGCAAGTATTTCCAGGCACATTTGGTGCCGACGCCTTCGCAGCGTCAATCTTCTCACGTTTCACATTCTTAGGCATTACATTTTGCTCCATCCAGCTGTTTCACAAATAAACTTCTCAGTACCCACTAGGATCATATCGCTCACCATAGTAGACCGACAACCCTTACCACCAAACATTTTGGTGACTTCCTTGTTGTTCCACCAAGCATCATCGATGCTGTTGGTTTTCATGAAAGCGAACTCCAACTTCTCGTTCACAGTCATAGTGCCAGGGCACTCGACAAAGGCGACAGTATTCACGCCTCCAGGCCCGTTGTCATGTATCACAGCTACCTTGTCAACTCCCTCAAGAGTCTTGATTAAAGCATCTGTTTTTTTGTTCTTCATTTTACTACTCCTAAAACACTACCATTGCAAACCATCCGGCTGCAAACAGGGTTAACATAAAGGCTGTACCTACAACCCACTCTAAAATCTTTTTACGCAGCGGCATAATACGCCTCCTCAGTGTAATAACCAATAGGCGAAATGCCTCTCTCAGGCAACTTTTCTAAGGTGCAAACCTCACCTGTCATCAACTTAGTGACAGAACCGTTCTCCCACATCACATCGATGGCATATCCATACCGTTCTAATCTGGTTTTTTTGTTGTACTTAACAATCTTACCAAAATTTAACGGGATATTCGCACCGAAATTTCCAACGATTTTTGTACCTAATTTCATAACAACCTCATTTCTCAGTTTACTACTAAAGCTACCATATAAGTCATACAGAGTCAAGCAGAAAATGGCCCCTCTAGAGATAGAGAGGGCCAGTCCAGTTGATAGGATAACCACCATCAAGGATGTTACCCCTTGCAGCGTTTCTAGCAGGAGCAGCCCAACCAGCGGGTTTCAAAATGTCACCCTTCTTGAACTTCTTGTCGTTATCAACACCAACGACAAACGCCATCACACCACCGCCTTTCCTGACGATCTTGATGTATTTCTTACCATATGTAATGGTAAAATCCTCGGCATACTCTTTTTTCATGCGATCACCGACAGGAAAATCGTTGTAGTCCTCAATCATTGCGGTCTTCATATTAGTCAGACCAGCAAGAATCGTAGTCGCAGCGTCATTAACAAAAACAGTCATTTCTCTTTCCTTTTCTCAGTTTATACCTAAAGCTACCATACGGGCTAGGGATTGTCAAGCAAAATCGTTCAAAATAAACACTTTTTTCTTGGCTTTTCCTACCGTAAACTCCGAAAATCCCTCTGGAATAGGTTTATTCCACCCATTCTTACGAGCGATATTGACACTGGGAAACACACCGGCAAGGTGCATTATGTGGGCCAAAGACCAATTGTCTTCGATCATCCATGTGGAACCGTCTCCACAGTCATCAAAACCCATGATATCCCGATCTTTATGGGATACCGTAGGCGACAGGAAGTTGAATTCATTATCCATTTGTAAGTTCTCCATTAGGACTCCAGATCGTAGCGCCCTCTGCAAAGAGTTCCAAACCTCTCATGAGTTTGATTTCATCAGTATCAGTCAAAAACACACGAGCCTCGATATCGATACCAGCGGTAGTGCGTGTACTCATGATGATACCATCACCCCAACCAGTGTTCTTGATCATCTGGCCTTCAGCACCCCAAAGGGTTTCCATAAATTCTTTCTCAGTCATCTGTCTTCCTTTTCGATTATGTCTTATAGTACCATACGAAAGGGGTTCGTGTCAACAAAAATCGACACAGAATAGCTATTTTATTTGGTTTTGGGGAAAGTGTGACAATTATGTCACATTAGAATCCTTTGGGGGCTTTGGTAATTCCACGAGATTTCATCTCCATCTCAACCCATTGTTTGGCGATAGGAGACTTAACGGGCTTTCTGAGAAGGCCTCGCAACTGTTTGAGCACCATGATAAACACATCCTCACCAGCATCGTTATTGTCCACAATGATCAGATTGCCTTTGAAATGTTGACTAAATTTACCAAGATTATTCTGAACGTCCTTCCACGATGAAACCACAATGGGTTCTGGCACAGAACGATCACGCTTTGCGTTCCGTTCAAGTGCAATGTCAAGAGAGGTATTGACAAATATCATGTGTGTGTCATAACCTATCTGTTTTAGTCCAATCGACTGTTTGATTATCTTTCCATGATCTTTACCAGTGCCATCGATGATAAGTCCCATACGTCCTGCTATGAGGCCCTCTTTTTTCTTACTGGTTATTGTTTTTGCACGTTTACGAACAACATCTCTCGCTTCTGTCTCTGATGCCGGCATCTTCGAAGACAGGCCCTCTTTCGCTAACATTGTTTCGAAAGCGGTATCAGAGTTGACAGTTACAAGGCCAGTGCCGCCGGTGGTTTTCCCAACAACGTATGATTTACCGCTGCCAGGGCCACCGGCGAGGAAAAAGGCCTTAAATATATTGGGGTCTTGGAGCCCCTCTAGTAATTCGTTGTAAGTTCTCATTGGGTAGTCGCCCTATTCCTTTTTTATATCCAGACATCTCTATAATGTATTTATCGTCCTCTGTAAGTTCAGGCATTTCTGATCGTGCCTTGGTTTGAAAGTTCATTTTTTTAATGCGATTTTTGGTCTTAGCCATTTTATCTTCCTTTCGCTGTTTTAACTGTTGGATATTTTTATTCTTTGGAATAAGACATTCTCCTTTCTAAGTTATCTCATCTTGGTAGAAATCCTCTACCACAGGATCGGCCTCAAAGAATGTGTCATCTATGTCTTGAGGCAAAGTTTCTACAAATTCTAGTTCCTCATCCACACAATCCTTCACACATTGTAAGAAAATGTTGTGTGTAGGGCCATTCTCTCCATCAACATTGAATTTATGGTGACAAGCAGCAATCAAAAATGGGCCTCTATAAAAACGATCAAGAGGATCATCCTTTTCCTGTTTGTTTCTTGCCTGTCTTGGAATACTAATGTCAACTACCTGACCAGCTCGCATATGCGTGTGACCAAATGCAACAAGGTCAATAATAAATCCTCCCGCTAATGATTTATTAAATGCCTGTCTCTGCTGTAACCATCTATCAGGATTGGGTGCTTGAAATGCATATCGACCATCGCCTGTGGTTAAACTGGCATCAGTTCCCAGCGCCTGATCTTTCAGAGATATTGATGATAGGAACTTCTTGGTTGTTGCTGATGCCAAATTGCTACCTTCCTGATCCAGAGCAGTTTTACTATACATCGCTTTAGCGCTCTTCTTATGGTACTTATTGATTGTGAAGTTTTCAGCATCTGGTTCAAACTGATCAAAATAGTTAAAATTCTGTGTTATGATATCCTTATTAAATATGTCATGAATGGTTACTTCAGAGGAAAACTGTCCGTCCATTGTACCCGTCATGGTGTCGGGGCTTCTGTCTATGGTGTAGTCTTTTATACGAGCATACTCAGCAAGAACATTAGGAACACCACCTTCGGATGACTCATTCTCAATTACAGTATACCTTTGTGCTGATTCTGTTGCATACATGGATTGGACAGACCTAAAGTGAAACCCTGTCAATGTCTCAAACATCTTATATGTTGGTTGACCATTTTCTTCTGATATAGCCTCTCTCTTACATTGATCTAAAATTTCAATGGGCGTAACTTCATTGGCGACAATCTTTTTGACGCCTGATGATTTTTCCACGAACACTGTTTTCTTTGTCTTGAGGTCACTTTTCAACATTTGTTTGGCAATTTCTGAGTACGTGCCTGTCAAAATTCTGTCTACGATTGTACGATTGTTTCTAACAAGTTCCGTAGATACAAATTCTAAAGTAACAGCTGCTACATTAGGTTTGATGTTTATTCCACCACCCACAGCATTTACGTAAAATATCCTATCGATAATTTGTTCCTCACCAAAAGTTCCTCCAGCATTGATAGATGGTGTTCGAATTTTCAGTCGAAGATGTTCTTGACCAATAAATGGCATGGTGTTAACCAGACCAAAGTTATCAGTAAAGACTATGCTACCGCTGAGTGTAGCCTCTTCGATATCTTCCCATATGTCAATTTGGAGCGTTGCTTTTGTGATGTCTACCCTATCATCACCGGCAGCAATGATCTCAACTTTCTCTAGTATAAACTCACCAGCGTAACTAAGCGATTCGGACATTAGATAGGTGTTTCCTTCATCAGTTCTTGAAACTCTTCTACCACTTGAGGCACAAAAGCAGGATCAAGCAAACGTATTTGTCTCTTCTTATCTTGTTCTGCCTCTTCGAACTCTAAGTTCGTTATAGCTGTGGCAGTTGGGTAATCTGCATTAGATGTTCCCACATCAATCTTTTCTGTAGTATCACCAGAACTCTGTGATATCTCATAGTGATGCACAGCGTTCACATCGTCATATCTATCGGCAATATATGAAAGAAACTGATTGTTGTTCATCGGCCAGTCATGGAAGCGATTCACGATATTATTTGCAAACAGAACAACCCAATGCAACTCGGCATCACCATACAACTTGTGAGCAAGCATCTCTGGAGTCTCACCCTCTTTCACATCGTATGTATCAAACATTAGTGTGTTTTCTGATACTTTGGCTCGAAGTGCAACACGCCGTAATAGGTTTGTGACAATCTTAGGATCACCGCCTTTAGTGGCAGCAAAATGTGTGATGGGAAACGATTCGAAATACATTAGAATCCTGCCTCGATACGTTCTCTACTCATCATCTCAATTTCTCTGAAGTTTAGTGATATGGTTGTTCTCTGTGGTGGTGGGCCTTCGCCTCCACCTTCATAACCCTTTCGGGCATTTGTTGTGGTGCTTTCATATGCCTTAAATCTGTCACCACCATAATCAACGTCAACACTCGTTAGGTAAGAAGACGAAACTCTGTTAAGAAATGGATTTCTTTTTCCTTTATGCTGATATTCAATATCAAATATATTTGGTGTCTTCATTACTTTACCGTTGAATTTGGCTGTGACTTGTTTCCCCATAACTGATCCAAGGTTCACCTGATCTATATATGAAGGCATCATATTCTTTTTGAACGCATACACAATTTCCTCGACAACTTTTGATTCCTGTTCACTCTTTGGAATGAATGTAAACGAGTACGAAAAGTCTCTACGATCTACACCATCAAATTGCAACTCCATCTTATTTGAGATAGCCATACCAGATGCGATTTGTGCCATGGCTTTCGCTCCTGGCATCAAGGCTTGGGCCCCTTCGACTACCTTCATACCTATACCTGTAGCTAATCCACCAAGGGCTCCTTTGCCGGTTTCCATCAATCCTTTACCACTTTGCAAATCGCTATATACATCCCCGGCTACCTGTGCCATTAGACCAATTTCTTGGTCACTGTAATTTGTTTTATAACTGACCTTAACAGAGGGAGGCATGTAGAGAGCAATAGCCTGATCCATACGTTTCATGGGCGGTCTTTTGATGGATAGGGATTTGCCTGCACCCTTTCCCGATTGTGATGCCATTCCTGTAGAGTCTGAATTCTGCAATTGTTTCTGAGCAGCACTTCCATTACCCCTAGCAGCTTTTACGATAGCATCACCTTTTTTCTTGACCTTAACATCATCAATTTCATATATGTAGAATATGATATAATGACCCTGTTCTGGATCATCTTCCACATTCAGAGGATACGCAAGGTTCTTTGAGGATGTTGAACTGAAGTTGTTCTGTTGTGTAAGAGCCTGCAAAGAAGATGCACCAGCAGACGAACCTATCTTTGCGAATTGAGAAACCTTAGACGCAACTGATGTTGCGACTTGATTTTTAAGAGCATTAAGTAATACAGCCATGTCTAAATATCCTTATACACTGAAACTATTTATAACCAATGGCATACAAAGGTCGATACAATCCAAAGAATCCCCGAAAATATAAGGGTGATCCACGAAACATAATCTACCGTTCTCTCTGGGAACGAAAGTTTATGGTGTATTGTGACAACAACGCATCCATAATTGAATGGGGTAGTGAAGAGATCATTATACCATATTTATCGCCATGGGATAACAGACGGCACCGATATTTTCCCGACTTCTACATAAAAGCTCAACAGGCAGATGGTAGTCTCAAGAAAATGATAATTGAGGTGAAACCTAAGATTCAATGTTCTCCACCAAAAGAACCAAAACGTAAGACGAGAAGGTATCTCAATGAAGTGAAAACATGGAGCATCAATGAAGCCAAGTGGAAATATGCTACCGAATGGTGTAAGAATAATGGTATGGAGTTTGTGATTATCAACGAGGATCATCTAGGGATTTCGTATAAATAGTGATATGGCACAAAGTAAGTTCATACAGGCAGTAAAAGACGAGGCAAAAGGCCGTCCACGATCTACCCAATGGTATAAGGATAAGATCAAGGAGTTCGGCACACCTAAGACACTGGATTTGATCAGGGATGGTAAACGAGATACCAAACCGTTCTACGGCAAACTAAACATGTTTGTGTATGATCCAAAGTTTAAGAAACAACTACCGTACTACGATACGTTTCCCCTTGTTCTGCCTCTAGAAACTTATAGTGATGGTTTTCTGGGAATTAATTTTCATTATCTCCCGATACCACTACGAGTCAAGCTGTTGGACAGGTTGGTGGACTTTTCTAATAACACAGCCTTTGATGAGTCAACCAGACTTGTTGTGGACTACAGCAAATTAAAGAATATTAACTTAGTCAAACCAACTATACACAAATATCTGTCTGGACAAATGAAGTCACAAATTCGTAGGATTGATGCAGATGAATTTACTATCGCAACCCTACTGCCTGTACAGAGATTTAAGAAGTCCTCGGCTTCTCAGGTTTGGAAAGAATCAAAGGCAATGATCTAATGGCAAGTTTTGTAGAAGGTACAGCATTCGGCGTATTCAATGATATTCTATCAGCATTTCGCTCTAATGAGGGATATGCGTTACCGAGTAGATATGAGGTTTTATTATATCCACCAGCACCAAAAACAGGTGGCGGTCTACAAAATGTATTTTCTGGTTTACGACAGTCAAACAACGCTTCAAGATCAGTATCCATGCGTTGCGAATCTGTAACTTTGCCAGGCAGAAATATTACCTCTAGTCCTGACAGCAATATATATGGGCCGGTAAGAGAGATTGCAGAAGAAGTGACATACGCAGGCGAAGTATCCATGACGTTTCAGGCAAGTTCTGGTCTAGATGAGAGAATATTTTTTGAACAGTGGCAACAAAAGTGTTTCAATCCAGAAACATGGAATGTGGGATACTATGCTGATTATGTCGGATCGGCCGATGTATACCTGTTAGACATAAACAACCAAAGGCGGTTTGGGTTGAAGATTAACGAAATGTGGCCCAAAACAATTGCAGGCACCGAGCTATCTGGTGCAGCTGCTACAGATATTATCAAAAATGAAGTGACGTTTGCGTTCAGAACGTGGTCAACTCTAGATGCTGAACAAACACCACCCAGCATCGGTGATAAGATTACTCAAACGGTGGTAAACTCTGTGGAGAGAAATATCACAGCAAATATACCCGCTGTGTTGCGAAAATTATAAGGATGAAAAATTATGGCACTACCAAAGCTAAATACGGTAACATATGAATTGGAATTACCGTCCACTGGCCAATCAGTTAAGTTTAGGCCTTTTCTGGTTAAAGAACAGAAGAACCTCTTGATTGCACAAGAGTCACAAGATGATAAAACTATTGAGGGGGCATTTGCTCAGATTATTAATGATTGCACAGAGGGCAGTATTGATCCATATCAGTATCCTCTATTCGATATTGAATATCTGTTTCTACAGATGCGAGCGAAATCAGTAGGTGAAAAGTCTACAATTATTATGACAGCAGAAGACGATGGCACAACCAAAGTCCCTGTGGAAATTGACCTATCAAAAGTAGGAGTAACAACGGAAGTTGGCCATTCGAATGAGGTTGTTCTGACAAATGATATTAAGTTGATCATGGGCTATCCCACTCTATCGGATATGGCCATGCCAAATGAGGCTAATACAGAAGTTGAGAGGATTTTTGTTCTGATTAAACGATGTGTTATGGAAATTCATGACGGTGAAGAGATACATAATAGAGTTGATATCAGTGATAAAGAACTGGATGATTTTCTCGAAAATATGTCTACGGAAATGTTTGAGAAACTATCTACCTTTTTTGAAACCATGCCCAAATTAAAACATGTGGTGAAGTTTACTAACCCGAATACGAAAGTAAAAAATGAGGTAAACATTGAAGGACTCCAAAGTTTTTTCGAATAGCCCTTTCACACGAAACCTTGGAGAACTATTATCAGGCGAACTTCGCCATGATGCAACATCATAAGTACAGCCTCAATGAACTAGAAGATATGATGCCGTGGGAAAGGGAAATATACATGGGGCTGCTGTTACAATTTATACAGGAAGAAAACGAAGAGCAAGAGAGACAAGAACGTAAACAGAGATAGGAGTTTATCGTGGTTCAAAAAAAATTACAACCAGAATCACAATATAATGAATATGACTTGGATGGAGATGGTGTTGTGAGTGACGAAGAATTAGAGATGGTACAAAAAATACATGAAGCAGAAAATGCTGATCAGAAGGCTGACGCTCAACGGCGTATGGCTTGGATATCAATGGGAGCAATGATTCTATTTACGATCATTGTTATGATACCAGGCTTTATTCCTGAGAGCAGACTGAAACTTTTGGGTGATCTGTCTGCTTTATTCTACATCGGCATGGCTGGTGTAGTAGGTGCATATATGGGTATGACCGCTTACATGTCAAGGAAGTAACATGGCAACCTTCGAAGATACCGTAGATAAGTTAGGTAAAACCACACAGAAACTTGATGCCGCAGCTGATAAGATGGCCGCCGCAAACAAGGAAGACTCTGGTGCAGCTGCAAAAGAACAGGCGAATGAAGCAAACAGGCGTGCAGATAAATCTAACACATATCTAGAATCTATCGCTAGCACATTATCTGGTATGCAAAGTCAGTTTCAAGGTGCAGAATCAAAAGATGCTGGTAAGGCAGGGGGTATCTTTGCCGGTATTGCTCGTGCGTTAGGTGGTATGGGTGCTGGTATCGGTACTGCCGTTGGTGGACTGATGAAAGGTATAGGAAAGGCCGCAGCTTTTGCACCTAAGTTTGTTATTGCAATGGGTGCTCTTGGTCTAGGTGTTGGTGCATTTGTATTAGCAATTGGCGGTTCTGCGGCATTAGTATCAAAAATGTTCCCGACTATAGCAGAAGGTCTAAAATCTTTTGAGGGTATCAATGGTAAAAACCTTGTCGATGTGGGACTTGGTATGGCGGCAATTGGTGTTGGATTAGGTGCTCAAGGTATCGGTGGAGCGATTAGTGCTGTAGGTGGTTTAGTTGGTGGTATCGCAGAGGGTATAGGTGGTTTGTTAGGTATCAAATCTGGCCCAGAGAGCACGCTCGAGAAAATGAGGTTATTCGGTGAAGCCAAGATAAATGCAAAGGGTGTGAAGGCGAACGCTGAAGCAATGAAGGCATACGGTATTGCAATGGCAGCCGGCGGCGGTGGTGCAATGTTGAGCAGTCTTTCTACTCTAGGTGATGCCGTGTTTGGTGGTCTAGGTAAACTAATTGGCGGAGTTCCACCACTAGAGAAAATGAAGATATTTGGTGATGCTGTAATTAATCATGAAGGAGTGAAAGCAAACGCTGCATCTATGGTAACATACATGGAAGCCATGGCAGTGGGAACGGGCGCAACTGCAATAAAGGCTGTTGGTAGTCTAGCAAATTTAGCTGGTACTGCAATGGATGGGGTGTCAAAGTTCCTTGGTGGTAAAGGTGTTCTAGAAACACAACTTGACGGTATGAGGAAGTTATCAAGTGCCACTGGTATTGATGCAGAGAAGATCAAAGCCGTTGCTGGTGCAATGGTTCAATACGCAAAGGTCAATGCGATTGGTGCTGGTGCAGAAACAGTCAAGGCAGTTGGTGGCCTTGGTAATATGATCAGTAGTTTCACTGACGGCGTTAGTAAGATGATCGGTGGAAAGGGAATGTTGGATTCCCAAATTGAGGGTATGCAGAAGTTATCTGCGGCCAAAGGTATCGATCCAGTTCAGATAAAATTTGTTGCTGGCGCAATGGTTGAATATGCAAAAGCGATGGCCGCTGGTGCAGCTGGAGAAGCAGGAAAAGCTGGTGGTGCTATTGGGAATAT
>MDSV01234287.1_pt1 | contig 12709 bp, 10 predicted proteins | sample 810851 | NCBI WGS metagenome assembly MDSV01 (sample SAMN05326640, study PRJNA326480) | marine metagenome | isolation source: seawater | place: Atlantic Ocean: North East | collected 2012 | reverse complement strand
TTAATATTTTTATCTTATCTCTTAACATTTCTATTTCTTTGAAATGTGATGCAACTCTTATTATATCTATTCGAGATTTATTTTTTCTTTTAAAAACTTTGCTTAGAAAATTTTTATCTTTATTAATTATATCTGAAGCATTTACCATTACCGCAATTTTTAAATTTTTAGGGATTACTAAAGTTTCAATAAAACTATCTTTAGTGTATGCGCATGCTCCATAAAGTTTTTTCCCATCGAAGTTTCTAAATCCAAGCTCTACAATTTCAATTCCAGCTTTATTTATGGCTGATAAATATTTATTAATTAAATTTTCTGAAAAATCCCAATTATTATAGTAGCCCCCATCTCTTAAGGTACAATCAAGTAGAGATAAACTATTTTTCATGTGGAAATTTTTTTAATAAAGATTAAACTTATGTTACAAAGGTTTTTTTGTAAATACACATAAGTTTCTAATATTATAAATACACCATGCAAACTCTTAAAAATTTGAAAATTATTCCAAATTTTATAATATTAAATAATCTAATTCTTATATTTCTCAAAGTATGTAAATTTGTATCAGATCTACTAGGTATCTCACTATTTCTGGTGATTGTTTTAAGTGTATTGAATAACAATAAAACGATTGCATTGGATTTTAAATTTGGAGATTTTGAAATTTCATTTTTAAATAATTTAACAATTTATCAAATTGTATTAATAACATTTGTAATTTTTTTCATTAAATTTTTAATTAGCTTAATGATAAATTATGGTGATTTTTTTATAAAGTTTAAAATATATGTTTTTACTCAAAAATTATCAATGTCAAAATTTTATTTTACTAATTTAAAAAATTTAATTTTTAAAGATAATTCAAAAATTTATAGATCTTTAACAACTGAAGTTAAGTTTACTTCTCTTTATTTAACATCAATATTCATAGCATTAGCAAATTCTATTATTTTGACATTAGCATTATTAATAATGTATTTTTTAATTGGAGTTAATGTCTTTTTAATTTTAATATTTTTTATAATTTGTTTAGGTATGTTCTCAATTTTTTTTTCAAAAAAACTTAACCGATATGGAGATGAAAGATTAAAATATAATCTTGAATTTTATAAATATTTTCATGATACATTAACAATTTTAAGAGAAATAAAATTTTTTAAAAAATCAAAATATATCATAAACCAATTATCAAATTTAAAAAAAAAAGAATGGAGAGTAGGTTATAAAGCAAAGTTTTTACAATCTGCAACACCATATTTTATTGAAATAATATTAATTTCAATAATCTTAGCCATAGTCTATTTTAATAAAACATATTTATTTAAAGACAGCGTTGAAATTATCTTTGTAATTGTTCTAATGATGAGAACATTGCCATATGTAAAAGATTTACAAACAAGTTTTAATGAAATTAATTTATATAAAGCATCGTTTGAATCTTTTTCAAAAAATTTTAAAAAAATTATTAACGAAAATACATCTAGAATTTTGTTAAATAATTTTGAGCTTAAAACTAAACTTAATGATAAACGCGTTAATTTAAAAGTTTACAAAAATGAAAAAGTTTTTATTTATAATAGAGATTCTAGAGAAAGAGATAAATTGTTGTTAAATCTCAATGGCATAAGCGCTGGTAGTAAAAGTTATTTATATTTAAATGATAAGTTATTTAAAAAAGAGAGCTTAGTAGAAAGTATAGGCAAAATTGGTTACTGTGATGATAAACCAGTCATATTTGACCTTAACTTAATTCAAAATATTGCTCTAACTTTAGAAAATTTAGATTTCAAGCATACAAAAAAAATATATGAGATTTGTAAATTATTGAACTTAAAAAAACAAAAAAAAAATCAAGTTTTAAACAGAAAATTAATCAAGGAAATAACAAAAGTTAAAATAGGTATTGCAAGAGCTTTATATCATGGAAAAGTTTTATTTATTTTTAACAATTCATTTAAAAATTCAATTTTAGACAAAAAAACTATGGAAAGAGTTTTTAAATATATAGATGGTAACTTTTTAATAGTGCTGTCAGATGAAAATGTTAACTTCAAGAAATTTAATAAAAAATTAGCTTACTAAATTCTTTATGAATTTAAGTAAGGTCTATCAATATTCAAAAGAACATAATTACAAACCCAAATTTCTACTAAATACATATTTATATTATTAAAATAGAACATTTTCTAGACCAACAATTATATAAATTACAGATAAAATTTTTATGTTTTTTCTAAAGAAAATTTAAAACAAACATTTCTTAAATATTCTGTTAGAAATAATGATTAAACTTATAAAAAATTATAAAAAGATTATAATGAATAAAAAATATGTATCTTAAAAAAAAAATTCTTAGAAATGATTTCATAGCAGTTATACCGGCTAGATATAACTCATCAAGATTGCCCGGAAAGCCATTGATAAGAATTGCAGGTATACCCATGATAATCAGGACATATCTTCAGTGTATTAAGGTTATTGATAAAAAAATTGTATATGTTGCAACTGATAATATCAAAATTAAAAAACTGTGTGAAGAAAATCAAATAAAAGTGATTATGACAAAAAAAAGTTGTCTTACAGGTTCGGATAGAATTGCTGAAGTAGCGAAAAAAATTAAAAAAAAGTTTTATATTAATATTCAAGGAGATGAACCAATATGTAATCCAGCAGACATTAAAAAAATTGTTTTAGAAGCGATCAAATTCCCAAATGAAATAATTAATGGCTACACTCCAATTAAAGATAAAACACTCTTTCATTCTGGGCATATTCCAAAAGTAGTATTTAGAAATGATGGTAGATTGCTTTATCAATCAAGAGCTGGAATTCCAACAACTAAGAAAAAAGAATTTATAAAATCCTGGAGGCAGGTGTGCTTGTATTCAATACCTTATGAGAAATTGATAGAATTTGCAAAACACAAAAAAACTTTATTAGAAAGATTGGAGGACTGTGAATTAAATAGATTTTTAGAACTTGGATTTGAGGTAAAAATGATCAGAATGTCAGATAAATCAATATCTGTAGATACTTTAAATAACCTAAAAGTGTTAAATAGAATATTAAAAAAAAGATGAATTATAAAAAACCATTTGAAAAATTTCATTTAAATGAATTTATAAAAAATCAATTGAGTGGGTATTCGGTTTAATGAATTGATGATCCAAGATTATTTTTAAAAAAAAAAATAAATATTAATATTTTTTTTGTTTAAATAATTTAAAAGATTAATTAATCAAACCTATGAAAAAAAAAATAGCTATAATTGCAGGAATATCTGGCCAAGATGGCTGGTATCTCCAAAATAGATTATTAGATAAAAATTATGAAATAGTAGGGCTAAGTAGAAAAAAGTTTAAGACAAAAAAAAATATTACATTAATTAAGACTAAATATGATTATGATGATTTATTTAAAATAATTAAAAAATATAAGCCGGAAATAATTTTTAATCTAGCTGGTGAAAGTAATCCTAAAGACTCCTGGCCAAAAATTTATAAGTCTAAAGACTCAATTATCAATTTAACTGTGAATTTCTTAGAAATAATAAGAAAATCTCCCTATAAAATTAAATACTTTAATTGTTCGTCATCTGAAATTTATGGAATAAACAAAAATAAAAAAAAGTCTTTTATACCAATAAAAGAAAACAATAATTTTAATCCTAATAATCCTTATGGATGTTTTAAAGCTTCTTGTCATTTACTTGTTCAAATCTATAGAATCAAATACAAATTGTTTGCTGTCAATGGGGTTTTATTTAATCATGACTCAATTAGAAAAAAAGGATTTCTAATTGATACTATAATTAATTTTTGTATTAAAAATAAGTCTAATAATAAAAAACTTATATTGCATAATTCCCATCCTATTAGAGATTTTGCTCATGCAGACGATATTACTGAGGCAATGATTAGAGTAATGATGATGAAAAAACCAGATGATTATATTATTTCTGGAGGAACAATTAGAAGTGTTAAACAAGTTGCATTAGAAATTTTTAAATATTTTAGAATAAAAAAAAATAGATTAACTTTTTTGAACAAGAAAGAAGATATTGTGCCAAACGATATTAAGATTGGAAATAACAATAAAATTATAAAAACTACTAACTGGAAACCAAAATATAAGAACAAAGAATTAATATTGAAACTAATAAATGAACATATTTTAAATGCTTGAATTTATTTCAGAAATTGGGATTAACCATAATGGCAAGATATCAATTGCCAAAAAATTGATAAAACAATCAAAAATAATTGGGGCAACATATGTAAAATTTCAGATAAGAAATTTAAAAGAAATGTATAATTCAAATTTTCTAAAAAAAACATCCAATTCTGAAGCTGCTAATCAATATATATATAATCAATTAAAAAAAAGCTCTTTATCAATAAGTCAATATAAAACTCTATTTAAATATTCAAAAGATGTAGGTCTTAAAGTGATGTTAACTCCTTTTGACGAAAAAAGTCTTAGTTTGTGCAAAGATAAAAATGTAAATGCTATAAAGGTTGGCTCACCCGATTTTGAAAATATACAACTTATCAAAAAAATTTTAAAACTCAAACGTCCAGTTTATTTATCAACTGGCATGACAACTTTGAATAATATTAAAAAGGTTACTACCTTTATTAAAAAAAACAATCCACATAGGGTAAAAACAAGTTTTTTACATTGTGTAAGTTCATATCCACCTAGAGAGGATGAAATAAATCTAAAATTTATGAAAACATTAAAAAAAATTGCTAAAAAAAACGATATTGGATATTCGGGGCATGAAAGAGGAATAGGTCCATCTTTGTTATCAATTTTTTTTGGGTCAAAAATTATTGAAAGACATATTACACTTAATAAAAAGATGGAAGGTCCAGATCATAACTCATCAATAACAATCAAAGAATTTAAAAAGCTCATTAATTTGTCAAATAAATGTGTCTCGTTTATAAAAAAAGATAATAGCAATTTAAATACTTTTATAAATAAATTTAAATTACATAAATATAAAAGCACTATTGGTGTAGATCAAAAATTAATATCAAATAATGCTTTATTTAATAAAAAAGTTTTGGGGAAATCTTTTGTTTACAAAAAATCATTTAAAAAAGGATCAATTATTAAGCTTAAAAACCTCAAGTTAGTTTGTCCAGGTAAGGGTTTAGGACCATTAGAAATTGATAAATTTCTAAATAAAAAATTAACTATAGACGTTTTTATGAACTCTTACCTTGATCCACAAGATTTTAAAAAAAAAAATAAAGTGTCCTATAGAATTAATAGAAATTGGGGTTTCGTTGGTCGATTAGGTGATTTTGAGCAATATATGCACGAGAAAGCAGACTTGATTGAAATTCATTTAACTTGGAGAGAGTTAGTAAATCCAAGAATACCTAAAAATTTTCAAAATAAAGAATTAATTGTTCATGCTCCTGAATATTTCAACGATAAATTAGTAGATTTTTCATCAGATGATAGGAATGTACTTAATAACAGTTTTGAAATGATTGAAAAAATTGATTTTTTAATAGACAAATTAAAAAATTATTTTCTTTTTGATGAGAAAAAAGGCCCCAAATTAATTTTACATCCAGGAGGGCATTCTGAAAGCCCTAAAGATTTGTTATCAAAAAATGAAAGATATAAAAACTTAGCTAAAAATATTTTAAAAGTAAAATCAAATACATACAATTTATTATTGGAAAATATGCCACCTTACCCTTGGTATTATGGAGGACGCTATTATCAACATATTTTCACCAATACAGAGGAAATATATAAATTTTCAAATGAGTTAGGTATGAATGTTTGTTATGATACATCTCATGCAAAATTAGCCAGTAACGATCAAAATAAAAATTTTTTTAATTTCTCAAAAAAAATTTTAAAAATTACAGATCATCTCCATATATCTGATGCAAAAGGAACTGATGGCGAAGGATTACAAATTGGGGATGGAGATATCAATTTTAAGGAGTTTTTTAAACTAGCAAAAAATAACAATGCCAGTTTTATTCCAGAAATTTGGAATGGACACTTAAATAATGGACATGGATTTAATGTTGCTTTAAATTCACTTGAGAAAATAATTAAAAAAATATCTACACATCATCACTGCACAAAAAAATAATTGCTTAAATCAAAAACTTAATAAATAAAATTTTATAGAAGATTATAATTATTTGATTTTATAATTTAATTTATTAGTGTAAGGATATTATATTTGTTAAATTTTAAAATTAAAAATGAATTATCAAAAACCAATTTTAATAGCTGAGGTGGGTTGTAATCATAAAGGAGATTTAAAAATTGCAAAAGAATTTATAGATACTGCAGCAAAATTTTGTGACTTAAAATACATTAAATTTCAAAAAAGATATCCAAAAAAACTTCTTACAAATGAAGAGTACGATAAACCTCATCCAGTTCCAGAAAATTCGTATGGTGATACTTATGGTCACCATAGAGAATTTTTGGAATTTACGATAGAGCAACACGAAGAACTTATGAAAGAGTGCTTAAAAAAAGATATAATATATTCATCATCAGTTTGGGATTTGGATTCTGCGAAAGAAATATCAAGTCTAAATCCTCAATTTATAAAAATTGGCTCAGCTACAAATTTAAATTTTCATGTCCTAGAATACATTTGTAAAAATTATAAAGGTAAAATTCATTTATCACTAGGGATGACAACAAAAGCAGAGGAAGAGAAAATTGTTGATTTTTTTGATAAAAGCAAAAGGTGTCAGGACTTAATTTTGTATGCATGTACTTCAGCTTATCCAGTTGAAACTAGAGATGTGTGTTTAATGGAAATTGAAAGATTGGTTAAAAAATACAAAGTTTCAAAAAAAGTTTTTGACATTGGTTTTTCTGGACATCATAAAGGGATAGCTTTTGACATAGCTGCGTATACTCTTGGAGCTAATTATATTGAAAGGCACTTTACTTTAGATAGAACTTGGAAGGGAACAGACCATGCTGCTAGCTTAGAACCTCATGGCATAAGAAAATTGAATAAAAATCTACAGTATGTTTATGAAGCTCTCAAATATAAAAATAATGAGATTTTAAAAGTAGAAATTGAAACAAGAGAAAAATTAAAAAAAGAAGTAATCTAATTTTTTATAAGTATTTTAAAAACTAATTCATTAATGAAAATTTTACACTTTTTTTTAAAATTATAAATTTATGAAATATAAAATTAAAAAAAATTTAATCTGGTCTATTATTCCTGCTAAAGGAAATTCAAAAAGAATTAAAAAAAAAAACCAAAAAAAAATTGATAATATTGAATTATTTTTATATTCAGTTTTAATATCTCAAAAAAGTACAAAAATTTCAAAAACTTTTATTTCAACAGAAGATAGAAAAATCCTAAAAATTGCTGCTAATCATGGTGCTGAGACACCTTTTTTGAGACCTAAAAAATTTAGTAAGTTTTACTCCGAGGACCACGAATATATATTTCATTTTTTAAATTTTATATTAAAAAACTATAGTATAATTCCAGAATATATTGTTCAGTTAAGACCGACTACACCATTTAGATCCTTAATTGATATTAACAAAGCGATAAATTTAATTAAATCCAAAAAAAGATCAACCTCATTAAGGTCAAGTCATTTAGCGGATCATCCTCCAGAAAAGCAATTCAGGATTAAAAAGGATTTTTATTGTGATATAAATTTGATTCCTGATGAAATTGATCTGTTTAATAAACCAAGTCAATTATTTAGAAAAACATATGAACCTAATGGCTATATTGACATATTAAAAACTGAATTTTTACTAAAAAATAAAAATAAAAAAAAATTAATTTATGGAAATAAAATACTTCCATTTATCACAGAAAAAAAAATTGATATTGATACAATTGAAGATTTAAATTATGCACGAAAAATAAAAAATAAAGATAAAATAGAAATAAAAAAATTTTTTAAAAAAAAATGAAAATACTTTTTGTTGGTTTAGGTTCAATTGGTCAGCGCCATTTACGAAATATAAAAAAATTATATCCAGATACACAGATATCTGCATATAGAATATTAAACAGGAATTTAACACTTAATAATAAAAACAAAATTCAAAAAAGTAATTTGAATAGCAAATATAATATTAAAGTTTTCAAAAATTTTAAAGAATCTTTACTTGATAAACCAGATGCAATTTTTATATGCAATCCTACATCAATGCATATAGAGTATGCAATAGAAGCAGCAAAAAATAATATAAATATTTTTGTAGATAAGCCACTGTCAGACAATATGAGAGGAATAAAAAAGCTTTCTGATCTCGTAAAAAAAAATGATATTATTTTTATGATTGGTTATCAAATGAGATTTTTAGACTCATTGAATTATGTAAAAAAAATAATTGATCAAAAAATCCTTGGTAAACTTTGTGGTGCAAATATTTATAACGGTGAATTTCTTCCTGATATGCACAAATATGAACAATATAAGAATACAACCATGGCACAAGCGAAGCTAGGTGGAGGAGTTATAAATTCTCAAATTCATGAATTAGATTATTGTATTTATTTGTTTGGTCATCCAAAAAATGTATATTCTAAGGGAGGAAAATTAAGTAATTTTGACATCGATGTCGAAGATTATATCAACAGTATTATTTCTTTTAAAAATAATGCTGTTGCAGTAAATTTAAATTTAGATTTTTTTCAAAGACCACCAATAAGAAAAATGTTTATTACGGGAACAAGAGCATCATTAGAGTGGAATTATTACAAAAATGAAGTTTACGTTATAAATTATTTTACAAAAAAAAAATCAAAAAAAAAATTTGGCAAATTCAACAGAAATAAAATTTTTGAAAAACAAACAAAATATTTTTATGATTTAATTAAACATAAAAGAAAAAATAATATTTCAGATTTAAATAATGGTATTCTAAGTTTAAAATTAGGTCTCAAAATCAAAGAGTCTCTGGGTAAAAATAAATTAATTAAGTTTTAAAAATTTTTCAAAATTTCCGATAATTTTTTCAGATACTTTACCTTGATTATTTTCAATAAAATAATCTATAAATTTTATTCTATTTTTTTCTAATTCTTGAGGTTTTTCTAAACTCTTTAAAATCGCCTCATAAAGAGAAGTGTAGTTATCAACATCAATTTTAAAATTATGTTCTTTTAAGTGATATAGATGGTGGTGCCAACCATAAAGTGAATTTTTAAAATTTGTTTCTCTGTATTTGCCGATAGCAGCATCTATAATTGGTAAATTAAATATACAAGCTTCTAATTGTGTAGTTGAAAACTCATTTATAAAAACATCGGCAGCACTATAAAGTTTTGATAACTCATTAATATCTTTAGCAGGATAAAATACCTCTGATGTTTTATCACCAAATTTCTCCAGTGTGGGATTTTTAAATAACACTTTATTGCCAAACTTTTCTTTAATTTGATCTTCAAAAAAAAAATTATCATCCCCTAAAAATTTTGTACAAAGGTTTTTGTCTAAAAACAAAGGATGCATTCGTGCAATAACTATAATTTTATCATCATTTTTAAACTTTTCTAAAATATTATTTATAATCTTATATCCATGGATAAAATCTCTTGGATGAGATGAAAAAAATAATATAGTTTTTTTATTGTTTTCTAAATTATTTTCATAAAAAAATTTTTTTTTTAATTCTTTTTTTTTTTCCTTATCTAAAAAAAATTTTTCCCAGTGAGATACTCCACAAATTTCTATTCTTTTGATCGGTATATCATGAAAAATATTAAGTTCTTTTTTCATTACCTTGTTCCATACCAAATAATGATCTGAATTTGAGCTTTTGTATCCTTTTGAAGTTGGATTATCCCAGCTATAGATAATAGAAATAGATTTGCAATTAAATTTTTTTGATTGTCTTACAAAATATTGATCATAATCATATCCATAAGATAAAAGAATTAAAGCTATTGGCTTGTATTTTTTATACTGATTTGAAAAAAAATTATTTACATCGGTTAGCTCATCAATAAAAAAAAAAAGTCTTCTTAAAATTTTAGATTTTCTCAATAAAAAACTTATATAATTGAAAAAATAATATCTATTGTTTTTTATAGCATCTTTAAATTTGATTTTGTATAGATCAATAGTTTTATTTTTATAATTTTTTTTTTCTCCACACGTAAACTTTTTTAATAATTTTTTAAATGTAAAAAAAATCGATTGATTTAATTTTTCAATTTTCTTAGAGTTTAAATCTTCGTAGATAATTTCATAATTTTTAAGTAAGTTTTCATAGTATGGTTTTTTATCCATATCTATGAAGGCAACTATTTTATAATTTTTAGATAGATGGTCAATTATCCCTGTACTCAGAAGATATCTAAGTCCAAAACTTCTATACATCGGTACAAATATATGATTTTTCATTTTTTTATTTATAACTATATGAAAATTTATATAAACAAAATTGTTTATATATGTTTAAATTTTTAATATTAATTTTATTGTTTTAAAATCTAAATAATTATTCAATTGAAAAAAATTTTAATAAGTATAACAAATGGTTTTTCGTTAAGATATTCTTGTCACACAGATATTTTAAAAACATTATTAGAAAATGATATTGATGTGTCAATTATTTCAAATGATGCAAAATCAACAAAGAAAAATATAGGAATAAACGAGATAAAATATTTAGAATTTTCTGAAAAAAAAACTAGTTTATATAAATTTTCATCCAGATTTTATAACATTCTAGAGAATATACGCATGTTTACATATGGAGGAAAATATAAAACTCCAGAAATTGTTTTTAATTTTACTTATAAGAGAAAAAATCTTAAGTACTATTTATACAAATTAATCAAATTTTTACTCAATAAATCAATGATCTTGAGAAAATTTTTGATTTTTGTTCAATCTTTTTATTATCCGAATGAATTATATAATTTAGTTAAAGCTAATAATCCAGATATTATTCTTACTACTAGTTTGGGAACTTTTAGTTTTGATGAATATATTTTAAGAATTGCAAAAAAGTTAAATATACAATCATCCACAGCAATTTTAAGCTGGGACAACCCAACAACAAGAGGATATCCTGGTGCATTACCAAATAAAATTTTTACTTGGACTGATATTATGAAGAGAGAGTTAATAGAATTTAGTGACTGTAATAAAGAAAATATTAAAGTTTTAGGTATAGCACATTTTGATAATTATTTTTCTTCAAGTGATATTGTTAAAAAAAATTTTTTTTGTAATAATTTAAAGATTCCTGTTAATAAAAAAATTATATTGCTAATAACAAAAGCTCCAAGTACTTATCAATTTAATCCAAATATATCTAAAATAATTTCTGAAAATATTTCAAATGGTAAATTACAAAATTGCCATTTAGTTACAAGAGTACATCCATTATTTTATAAAGTTAATAAAGATAATCAGCAAATTGAATTTAATGAGGGATTAAAAGTTTTTGAAAATTTGGACAATGATTATGAGTGTTTGACAGTTAATTTTCCAAATATAACCTCTCTAAAACAAGACTTTGAAATGCATAAAAATGAACAAAATTTTGTTAAAAATCTTATTTTTCATTCGGATATACTGATTAATATATATTCAACATTCAATATCGAGGGTGCTATTTTTGATAAGCCTTTAATTAATATTGATTTTGATGATCTACAACCGATGTATGAATGGAATAAAAAATATGAAAGGCAAAGTATCACAATAGACAGAAATTTAGACCATAACCAAAGAATTATTAAGTCAAAGGGAATAAAAAATGTAAGAAATGAGACTGAACTTATAAAAGAAATTGATACTTATTTAAAGAACCCAAAACTTGATTCATCAAAAAGATCATTAATAGTAGAAAATGAAGTTGGACCAAATAGAGGGAAAGCAGGAATTTCGATAGCTAAAAATATAATTAGCCTTTTATAAAAAACGATGGATTTTTACCATGAGGTGGTGGATTAATTTTTTTCCCCTTTAATACTTTATCCACTGCTCTTTTAATACCTGGATGAATTTTATAGTCATCAAAAATAATAATACCTCCCTTAGTTATATTATTGTAAAGAAGATTTAATGCAAAAAAAGTAGCTTTCTCTAAATCCATATCTAAATGAAGTAGTGATATTTTAATTTTTTTTTTTTTTAAAATTTGAAGCGTTTTAAAAATATCTCCTTTTATCAATTCTATATTTTTTAACTTTTTGTTACTTAAAATTTTTTCTAATCTATTTTTTGTTATTGGTTTTCCTGCAGTTTTAGTAAATGAAGCAGGAAAAGCTTTGTCATATCCATCTGAATTATCTACTACTGGAAATGAATCAAATGTATCAAAACCATAAATTTTTTTCTTTATTTTTAAGGTATCTCTTATTTGAGCAATTCTTATTAATGAAATTCCCTTAAAAACTCCGAGTTCGACAATCTCACCTTGAATTTTCCCAATTTTCTTAATTAATTCATAGTGATTGAGAATTTTATCTAATCTAGATTTGTGTGTGTGATAGTAAAATTCATTCTCTAAATAAAAATTACTTTTTAAGGCAATCTTTTTATTAAGAACTTTTTTTATATTATTTTTTTCTTTCTTTTCCATATTACAAGAATTTGAGCAACTTATAACTATATCAAAACTAGTGACAAGAACATTATTTTAAAGTATTTAATCATTATTAATGAATAATAATATTTTATCTGTTGAAAAAAAAGTAATA
>MDSV01190245.1_pt1 | contig 12711 bp, 12 predicted proteins | sample 810851 | NCBI WGS metagenome assembly MDSV01 (sample SAMN05326640, study PRJNA326480) | marine metagenome | isolation source: seawater | place: Atlantic Ocean: North East | collected 2012 | reverse complement strand
TGGTACTCGACCAGAATTAATTAGATTATCAAGAATTATAGACAAATTAGATAAAACAACAAATCATATATTAGTTCATACTGGACAAAATTATGATTATGAATTGAATGAAATATTTTTTAAAGATCTCAGAATTCGTAAACCAGATTTTTTTTTAAATATTGCAAAATCCTCAAAAAATTTAGCAAACATAATTGGTAATTTATTAATTAATATTGATAAGATTTTTGAAAAAATAAAGCCGGAAGGTATTTTAGTTCTTGGGGATACCAATAGCAGTTTATCTGTTTTAATAGCAAAAAGACGAAAAATTCCAATATTTCATATGGAAGCTGGAAATAGATGTTTTGATCAAAGAGTTCCAGAGGAAATAAATCGTAAAATAGTTGATCATGTTGCAGATATTAATTTGACTTATAGCAGCATAGCGAGAGAATATTTGTTAAAAGAAGGATTTCCCTCTGATAGAATAATTAAGACAGGGAGTCCGATGAATGAAGTTTTAAATTTTCATAGCAAACAAATTCAAAATTCAAAAATATTAAAAAAATTAAAAATTAAACCGAAGAATTATTTTGTTGTTAGTTCGCATAGAGAGGAAAATATAGAGAGTAAAAAACATTTGTTAAAACTTAAAATTTTATTGAACGCTATTGCAGAAAAATATGAATATCCTATAATTTTTTCAACACATCCTAGGACATACGCAAGATTATCTATAAAAAATACAAAATTTAACTCAAAAATTAAGTTTCTTAAACCCTTTGGATATATTGACTATATGAAATTACAGTCTAACGCGTTAGCTGTTTTATCAGATAGTGGCACTATAACAGAAGAATCTTCAATTTTAAACTTTCCTGCCCTAAATATCAGGGAGACTCACGAAAGACCTGAGGGAATGGAGGAAGCATCCGTGATGTTAGTTGGTTTAGACACAGAAAGAGTATTTCAAGGATTATCAATTTTAAAAATCCAATCATTATCAAAAAAAAGAATTTTAAAAATTGTTTCTGATTATAGCACTAATAACGTGAGTGAAAAATTACCTCGAATTATCCATAGCTACATAGATTATGTAAATCGTGTGGTATGGAAAAAATATTAATGTCTAGGTATGATTTAGTTATTATTAATAGAAGTTTTTGGCCGATTTATCCAGTAATAGGAGAGAGTTTACTTCGTTTAGCTGAAGAACTTTCAAATTCAAAAAAAGTGGGCGTAATATTTCAAGATAATAGTAAATTTAAAGATAAATCAAAAAAAATGAGTAGAGGAGCAAATGTAAATTTTCTTTATACATTGGCCTTGTCAAATTCGTCTAGCAATATCTTTATTAGAATCTTAGATTCTTTTTTTTTTATGATATGGGTAATTATTTGTTTAATTATCACTAGACCAAAAAATATATATATTTCTACTGATCCACCTGTGATAGTTCCGTTTGTAGTTACTTTTTTCTCAAAAATATTTAAATCTAAGTTAATTTACCACATACAAGATATTCACCCTGAAGCATCAAATATTGTATTCAAAATGAATTCAATCATATTCAAGTTTGTTAAAAAACTTGATGCTTACAGTATGAAAAAAGCAAACGTGTTAATTACACTTACAAGTGAAATGAAAAATCAAATTATAAAAAGATCTGGAACTTCCTCAAAAGTTCATATTTTTCCAAATCCTTCTATTCCATTTTATAGCAATCAATCAAATAATAATAAATTAAAAGGAGTTTCATTCACAGGAAATCTAGGTCGCCTTCAAAGAGTACCTTTAATCTTAAGCGCAATTAAAAATTATTTAGATAATGGAGGAGAACTTGAATTCATATTTGCAGGCGGTGGTATTTTTTCTAACTCAGTTAAAGAGTTAACAAAAATATATCCCAAAATATATTATAAAGGACTTATCTCTCCTGAAGAAGCAGCTGAATTATCTTCTCAATATGAGTGGGCACTTCTACCTATAGAAGATGAAATTACAAATTATGCTTTTCCAAGCAAGGCATCTTCCTATGTTTATTCTGGATCGAATATTTTAGCTGTCTGTGGACAAAATACTAATGTTGCAAAATGGATTATTGCAAATAAATTAGGCTTATCAGTTGAGCCAAATATTTTAGATTTAACTAACATTTTTTTTAAAATTGAAAATAATCAGATAGATACTTCATTAATTGATTATGATCGAAAAGTATTAAAAAAAAAAATTAAGTATTGATATTTTTGTAGAAAATATAAGAAATTCAATTTTTCCAAAAAGATAAATGAATAATATTTTAGTAACAGGAGCAAATGGTTTTATCGGAAATAAATTATGTGAGACTCTTAAAGATAGAAATTATTTAGTTACAGAGGCCGTAAAGCGTGGTCTAGCATCAAATGAAGAAAAAACAAGCCGCAGATTTGTTGGAAATATTGATGAAAATACGAATTGGTCAAAATACTTAGATGGTATTGATTGTATAATTCATTGTGCAGCTAGGACTCACATTATGAAAGAGAATACAAAAAATTTATTAAGCCAATATAGAGAAATTAACGTGAAAGGAACATGCAATTTAGCAGAACAAGCTGTAATAGCTGGAGTAAAAAAATTTATTTTTATAAGTTCAATTAAAGTAAATGGAGAAAAGACAGTTGGTACTAACTTTTTTAAACATAATGATTATCCTAAACCAGAAGATCCTTATGCTATTTCAAAATGGGAAGCAGAAAAAAAATTATTTGAAATCTCTAAAAAAACAGGATTAGAGGTTGTCATTATCAGACCTCCTTTAGTTCTTGGTCCAAGACTAAAAGGAAACTTGCTTAAATTAATCAAACTAATATCATACAGAATTCCATTGCCATTTTTAAATATAAAAAATTTGAGATCTTTTATTGGATTAAATAATTTAGTAAATTTCATAATTCTTTGTATTAAAAGTCCAGCAGCTTCAGGTGAAATTTTTTTAGTAAAAGATAGTCAGGATCTTTCAACACCCAAATTAATTAAAAAGATAAGCAATGCAATGGGAAAATTCCAAATACTTTTGCCAATGCCTGTATTTATTTTAAAAATAATATTTTTTTTAATTGGAAGGTCATCAGAATTTGATCGTTTGTTTGGTTCATTGAGAATTGACTGTTCTCATGCATATGATGTATTAGGTTGGAAACCAACTAGTGATATAAATGCAAGTATTTTAGAAACTGCAAACTGGTTTTTAAAGAAGGATAATGATAAGAATATTTGATATAATTTTTGCGATTATTTTTTTAATTATTTTATTTCCAATAATTTTTTTTACTTTCCTTTTAAGTTGGATTGATACTCGCAATCCATTTTTCGTTCAAAAAAGAGTTGGCCAAAAAGGAAAAGCCTTTTATCTCGTTAAGTTTAGAAGTATGCAATTAAATACAAAGTCAGTAGGAACACATTTGGTTGACGAAACTCGCATAACCTATTTTGGAAAAATATTAAGAAAAACAAAATTAGATGAGTTACCACAGTTATGGAATGTTCTTAAAGGCGAGATGAGCTTTGTAGGACCACGGCCATGTTTATTTAGTCAAAAAAAAATTGATTAAGGAGAGAAACCAAAGAAAAGTTTTCGATCAAATGCCAGGTATAACAGGTTTGGCACAATTAAAAGGTATTGATATGTCGTCTCCAAACTTGCTTGCCAAAACTGATCGAAAGATGCTGAATGATTTAAATTTAATTAAATATTTTTTTTATATTATCGCAACCTTTTTTTTAATTTTTGGAATAAAGTTTTTAGATAGATAAATTTAACCTAGAAAATCTCATTTGATGCATAAATTATCCCTATTGTTTTCATAAGAATAAACAATAGATTGTTTTTATTTTTTTATTTTGTAAATTAGCTCTAGTAAAATTAATATGTTATACACTTTAAATAAATCATTAAGATCTGTTTTGTCTCTACCAAGATTTGCTAAACAAGCAATTGCTATAATTACGGATATAAGTTTATGCATTATTACTTTGTGGATAGCATTATTTTTAAGATTGGATAGTTATCAATTTTCTACTTTAGACCAAAGTTTGCGATGGGCATCTTTGGTATCTGTTTTAATAGCTATACCAATATTTTGGATCATGGGTCTTTACCGTTCCATATTTCGATATTCAAGTTCAAATGTAATGGCATCTGTCTCATTTTCAATTTTAGTTTATGGGCTTTTCTATTTTTCTATAATTTCAATTTTCGGTATTAAAGGGATTCCGAGGTCAATTGGTTTACTACAACCATTATTGTTTTTATTTGCAATTGTAAGTTCACGCCTGTTTGCAGAATATGTATTAATTGGAAACTTTAAAAACACAAAAGAAAAGGCAGTACTTCCAAAAGTTTTAATTTATGGTGCCGGATCAGCTGGTCGACAATTGCTACAAGCTCTAAATAATAGTAACGAGATGAAGGTTGTAGGTTTTATAGATGATGATGAACAACTTCATGGACAACTACTTGGTAATCAAAATATTTTTTCATCAAAAGAATTAGGTAAATTAATTGAAACAACAAAGGCAAATCATATACTTTTAGCTTTACCGTCAGTGAAAAGAAATAGGAGATTGCAAATTCTTAAAAATATAAACAGATACAAAGTAAAAGTTAAGACTCTTCCAAGTGTGACAGATATAATAAAAGATCGAGTTACTTTATCTGATATTCGCGAGCTTGATATAGAGGATATTTTAGATAGAAAACAAGTTCTTCCTAATAATGAGTTACTTAATAAAAATATAAATTCCAAAACAGTTATGATAACTGGAGCAGGTGGTTCTATAGGTTCAGAGTTATGTAGGCAGATTATAAAACTAAATCCAAATAAAATTATTTTGTTGGATATTAGTGAATTTTCCCTTTATAAAATTAGAACTGAGCTTGAGGATTTGAAAAACTCAATTGATGAAATTAATAAAAATATTGAAATAATCCCATTATTAGCCTCAGTTCAAGACAAAAGCCGAATGACTGAGATAGTAAAAACCTGGAAACCAGATACTTTATATCATGCTGCAGCTTATAAACATGTTCCACTTGTAGAAGAAAATTTATGTGAAGGAATTAAAAATAATGTTTTTGGTACTTTGGTAACAGCCCAAGTATCTATTGAAAATGATGTTTCAAATATGGTTTTAATTTCGACTGATAAAGCTGTAAGACCTACTAATATTATGGGAGCTACAAAGCGAATGGCCGAACTTTGTATGCAGTCACTATATGATAATTCACAGAAAAACACTAAACTTTCTATGGTAAGGTTTGGAAATGTATTAGATTCCTCTGGTTCGGTAATCCCTAAATTTAAAAAACAAATTAGAGACGGTGGACCAATATCCCTTACACATCCAGATGTAACACGCTATTTTATGTCAATACCTGAGGCTGCACAATTAGTAATACAAGCTGGCGCAATGTCAAAAGGCTGTGATGTTTTTGTTTTGGATATGGGTGAACCAATAAAAATATTAGATCTAATAAAAAGAATAGTAAAACTGTCAGGATTATCGATATCTGATGAAAAAAACTTGGATGGAGATATTAAAATTGAGATCACTGGACTTCGACCTGGAGAAAAATTATTTGAAGAATTATTATTAGGTGAGAATACACAGGATACTCTTCATAACCAAATCAAAAAAGCTGAAGATCCATTTATACCTTGGGATCAACTAAAGATTTATTTGATGGAGCTAGAAAACTTTGTAAATAATAATAATTTAAAAGATATAATTAATATTCTTCAAAAATTAGTTTCTGGATTTAAACCTAGTATTAATATTGTTGATAAAGTATTTAGTGAAAAAGAGAAAAATTTTAAAAACATATCAAAAATAAAAATAGACAAAAGTCAGAAAGATAAAAAAATTGTAAGAATAAAATAATGAGTAAATTTAAAAAATTTTATTATAGAAAAATGTTAGAGGAAATATCATCAAAATAATATAGTATGCAAAAAGTAGCTTTAATATTTGGTATAACAGGTCAAGATGGATCATATTTAGCTAAATATTTGATTGAAAAAGGTTATATAGTACATGGAGTTAAAAGAAGATCTTCTTCTTTTAATACTGGAAGAATAGATGAACTGTATCAAGATCCACACGAAAAGAAAAAAAAGTTATTTCTACATTATGGCGATATAACAGATTCGATTTCGGTTTCATCAATTATAGGAAAAGTAAAACCAGATGAAATATATAATCTGGCGGCTCAATCTCATGTATCGGTTTCTTTTGAAATACCAGAATATACAGCAAACGCAGACGCGATTGGAGCATTAAGAATTTTAGAAGGTATTAGAACTAATAAATTTGAAAAAAAAACTAAATTTTATCAGGCCGGAACTTCTGAAATGTTTGGTAAAGTCAAAAAAACACCCCAAAATGAGAAAACCCCTTTTAATCCTAGAAGTCCTTATGGCGTTGCAAAAGTATATGCTCACTGGATTACTGTTAATTATCGAGATGCATATAATATTTTTGCTTGTAATGGGATATTATTTAATCACGAAAGTCCTGTGAGAGGTGAGACTTTTGTAACTAGAAAAATTGTTAATGGATTATGCAAAATAAAACTTGGACTTCAAAAAAAATTATATCTTGGAAATTTAAATGCTAAAAGAGATTGGGGCCATGCTAGAGATTTTGTTGAGGCAATGTGGAAAATGATGCAAAAAAAAGATGCATCTGACTATGTAATTGCAACTGGCAGACAATATTCTGTAAAAGAATTTGTTGATATGGTTTTGAAAGAATTAGGTATCAAATATGTTTGGAAGGGAAAAGGAATTGACAGCAAATGTTACGATAAAAACGGTAAATGTATTGTTCAATGTGATAAAAAATATTTTAGACCATTAGAAGTAGATACCTTGCTTGGAGATTATAGCAAAGCTAGAAAAGAACTTAATTGGAAGCCCACTACAAACTTGAAAAAATTAGTTAAAGAAATGGTTAGTTCTGAATTACATCTATTTTCTAAAAATGATTAATTTAAATTCAAAAATATATGTAGCTGGTCATAAGGGTCTAGTTGGTAGTGCGATTGTAAGAAAATTAAAGTCAAAAAAATATAAAAATATAATTTATTGTAATAAAAAAAAATTAGATTTAACAAATCAGTCAAAGGTTTTCAATTTTTTGAAAAAAAAAAAAACCAGATTTTATTTTTATTGCTGCTGCTAAAGTAGGTGGAATTTTATCAAATAAAAATTATAAAGCAGATTATATTTTTCAAAATTTAGTTATCCAATCAAACTTAATTCATGGTGCTTATTTATCAGGTGTTAAAAATCTTATTTTTTTAGGATCAAGCTGTGTATATCCAAAAAAATGTCCACAACCAATAAAGGAAGAGTATTTATTTAATGGAAAATTAGAAGAAACTAATGATGCATATTCAATTGCTAAAATTACAGGAATTACTATGTGTCAAAGTTACAATTTTCAATATGGTTTAAATTATAAGTGTTTAATGCCAACAAATACTTTTGGACCAAATGATAATTACAACGATCTTAATTCTCATTTTTTTCCAGCTCTAATAAAAAAAATTTATAATTATAAAATGAAAAAAAATAATCAAATAACTCTTTGGGGAAATGGTAAAGCAAAGCGAGAAGTAATGCATGTTGATGATTTGGCTGATGCATGCATTTTTTTTATGAATAAAAAAACTAATCACTCACTTATTAATATTGGCTCAGGTAAAGATTTCACAATAAAGAATTATATAGATATAATCTCAAAAATTATCCTAAAAAAAAAAGTTCCGATAAATTATGATAAAACCAAACCTAATGGCACCCCTAGGAAAGTGTTAGATATATCTTTAGCAAAAAAATATGGATGGAAACCAAAAATAAATCTAGAAAGAGCAATAATTAAAACTTATAAATCCTACATAAAAGAGATTAAAATTTGAAAAATATTATTGTTGTCACAGGTGGAGCTGGTTTTGTTGGCTCAAATCAAATAAATTTACTATTAAAAAAAACGAGTTTTAAAATAATAAGTTTAGATAATTACTCTTCAGGTAGTAAAAAAAACCACCTTAAAAGCAATAGAATTCTTTATTTAAAAAGTAATACTAAAAATATTTCAAATGTTCTAAAGAGGTATAAAAATAATATAGAAGCAATATTCCATTTTGGTGAGTTTTCAAGAATTTATCAAAGTTTTTTGAAAATGAATGAATGTATTGAGTCTAATTCAATTGGAACAAATGCTGTATTTAACTTCTGTTTATCTAATAAGATAAAACTAATTTATTCCGCAACTTCAGCTAGTATTGGCAATAAAGGGAAAGATAAAAACTTGTCACCTTATGCATTTACTAAAGCTAAAAATTTAGAAATGTTAGAGAATTTAAAAAAGTGGTTCAATTTAAAATTTGAAATTATCTATTTTTATAATGTATATGGGCCTAATCAGATTTTTAAGGGTGATATGGCAACAGTTATAGGAATATTCGAGTATCAGTATCAGCATAAACAGCCTCTGACTGTAGTTAAACCTGGAACCCAATCAAGAAGATTCACTCATGTATATGATACAGTGGAAGCTTGCTATATAGCTTGGAAAAAGAATAGATGCAGACATTATAGTATTTCAAACAAGAAAAGCTATAGCATTATTGAAGTTGCTAGAATGTTTAAATCAAGAATTAAGTTCCTACCAGCCAGACCAGGAGAAAGATATGCATCAGCATTAACTAGCATGAATTTATCAAACAGAGTTCATAAACTATTTGGTAAAATTAACCTTAAAGATTATTTAAAAAAGTATAGTAAAACTTAATATATTTTCATGGTTTACAATATCTAATTATTGGATATAACTTTCTCGCCGGTGATTATTGCGTAGGTGTTATACCCGATCCCATTCCGAACTCGGAAGTCAAGCCCTTCAGCGCCGATGGTACTTTGTCTTAAGACATGGAAGAGTAGGACGTCGCCGGCAAAAAAAAATTATGAAAATCAAAAGCTCATTAAAGTCATTAAAAAAAAGAGACCTTAATTCAAAGTTAGTAAAAAGAAGGGGTAGAGTCTACATAATTAATAAAGTAAATCCAAAATTTAAAGCTAGACAAAAGTGATTTCTAGTAAAGAGTAATAATAAAATATGATAATTGGTTCAATATCAGAAAATAAAAATATTGAAAAAAGAATTGCAATAACTCCAGATATAATAAAAAAATATACACATTTAGGCCTAAAAATAAAGCTAGGCAGAGATTACGGATCACATTTAGGGATAAGTGATAAAGATTATGAAACTGAAGGTGCAAGTATTTTGTCAAGTGATGAGGAAGTTATTTTAGGTTCAGACGCCATTTTACAAATGAATATACTAAGTAATGAAAATTTAAATAAACTTAAAGAAAATCAAATTTTAATAGGTGTATTAAATCCATATTTAAATGAAAAAAAATTGAATGAAGTCACAAGTAAAAATATTAATTGTTTTTCACTAGAACTTTTACCTAGAATCACAAGAGCACAATCTATGGATATATTATCATCTCAAGCAAATTTAGCTGGTTACAAGGCTGTAATAGATTCATTTGCTTTTTTTCAAAAAGCAATCCCGATGATGATGACAGCAGCAGGAACAATCTCAGCAGCTAAAGTTTTAGTAGTTGGTGCTGGTGTAGCAGGTTTACAAGCAATTGCTACCGCAAAAAGAATGGGAGCTATAGTCTTTGCAACAGATGTAAGAACTGCCTCTAAAGAACAGGTTGAGAGTTTAGGAGGAAAATTCTTAACAGTGGAAGGAGGAGGTAATTTAGAGACAGAGGGTGGATATGCGAAAGAAACATCTGAAGACTTCAAAAAAAAACAAGAGGAACTTTTAAAAGATACTCTAAAAAAAATTGATATTGTAATCTGTACAGCTTTAATTCCAGGGAAAAAAGCTCCAACTATAATTAAAAAAGATATGATTGATGTTATGCAAAATGGTTCTGTAATATACGATTTAGCAGCTTCCCAAGGAGGAAATTCTGAGTTAACAAAGGCAAATGAAATAGTGGAAAGTAATGGAGTTAAAATTATGGGTGAGTCTAATATTTTAAATAAACTTCCGATATCTTCATCAAATCTTTATGCAAAGAATATGTACAATTTTGTAAATAATTTATTTAATAAAGATAAAAAGTCTTTTGAAATAAATTTAGAAGATGAGATAATTAATAAAACTAAGGTAAAATAATGGAAATTGACCCTTTTATATTTAGATTGAGCATATTTATTCTATCAATTTTTGTAGGATATTACGTTGTGTGGAGCGTCACACCTTCATTGCATACACCATTAATGTCTGTAACAAATGCGATATCCTCAGTAATAATTGTTGGTGCTATTATTGCATCTTTAGCAGGCTCTGGTTCAAGTTTATTTGAAACTTCAAATATATTTGGATTTTTAGCTATAATTTTAGCTGCGGTGAATATTTTTGGTGGTTTCTTAGTTACGCAAAGAATGCTTCAAATGTATAAGAAGAAGAAAAAATAAATATGTCAGCTAATCTTTCAGCGTTATTCTATTTGATATCAGGAATATTATTTATATTAGCACTTAGAGGTCTATCATCACCTGAAACATCAAGAAGAGGAAATTATTTTGGAATTGCTGGAATGGCAATATCAATAATTGTTACTTTTTTAACTGTTGGGAGTTTTGGATCTGGTTTTATTTATGTGTTAATATTTTTAGTTTTAGGCGGATCTGTAGGAGCATTCATAGCTTTTAAAATACCAATGACTGCAATGCCAGAACTTGTTGCAGGTTTCCATAGTTTGGTAGGCTTAGCTGCAGTCTTTGTAGCAATATCAGCTTTTCTTAAACCTGAAGCATTTAATTTAGGAATTGTTGGCGATATAAAACTTGCCAGTTTAATTGAAATGTCACTTGGTGCTGCAATTGGTGCAGTTACTTTTTCTGGCTCGATAATAGCATTTTTAAAATTAAGAGGGATAATGTCAGGTGCACCTATAACATTTAAAGGCCAACATTTCATAAACTTATTATTAGGATTAACAGTCATATTTTTAATATATTATTTATGCAGTTCACAATCGTCTAATATATTTTGGGCTTTAGTTGTAATTTCTTTTCTTGTTGGAGTATTATTAATAATACCGATTGGTGGAGCAGATATGCCTGTCGTAATTTCAATGTTAAATTCATACTCAGGTTGGGCTGCAGCAGGTATTGGATTTACATTAGAAAACACAGCTTTGATAATTACAGGTGCTTTAGTAGGATCATCGGGTGCAATTCTTTCGTATATAATGTGTAAAGGTATGAATAGATCATTCTTTAACGTTATTCTTGGAGGATGGGGTGCGAATGACCAAATTTCAGGTAAAGAAAGTGAGGAACAAAAACCTGTGAAAAATGGTAATGCAGATGATGCAGCCTTTTTAATGAAAAATGCATCTTCAGTCATAATAGTTCCTGGATATGGTATGGCAGTTGCACAAGCGCAACATGCTTTAAGAGAAATGGTAGATGCTCTAAAGAAAAATGGAGTAAAAGTTTCTTACGCAATTCATCCCGTTGCAGGAAGAATGCCAGGACATATGAATGTTTTATTGGCAGAGGCGAATGTTCCATATGATGAAGTTTTTGAATTAGAGGAAATAAATAATGACTTTGCTAATTGTGACGTTGCATATGTTATAGGAGCAAATGATGTTACAAATCCTGTTGCTAAATCTGATCCTCAAAGCCCAATATATGGTATGCCAATACTTGATGTTGAAAAAAGCAAATCTGTTCTATTTGTAAAAAGAAGTTTATCTCCAGGATATGCAGGAATTGATAATGATCTCTTTTATAGAGATAATACGTTAATGTTATTTGCTGATGCAAAAAAAATGACTGAGGAAATTGTTAAGAGTTTATAATTGACTAAAATTTTTTGTGACATAGCTGATATTGATCAAATAAGAAAGTTTAACAAAAAAAAAATAGTAAAAGGCTTCACAACTAACCCAAGCTTAATGAGAAAGGCTGGGGCAAAAAATTACAAAAATTATTCAAAAGAAATTCTTAAATCTACAAATAAACCTGTTTCTTGTGAAGTTTTTGCTGATGATGCTAAAAATATGCAGTTACAAGGAATGATAATAAGCAAGTGGGGAAAAAATGTATATGTTAAAGTCCCAGTTACTAACTCTAAAGGTAAGTTTATGGGAAATGTCATTAAAAATTTAAATCAAAATATGATAAAATTAAATATTACAGCTGTGTACACTTCCAAGCAGACAAAACAAATTCTAAAAAATATAAACAAAAAAACCAAAGTAATAATCTCAATATTTGCAGGTAGAATGGCTGATAGTGGAAAAGATCCAATTCCGCAATTTAGAGAAAGCATAAGAATTGCAAAAAAATATAAAAATGTAGAAATACTTTGGGCAAGTACTAGAGAGCCTTACAATTTTCTACAAGCCAAAAGATTAGGTTGCCACATAATTACTGTGCCACCAAGCATAATAGAGAAAATTGAAAATTTTGGAAAGAGTTTTGAAAAACTTACTACAGATACAGTCAAAGGTTTTTTAGCAGATACCAAAAAATCAAAATTTAGATTATAAATCTGGTTGCGGGGGACGGATTTGAACCGCCGACCTCAAGGTTATGAGCCTTGCGAGCTACCAGGCTGCTCCACCCCGCGGTAATT
>MDSV01208144.1_pt1 | contig 12712 bp, 4 predicted proteins | sample 810851 | NCBI WGS metagenome assembly MDSV01 (sample SAMN05326640, study PRJNA326480) | marine metagenome | isolation source: seawater | place: Atlantic Ocean: North East | collected 2012 | reverse complement strand
CTGTTACTGCGATATTAAAGAAAATAAATAATCAATGGAAATTTTCATGGATGCATAGATCATCTGGAGATTCAGACCTTTTACTATGGGACAAATACTTGTAATGGTAATAAAAAGGATTAACCTAGTTCAAAAATGTTCTTTGATCAGGTTCAGCAAAATAATTAAATATTTTAACTAGATAGCTATAAGACTAGAAAGCTAGTAAACTAAAAACTAGTTGATTTCTGATTCTTGATTGAAAACTATAAATACATAAAGTCAGTTTTTATAAAACATGGAGAAAAACTTAAGTTTAAGATGGGGCAATCCATTTCTGATGATAAATATTTATCAGGATCTGTTTATTTTATTGAAGAGGGATCAGCTAGAATTATTTATAAAGAAGAAAATAAATTTAAAACTATTAGAAAAATATCTACTGGTTCCTGCGTCGGAGCAGTTTCTCTTATTAGATCATTAGCTTGCGAGAATATTAGAGCTTCAACAGAATTATTAGCTTACAAAATAAGTGACCAAGAATTTATAAGTTTTTATCAAAATGATTCCAAATTTAAAGAATTTTTTGACTCAAATATTTTTGATTCAGAGGTAATTCATCTAGCAGATTACTTTAGTAAAAAACTTTTTAATGTTTCTGGCCCTCTCTTGGATTTATTTGCAGAATTAAAAAATTCTTTCCGCACTTTTTTTTGTAATTCAAAAGAAATAATTGAATTAATTAAATTAACCAATAGAAAAATTTTCTTAGCACAAAAAGTTGATGGATTTGAATTTTATTTTACAATTGATAATCAAAATAAAGCTAATCAGCTTTTCAAAAATTTTGATGAGAATAAAAAGATTCGCTTTATTTCGGTTGAATATAATTTAAATGAACAAAGTTCTAAAGAAAGTAAAAATTTAATTGGTTATGAAGATTCCCAAAATAATCTTGATATTAATTCAAATATAAAAACTGCTCCACCCAAAGCTCCATTGAGCGTTTTTAATAATGAAGAATTTTCAGAAGATATCCTAGTTAGGGCTGATGGCTTGGTCAGAGAGACTCTCGCATGTTTTCAAATGATTTCTAGAATCTTAAAAATTCCAATTAGGAAAGATTCATTAGAAAAAATATTAAGAGATTTTGAGAATAGAGGTGCAGAAATCGATTTGAGGTTAATCGGTGATCTTTTATCTAATCTAGGTTTGCATGTAACGAATGGTGTAATTCCATCAAAAATGGCGAGTAGATTACAAACTCCTTGCATTATTAATTGGAAGAAAAGTTTTGCTCTTATTGTTAAAAGTAGTCAAGAGGGAATTTTAATAGCTTCTCCTATTGAAGGCCTGATCAATATTTCAAGTGAACATTTTAAAAGAACATTTGAAGATGAAATTAATATTCTTCTCTTAGATAAAACGAAAGAAACGCCTAATAAAATTTTTAATTTGAATTGGTTTTGGCCTGCTATCCAGAAATATAAATTAGTTCTAATACAAGTTTTAATTGCAAGTTTCGTTGTTCAGTTATTCACTCTTGGGAATCCATTACTAATTCAGGTAATTATCGATAAAGTTATTTCTCAGAGGAGTTTAGATACTCTTCAAGTTTTAGGTGTAGCATTATTGTTTGTAACTTTATTAGAAGGAATTCTTGGTAGTTTAAAAACGTTTTTATTTGCAGAAACTACAAACAGAATTGACCAAAAATTAGGTTCAGAAGTTATTGACCATTTATTAAGATTACCTTTGAATTATTTTGATAAAAGACCTGTAGGTGAGCTCGGTTCGAGAATTGATGAACTTGAAAAAATAAGAGAATTTTTAACCGGTCAAGCTTTATCAACAATGTTGGATGCAATTTTTTCTGTAATTTATATTTTGGTGATGTTTATTTACAGTGCATTGCTTACTCTTATTGCGTTGATTGTAGTGCCTATTCAAATAGCTATTACTTTATTGGGAGCGCCACTTTTTAGAAGGCAATTTAGACAGGCGGCTGAAGATAATGCAAATACAAAAAGTCATTTGGTTGAGGTGATTACTTCAATACAAACTGTCAAATCTCAAAATATTGAAACTATAAGTAGATGGAAATGGCAGCAATTATATTCAAAATATATTGCTAGATCTTTTGAGAGAACAGTCAGCGGAACAACAATTGGTCAAATCAGTCAAGTTTTGCAAAAAATATCACAACTCTTGGTTTTGTGGGTAGGCGCAACTCTAGTTTTGAAAGGTCAATTATCTTTAGGACAATTAATTGCTTTCAGGATAATTTCTAGTTACGTAACACAACCTTTGTTAAGGCTTTCGACAATATGGCAAAACATTCAAGAATTGAAGGTAAGTTTTGAAAGATTAGGAGATGTAATTGATACACCTCAAGAATCAGATTCTTTGGATAAACAAAAAATTTCTATGCCCCCTGTTAATGGGAAAGTAAGTTTTGAAGACATAACATTTTCATTTGATAAAAATAATTCTAGGGTCTTGAATAATGTAAGCTTTGAAATTAATAAAGGCCAATTTGTCGGGATAGTTGGAGAAAGCGGAAGTGGTAAAAGTACTCTTATGAAATTACTTTCAAGGCTTTACTCTCCTAATCAAGGGAAGATAAAAATTGATGGTTATGACATAGATAAAGTTGAGTTATATTCTTTAAGGAGACAAATAGGAATTGTTCCTCAAGAGCCGATTTTGTTCTCTGGGACTGTTATGGAGAATATAGCCTTAACTCAATCAGAAGCTTCAAACGATGAGATAATAAAGGCTTCTAAGTTGGCTGAAGCTCATGATTTTATAATGAATTTACCTAACGGTTATAGTACCGAGGTTGGAGAGAGGGGTTCTTCATTGAGTGGTGGTCAAAGGCAAAGAATTGCCATTGCTAGGACACTTTTAAATAAACCTAATATTCTTATTTTGGATGAAGCAACTAGTGCTCTTGACTATAATACCGAAAAAAAATTATGCGGTAATTTGATAAATAATCTTAAAAATAATACCGTTTTTTTTATTACTCATAGACTCGCAACAATTAAGAATTCTGATCAAATTATCGTCATGCATAATGGTAAGTTAGATGAATTGGGTTCTCATAAAGAATTAATGGCCAATAAAGGAAGATATTTTGCACTAGAAAGTTTGCAGGGAAATATAGGATGAAGCAATTTCTTATAAAATTTAAAAATAAAATAAAAAACAGATTTGATAATATATCTTTTGACGATTTTCTAAAAAATTCAAAACAAAATTCCATTAAATTAACAACTAAATTAAAAAAGAATTTAAATAAATTGGGGGTAGATAAATATTCTTATAAAGCTAAACAATATTTCAACAAGGCTCAGGATAAAATTGAAAAAGGTTTTAAAAATATATCTTTTGATGAATCTCTTTTAAAACAAAGTGGCTTTTGGTTAAAGTCAGTAACCTGGACATTAATAGGAACTTCATCCTTTGCAATTTTATGGTTAAGTGTTGCCAAGACAGATGAGGTGGTTATAGCACTTGGGAAATTAGAACCCAAAGGAGATGTAAAAGATATTCAAATACCAATAGGAGGGGTAATAGAAGAAATCCTCGTTGAGTCAGGCGATAGCGTTGAAAAAAACGAAATTCTTGTCCAATTAGATAAAGAAGCTTCCTTTGAAAAATATAAATCATTTCAAAATGCATTAGAGGAAAAGGAATTACAGTTAGAAAAAAATATTTCTATTCTTTCTTTGAAAAAGGATCAAAAGGAACAAGAACTATTATTGATTCAAGAGAGAATAAGAAGTACTACTGAAAAGATGGATATGAATTTAGTTCTTCTAAACAAACTTGAAGAACTTTATAAAGATGGGGGGATTTCAAAATTTAAATATGTTGAATACAAAATTAACCATGACGATATAGTAAGTGAATTATCACGATTAAAAATTGAAAAAGAAATATCTGCAGGAAGAATAAGTCAAGATATAAAAAAATTGGAATCCGAGCAGGCATTTATAAGAGCTGAAATTGCTTCTTTGAAATCTGAATTAATTGCGGCAAAAGTAACACTAAAATATCAATCACTTAAGTCCCCAGTTTCTGGAATTGTTTTTGATTTAAAACCCACTACTGAAGGTTATGTTGCGCAATCAAGTGAGCCAATTATGAAAATAGTTCCATTCGATGATCTTGAAGCAGATATTGAAATCCCAAGTAATAAAATTGGATTTGTAAAAGTAGGAATGCCTGTTGAAATAAGTATCGATTCTTTCCCTTCAAGTGATTTTGGAGTGTTAATGGGGAATGTAAAAAAAATTGGCTCCGATGCATTACCTCCGTCTCAATTAGAGCAAAGGACAGAATACAAATATCCAGCAACTATAGAGTTAGAGGAACAAACTTTTAAAATTCAAAATGGATCTGCTTTACCTTTACAAGTTGGAATGTCATTGTCAGCAAATATTAAGCTAAGAAAGGTGAGCTATTTGCAACTTTTATTTAGTAATTTAGAGAAAAAAACTGATGCTTTAAAAAGATTTTAATTTTGTTGTAAATCTACATTAGTTTTTTAGTAACTATTTCAGAAGATTTTTTGTTCTTTGCGATATTTAAAAATTGTTTAAAAATCTCTTACTTCAAAAAGATTTGCAATTAATAATTGTCTTTAAAGCTTTTCGAGTTTTGAAAATATTTTTGAAAAAATTTATACCTTTTTTAATATAAAATTTTATATTCCTTTTTTGTCCAATATGCCTTAATAATTTTGAGAATTTAAGAACTTAAATTTTAATTTAGAATTTTTTTTAGGCAATAAAATAAATTACATTTTTGATTGAAGAAATAAATTTTTCTATGAAAAATAAATAAAAAGTTCAACTAAATTTTGGAATCTAGAATTTTCAAATGAATTTAAGAATATTTTCGAAATATTCAATATTTATTTCTCATTTTAAATAGCCAATAAAAATTCTGTCCCCTAAGAAATAAGTTGCTTACAAGAATTGAAAAATAATTCCCTGTGGAAAAAATGGCACTATAACAAGTATTATTATTTTTTCCAGTTATTTTTATCACTATTTTGATATTCTCATAGTTTGTTTTTAAAACAGCATATTCGCCAAGATTGATGCTCTTACCTACTAGAAAACTAGGTAAATATGCTATAGTCGGTTTAATTTTATTTTTAGAATTCACGTCAAATGGTCTCAACTTTAGAAAAAACCTTGTCCAACAAAGCAATTAAGGCCCTTGACAAGACTTTAGATTTATTCTTTTTTGATGCTAATTTAGAAGGAAAAGATAATCTATTACCTTATCTAACAAAAGATACAAAAATTGTTCCTGTTGAAAATTCTGAGAATTTCTTTGCAAAACTTTCAGAATATTCATCTCAGAAAATCAATAATTTATATGTACTTTGCCACGGTCAGGCTGGATTGCTAAAAATAGGTTCCGAAGTAGTTAATACTGAAGCATTAAATCAATTTTCTGAAAATAACTCTATATATATAGAGAACATTTCACTTCTTTCTTGTAATGTTGGACAAGATATAGAATTTATCAAAAATTTATCAGAGACTTTCAGCTCTGTAGTTAATTATTCTGATAAATTAGTTGGCCATAAGTCACTTGGAGGTTCTTGGAGCTTAAATACCTTTAGTAATGAATCAGTTTCTAATAAAATAATTCCATTTAATGTAAATTCTCTACCTTTCTCTTCAGAAGTTATTAATAATTGGGAGCATACTTTGGCGATAACTATAAGCGCTGGTCAAGTTGCTGCACTTGTTGCTGATCCTAGTTCTATAACTGGATATAGCGCCACAGATACAATAACCATAACTGGTCAAATTACGCATACTGAAGCTTCTACATTAAGCACAGTTCCTGCAACAACAATTACAGCAACTGTTGCTCCTGCTACAGCTGCTCTTTTAGGTGCTATCTCAGTTCTTGGTAGTAGAACTAATGCATTTACTTTAACTACGACTGATACAACTGCTACTGCAGCTGCTCTAAATGCAGTTAAAGCTGTTTCATCACTTGCACCTGTTTTTACTTCTATCACTGGTATAACATCTTCACCTGCTGCAGATGTTGTCTCTCTCTATGCGGATACAAACGCTACTCTCGGTAATGAGACTGTCATTCTTAGTGATACTACTGTTGCTGCTGCTGACTTAAACACTATTGCTGCAGCTACAGGAGCTATTACTGCAACAGCAGCTACAACCATTACCGGTGCTGTGGCAGCTGTTGAAACAGCAATGCAGGACGGAACAATTACTGATAATGCAGATGTTGCTGTAACAATAACTGATACTACAATTGATGCTGAAGCAATAGAAGACGTTGATGATCTTACAACTGGATTGGTAACTGCAACTTCTGCTACAGCTATTACAGGTACTAATGCTGAAGTTCTTGCTGCTCTTACTGCAAGTGCGGCAGGAACAGCCATAGCTGGATTAGGTGCAACTAATGTAACTCTTTCTGATGCAACCGTTACTGTAGACCAGGTTAATGCGATAGATCTTCTCACTACTGGAACTATTACTGCCACAATTGCTGCTACTGAAACCCACGCGGAACTTGCAACTCTTACAGGAACTGGAAATGCATTAACAATCACCACTCCTGCTGCTACCGCTACTGCAGCTCAATTAAATGCTATTAATGCTGCAACAACTGTTGCAGTTAATGCTGCCGCAACAACTGGTATCGTCGCCACTTCTTCCTTTGCTGATATCAATGTTCTTTATACATCTGCCGCTGCTGGAGAAATTACTGGTCTTGGAAACGAACCTATAACACCTGGTGTAGCTGTAACCGTTGCACAGGCTAATTCCCTAGTTGGATACACCACCGGGCTAGTTACTGCGGTCATAAGTGATGGAGATATTGCAACTCTCTCTGGTCTTGTCACAGATACAGAAGCTGACGGTACTACTGCTTTTCCTAATGCACTAACAATTACAGTTACTGACACAACAGTTTCTGCTGCAGCTCTAAATACTCTTGATGCTAAGACTACAATTGATGTTGATGCTACTGCAACAACTACTCTTACAGGTACTTTGGCTGATGTGATTGCAGCTTATGCGGCTGATGCAGCAGGTGCAACTGTTAATCTAGATGGAGATGAGGCAGTAACAATAACTGATACAGGTGTAATTGATGCTGCTAATGTAAATACTGTTAATACTGAAACTTCAGGAGTAGTTACTCTTAGTAGTGATGTTACAGGACTTACAGGTGCTGCTGCAGCAGTAACCGCTGCATTTACTGCTAATGCTGCTGGAGAAGTTACTGGTCTAGCTCTTTCTGGTGGAGTAGCTCAGGCCATTACAGCAACAGTAACTGATGCATCTGTTCCAGCTGAAACCCTTGAAGCTATTGATGGTCAAACAACAGGTTTAGTTACTGTAACTGGCGCAGCTATTGAAGGAAACTTTACAGATGTTAAGGCTGTTCTTGATGCTAATGCAGCAACTCCTGCAACAATTGCTGGGTTGGATGCAATAAATGTAACTCTTGATGCTTCAAATGCTGTAGCTAATCATGTTGCTACTGCAACCTACGGAATAGCCAATATAAACACAATTATTGGTTTAACTACAGGAACAGTTACTGCAACTGCCACTGAAGTTGAAATCAACACCCTTATAACTGGTGCTAATGCTATTGCAGAATCAGGACATAATATAATTGTAAATGTAGATACCATAGGTGGTGCTGACTCATATACTGCTGCAAGTCTAATAACTCTTAATGCTCTTACAAATGGATTAATAACTGCCACTGAAACTCATACTTTGTCTGGCACGGCAACAGATCTAGTAACAGTATTAGCAGCTAATACAGCTGGAGAAATTACTGGTCTAGAGAATAATGTGGTTACTGTATCAGGTTCCGGGTCAGTAGATGCGGCTGACTTGCTCGCCATTGATGCAGCTACTTCTGGATTAGTTACACATACAGCAACGATTATTAATGGTTCTTATACCGATATAATGGCCTGTTATACATCTGATGAAGCTGGCTCACCAGGTCTTGCTGGAACAGCAAACCAGGCTTTATTTGTAAATGATGCAACTATATCTGCTGCAAACACAGCTCTAATTAATGCTAAATCTACAGGACTTGTAACTTTTACAGCCACAACTTTAACAGGTGAGATTGCAGCTGTCACAACTGCTCTAACTGCAAGTGCTACAGGAACCGCTATAGCAGGATTAGGTGCGGCAAATGTAACATTGGAACAAACTGGTGGAGCTACAACTGTTGCGAATATAAACGCCATTGATGGTCTAACTACCGGAGTCATTACAGCTACTGTTACAGATAATACTGCTGCTCTCCTAAAAACAATTGGTGAGACAGGCCATAACCTAACACTATCTTTAACCGATGCTACTGTTGCTGCCTCTGATATATCTGCTATTGATCTTCTTACTACAGGGACCTTTGCCTCAACTTCATCTACAGTTACAGGTACTGCGGCTGAAGTTATTGCGGCCTATGCAACTAGTGTCACAGGTTTAGGAGATGAGGCGATTATAGTAACAGGTGGAGCATCTGTCGCTAATATTAATACCATTGCAGCTCTAACTACTGGAGCGGTAACCGCAACAATTACTGATACTACTGCTGCGGCACTCACTGGAATTACAGAGGCAGGTAATAATTTATCAATAACCATTGGAGATACGTCAGTAGCAGCAGCAGATATTGCAACCATTGATGCTTTGACCGTTACAGCTGTAGATGCATCTGCAGCAACTACTATCACAGGAACAAACGCTGAGATTGTTGCAGCCTATGCATTAAATACTGCTACAACTACCACTGGGTTAGGAAATGAAGCGATAACACCTTCTGATACATCTCTTACAGTTGCACAGGTAAACACACTTGCAGGTCTTACAACTGGAGTTGTAACTGCCACAATCACCGAAGGTGATATGGCAACTCTTGCTGGTATTGCAGAAACTGGTCATGCATACACAGTGACAGTAACTGATACCACTGCAACAGGTCTTTCATTAACTCAACTTGACGCAAAAACAACAGTAGCTGTAAATGCAACCGCAGTAGCTACTATCACTGGTAGTGTTGCACAAGTTGATGCCGCATTAGATGCTAATGCAGCAACCCCAGCAACTATTACAGGATTATCAGATGTAGCTGTAACCTATACCGGTAATGCAACTATGGCTGAGTTAATCACTCTAGATGGATTAACAACTGGTCTTATTACAGGTGCAACTGCAGTAGATGCTACTGCTTTATTGCTTGCTGATAACGGTGCAACTCCTCCAGTTAATACTGGACTTGTAACAGGTCACGCTATCACTGTAACGGTAGCCGAGGCAACTGATGGGGCTTCTGATGCTGTATCGGCAGCTGATTTAATAACTATCAATGGTAGGACAAGCGCACAAGTAACAGTATCAGCTGGTGCTCTTACTGGTTTAGTAGCAGATGTAAAAGCAGTTTATGCAACTGCTGATACTGAGATGACTGGACTTGGAAATGAGACTGTAACTTTAACTGATACATCAATTGCTGCTACTGATATCACATCCGTTGATGGCTCTACAACTGGAATTGTAACTGTTAATGCAGCCACTGTTACAGGTACAAGTGCGGAAGTTCTTGCTGCTTACAACCAACAAGGAGTTGCTAACGGTGTTCTTGGTCTAACAGCAGAGGCGATAACTATATCTGACTCGATTACTGTTGCTGAAGCTAACGTTCATGCCGCTGATACTACCGGAGTTGTAACCGCCACAATCAGTGATGGTGATATGGCAACTCTTGCTGGACTTGCAGAAACAGGACATGCTTACACAATCACAGTAACTGACGCAACAGCCGACGCAGGAGACTTAAATACTCTAGATGGTAAGACAACTGTTGCTGTCAATTTATCTGCTTTAACATCTATAACTGGAGATCACGCAGAATTTACAACTCTTTTCGCAGCAAATGCAGCTGATCCTGCAACAGTAACTGGATTAGGAAATGAGGCCATAACTATATCTGGTGACGCTGCAGGAAACGCTCTTACAGTTGCAGAAGCGAATACAGCCAGTGGTTGGACAACAGGAGTTGTTACTGCAACGATTGAGACTGGCACCATAGCTACTATCAATGGTATTACCGAGACTGGAAATGCCTTCTCATTTACAGTAAATGACGCGACAGTTGATGCAGCAACATTGAACAACCTGAGGGCTAAGACAACAGGTGTAGTTACTGTAAGTGGAAATACAATCAATGGAACAGCATCAGATATAGGAGCTATTTATGCTGCTCAAACTGCCGGAACTGTAGCTGGATTAGCTAATGAAACAGTAACGATATCCGATACTGGTACAGTACTGGCTTCTGACCTAAACACTATTGATGGTATAACCAGCGTTGCAGTAGTAGCAACTGCAGTTACAGGGCTTTCAGGTACAACAACTGCTATAAACGCAGCTTATACAGCTGGTGCAGCAGGAACTATCACTGGATTAGGAAATGAGGCAGTAACCATAACAGGTGATGCAACAGCAGCAGATATAACCACTGCTAACACAAATACAACCGGCCTGGTAACAGTAAACTCTGGATCAATTACAGGTACATATGCTGAAGTAGTTGCTCTCTTTGCAGCTAATGGTACTACTATTGCTGGGTTAGGGGACGAAACAATCACTATTACTGACACTTCACTTACAGTTACTCAGGCTAATGCCATTGATGCTCTTACTACTGGATCTGTAACTGCAACTATTAGTGACAATGATATTGATACCCTCGCATCTCTTACAGGCACTGGAAATGCTTATACGATAACCGTTACTGATACATCAGTTTCAGCATCAAATCTAAATACTCTTGATGCAAAAAGTACAGGTACTATTAGTGTTACTTCCACAGATGTTAGCGGTTCAGCAGCAGATCTAGTAACACTTTATGCAGCCCAAGGTTCTGGACTAACCGGTTTAGGAAGTGAAACCATAACAGTTACTTCAGGACTTAAAGCTTCTGGTGTTGCAAGTGATCTTAAATTAGGAGTTAGCTTTGACGCAAATAGCTACCTTGCCTCTAATACTGATGTATTGGCAGCACTTGGATCATCAGCTACCTCAGCTCTTACCCATTATGTTGGTTATGGATACTCTGAAAGCCGTTCTCTTGATAGCTTTAGTGAGTTAAGTTACATTGCTAGTTATTCAGATCTTATAACTGCATTTGGAGCAAACGGAGGAACTGCAGCTACCTCTCATTATGTATCTAACGGTTACAGCGAAAATAGATCCGCGGATAATTTTGATGAGTTAGGTTACGTCGCTAGCTACGCAGACTTGATTACAGCCATTGGCGCATCATCAACTGGCGCAGCTACTCACTATATAACTTATGGTTCTAGTGAAGGTAGAACAACCACATTTGATTCAGCATCTTATCTTGCTGCCCATGCTGACTTGAAAGAAGCATTCGGAAGTAATGAAGAGCTTGCTAAGCAACACTATATCAATCATGGTTATACCGAGGGAAGAGCATTAGCTTAGTTAATCTAAGTTGGTTAGGATATCTTTGCTAAAGATAGGATTCTAATTAGCTAGATACTCAAAGTAGATTAATAGAAATTAAACATTTCTATTAATCTATTTTTTTATGATATAGAAGCTTCTTTTTTTTATTATCCAACAACTTACTATAAATACTAATATTGATATAATAATCTAATTCTGAAATGCTCTGATGAAATTGTTATTGACAGGCGGAGCTGGATTTATTGGTAGTCATACTTCTCTTTTATTATTGGAAGAAGGATATGATCTAGTAGTATATGATTCTTTTTATAACAGCACTGAAAGAGTTTTTGAAAGATTTGCAAAAATTTTAGAGTGTGATCAAATTAATTTAAGTAAGAGAATTAAAGTCATTAAAGGAGATATAAGAGATAAAAATTCTTTAAATGAGGTTTTTAATTCTTACTCAACAATAGGGGATCCTATTTCAGCTGTTTTACATTTCGCCGGACTTAAGTCAGTTTCAGAATCTGTTAACAACCCTATTTCATATTGGGATGTGAATTTGTTTGGGACAAAAAACTTACTAGAAGTAATGGCAAAACATGATTGTCATAAATTAGTTTTTAGTAGTAGTGCAACGATATATGGATCTACCACTTCAGCGAAAATTAATGAAGATCATGATATAAAACCTCATAATCCATATGGCCACACCAAGGCAGCAGTTGAAGACCTTTTAACAGATTTATATAATTCAAATAATAAATGGTCTTTTGCTATTCTTAGGTACTTTAATCCAGTTGGCGCACATTCTAGTGGGCAAATTGGAGAAGATCCTTTAGGAGTGCCTAATAATCTTTTCCCGTTGATAACACAAGTTGCTTTAGGGAGATTAGAAAAAATTCAGGTTTTTGGAGGTGATTGGCCTACCACCGATGGAACGGGAGTAAGGGACTACATACATATAATGGACCTTGCAGAAGGGCATTTAAGTGCACTTAAAAATTTGTTCGAAATTAATAATAAGCGAATTCTTAAGTTGAATTTAGGAAGTGGCCAAGGTTACTCCGTTTTGGAAGTTATAAAAAATTTTAGAAAGGTTACTGGAGTTGATATTCCTTATGAAATTACTAATAGAAGATCCGGAGATACTGCAAAAAATGTGGCAGATCCTTCTCTTTCAAAAAAAGTTTTAGGCTGGGAAACAACAAGAT
>MDSV01145120.1_pt1 | contig 12712 bp, 12 predicted proteins | sample 810851 | NCBI WGS metagenome assembly MDSV01 (sample SAMN05326640, study PRJNA326480) | marine metagenome | isolation source: seawater | place: Atlantic Ocean: North East | collected 2012 | reverse complement strand
GTTCATGTAATTGGACACTTAGAGGGTTTGTGTCATATCTTCGTAGATAAAAGTGCAAACTTAAAAATGGCAAAAAAGATAATTATAAACTCTAAAATGAGAAGAACTAGCATTTGTGGAGCGGTTGAAACACTTTTAATAGATGAAAAAGCTTTAAAGTCTCATGCTGTAGAAATCATTAACTCACTTTTAAAATCTGGATGCAAAGTAAGAGTTGATAGTAAAATAAATAAATTATTTAATAACAAATTAAAATTTGCAAAAGCTAAAGATTGGAAAACTGAATATTTAGACGCAATCATCTCAATTAAAACTGTTAGAAATATTCATGAGGGAGTTGACCATATCTTAAAGTATGGAACTATGCATACTGACAGTATAATTACAAACAACCCTAAAAATGCAAAAATATTTCTAGAAGGTGTTAATAGTTCAATAGCGATGCACAATGTATCAACTCAATTTGCTGATGGAGGAGAATTTGGATTTGGTGGAGAAGTTGGAATCTCTACAAACAAGTTGCCTCCGAGAGGTCCAGTTGGAATTAATCAACTAACTTCTTATAAATATATAGTTTCAGGAAAAGGTATTATTCGAACGTAATATAATGTTGATTTGTAAAAAAAATGCCTTTGGAATTCTTGGTGGTAGCTTTGACCCACCTCACAAAGGACATCTTGAAATTTCTAGAATTTGTTTAAAAAAATTGAAACTTAAAAAAATTTACTGGGTTATCACTAAAAAAAATCCTTTTAAAAAAATGCCTTTTTTCTCCCTCAATGATAGAATGTTAAAATCCAAAAAAATTATAAAAAAAAACAATAAAATTGAAGTTTTATATCTGGATGATAAAATTAAGTCCTCTCGAACAATTAATGTAATAAAACATTTAAAAAAGATTAAAAATCACAAAAATTTGTACTTTATTTTAGGATCAGACAATTTATTAAATTTTCATAAGTGGACAAGTTGGAAAAAGATAGCCAAATTAACTAGAATAGTAGTGTTTTCGAGGAAAGGATATGTTAAAAAAAGTAAAGAATCTAAAGTAGTGAAATATCTTAAAAATAAAAATATTATCTATATAAACAACAAATTAATAAACATTTCATCTTCTAATATAAGAAAAAATTCTGCTAAAAAGATCAAATGAAAATAATTGATATAAAAAAAAATATTGAAAACATTTTAGATAATAATAAAGCTACAAATATTACTACTATCGATTTAAAAAATAAGTCTTATATTGCAGACTATATGATAATTGCCTCTGGTACTTCATCCAGACATCTACAGGCTCTTTCTGAAATTCTTGTAAGTGAATTAAAAAGAATTGGTTTAAATCATTGTAGAATTGAAGGAAGAGAAAGTGCTGATTGGAAATTAGTTGATACTAATGATATAATTGTTCATATTTTTCATCCTGAGAAAAGAGAATTTTATGATCTTGAAAAAATGTGGTCTGAAGAAATTCCAAAAGAAAAAGCTATATTATGAGAAAAAAAATTTCAATTATAATAATATTTTTTAATATTCATTTCACAAACTCCTTTTCACAAAATGAACTTTATGAAAAAATAGATCTTTTTGGGGAAGTTTTAGAAAAAATTGAAAAGGAGTATGTAGATGATGTTAATCAATCTAAAATGATGGACTCAGCAATAAATGGCGTTTTACAGTCTCTAGATCCTTATTCATCATATATGAGCCCAGAATTATTTAAAGAAATGCAAACTGATACAAGAGGAGAATTTGGAGGACTTGGTATAGAAATAGGAATGGAGGCCGGGGTTGTAAAAGTTATCTCGCCAATTGATGATACACCAGCTGCAAAAGCTGGGATAAAAGCTGGAGATTACATTGTAAAAATAGCTAACGAGCAAGTTCAAGGAAAATCTTTAATGGAAGCAGTTAAATTAATGAGAGGTCCAGTTGGCTCGTCAATTAATCTTACTATAAGAAGAAAAAATATTAAAAAACCATTGGAGTTTAGAATTACTAGAAAAATAATAGAAATAAAATCAGTTAGTTCTAAAATTTTAGGTAGTAAAAAAAATTTAGGGTATATTAGACTTAAATCATTTAATGAAAATAGCGATAAACAATTTCTTGAAAAAGTAAAAATTTTTGAAAAAAATCCAAATATTGTGGGTTATTTATTTGATCTCAGAAATAATCCAGGAGGTTTATTAACACAAGCAATAAATATTACAGATTTTTTTTTAGAGGATGGTGAGATAGTTTCTACCAAAGGGCGTAAGACTTCAGAAACTAGAAAATTTTTTGCAAGAAAAGGAGACGAAATTAAAGGCAAGCCAATTGTTATTTTAATAAATAATGGTTCTGCCTCCGCCTCTGAAATTTTTGCTGGAGCTTTAAAAGATCATAAAAGAGCAATAATCTTAGGTGAAAATTCGTACGGCAAAGGGTCAGTTCAGTCCATAATTCCTTTGCAAAATGGAGGGGGTATGAGATTAACTATTTCTAAATATTATTTACCTTCGGGTAAATCAATATCTGAAGTGGGTGTAACGCCTGATATTTTTATAAAAGAAAGTGAAAATGATTTTCAAATAGACTCCCTAAAAGATAATCAATTAAATTACGCGATAAAACTTTTTAATTCTTAAATTATGTCTTATCAAAATCTTCCCATGCGTATTGGAGTTGGTATAATTGTTTTGAATGATAATAATGAAATTTTTGTTGGTAAACGTAAAGATAACCCAGTGGACAATTGGCAAATGCCTCAAGGTGGGGTTGATAATGGTGAAGATTTTTTAACAGCTATGAAAAGAGAATTATTTGAAGAGACTGGAATAAAAAACTTCAAAATTATTAAAGAAATCGAAAAGATGTACGAATATGAATTACCTAGAAATCTTATTGGTATTATATGGAAAGGTAAATACAAAGGTCAAAAACAAAAATGGTATATTATAAAATTTTTAGGTAAGACCGATGAAATTAATATTAACAGTAAACATCAGGAATTTATAGAATGGAAATGGATTGAAGCAAAAATATTACCAGAAGTAGTAGTTGGATTTAAAAAAAATTTGTATTTTAACTTATTAAAAGAAATTAAATTAGTTACTAATTAATTTCTTTTAAAGTGTTTATTTTATAAGATAGTAAATATTTTTCTTTATCAGATGAGTCATTTTCCATTAATTTTTTTTCAGCCTGGTCTAATAAAACCTTAATAGCACTTTGATCTAATTCAGTTAAATTTTTAGCTGTGGACGTTAAAATTAAAAGATTATTTTTTGAAAATTCAACTGTTCCTTCTTCTACATAATACTTTTTTGTTTTTTGATCTAGTATAGATATTATACCAGGCCTTAAAAATGTTATTAAAGGAATATGATCTTTTAAAATGCCCATTTGACCCTCGTACGAAGGTATGGTCACTTCATTAGCCTCTGATCTTAAAATAGATTTGTCTGGAGTTATAATCTCGACTGTAAATTTATCTGACATTATTTATTGTCTTTAGATAATTTTTCTGCTTTTTCAATAACTTCTTGGATTCCACCAACCATATAAAAAGCAGACTCTGGTAAGTGGTCATATTCACCCTTACATATTGCATCGAATCCTTTTATGGTGTCATCTAAATCTACTAATTTTCCTGGTGATCCAGTAAAAACCTCTGCAACAAAGAAAGGTTGAGATAAAAATCTTTGTATTTTTCTGGCTCTAGCAACAGTTAACTTATCTTCCTCAGAAAGTTCATCCATTCCTAAAATTGCTATGATGTCTTGTAAAGATTTATAAGCTTGTAAAATTCTTTGGACATCTCTTGCTACTCTGTAGTGCTCCTCTCCCACAACTCTTGGGTCTAATATTCTGGAAGTTGAGTCTAAAGGATCGACTGCAGGATAAATTCCTATCTCTGCAATTTGCCTAGATAAAACCGTTGTTGCGTCAAGATGCGAAAATGATGTTGCTGGCGCTGGATCTGTTAAATCATCAGCTGGAACATAAATAGCTTGGACCGAAGTAATTGAACCTTTGTCAGTTGAAGTAATTCTCTCTTGAAGGTTTCCCATGTCTGTGGCTAAAGTTGGTTGATACCCGACAGCAGAAGGTATTCTTCCTAACAGTGCTGACACTTCTGATCCAGCCTGTGTGAATCTAAATATATTGTCTACGAAAAAAAGAACATCCTGGCCTTCCTTGTCTCTAAAATATTCTGCAACAGTTAAGCCTGTTAAAGCTACTCTAGCTCTAGCACCTGGAGGCTCATTCATTTGACCATACACTAAAGCGGCTTTAGAGCCTTTACCATCTGTTTTAATTACACCAGACTCTATCATTTCGTGGTACAAATCATTTCCCTCTCTAGTTCTTTCCCCTACTCCAGCAAATACTGAAAATCCTCCGTGCGCTTTTGCTATATTATTAATTAATTCCATTATAGTAACTGTTTTTCCTACACCAGCTCCTCCAAATAAACCAATTTTTCCACCTTTTGCATAAGGTGCTAGCAAATCAATTACCTTAATACCAGTTACTAGCTGTTCTGTTTCTGTAGCTTGATCTGTAAATTTAGGGGCTGCTCTATGAATTGGCCATTTTTCTTTTGTCTTAACTTCCCCTTTTTCATCTATAGACTCTCCTACAACGTTTATAATTCTTCCTAAAGTCTCGGGTCCAACTGGAACACTTATCGGAGCACCTGTATTAATTACCTCATCGCCTCTTTTTAAACCTTCTGTAGCATCCATCGCAATCGTTCTCACATCGTTTTCACCTAAATGTTGAGCTACTTCCAAAATTAATTTATTTCCTGAATTACTTACCTCTAAGGCTGTATAAATTTCTGGCAGTTCATTTGTAAAGTTAACATCTACTACTGCGCCAATAATCTGTGTTATTTTTCCATTTTTGCTCATAATTATAAACTTTCTGCTCCAGATATTATTTCAATTAATTCTTTGGTAATTGAAGCTTGCCTGCTTCTATTATAATTTATTGTAAGTTTATCTACTAAGTCACCTGCATTTCTTGTAGCATTATCCATAGCTGTCATTCTTGATCCTTGTTCGCTAGCCGCATTCTCTAGAAAAGCCTTGAATACTTGAGTAGATATATTTTTTGGAAGAAGATCCTCTAATATTTCGTCTTCCTCAGGTTCAAATTCATAGAAAAATGAATTTTCTTCATTTTCTGCAGCAGATCTTTTTTCTGCAGGTATAATTTGTTGAGCCTGCGGAATTTGAGTTATTACATTTTTAAAATTATTATAAAATAGAATGCATTTATCAAATTCATTATTATTGAATAATTTAATAATCTCATTTCCAATTGTTTCTGCTTCATTAAAAGTAATTTTTTTTTTATCTTTGAAACTAAATTTTTTAATTACGTAATCTCCATACTCACGTCTAATTTGATCTAATCCTTTAGAACCAACTGTAATAATCTTTAATTTTTTCCCCTCAGCTATGATTTTTTTAAAATTTATCTTTGCTAATTTGCATATATTTGAATTGAAGCCGCCACACAATCCTCTATCTGCCGTTAAAACTACACATAGATAAGTTTTATCTTGTCCCGTTCCGACTAATAATTTGGGAGCATTCTGAGGGTCGCTAATTGACTTTGTTAAGTTAAAAATAATATTTTGCATTTTATGGCTATAAGGTCTTCCTTTTTCCGCGCTCTCTTGAGCTTTTCTAAGCTTTGCAGCTGCTACCATCTTCATGGCTTTTGTGATTTTTTGTGTAGACTTTACACTTTTAATTCTTTTTTTTAGGTCATCTAAACTAGGCATTATTTTTTATATTTTTCTATTAATTGTGTAAGTGCTTTTTCCATACTTTCCTCTAATTTACCTGATGACTGTATAGAATCTATAATTTCTGGTTTTTCAGCTTTTATTTTTTCAATAATATCTTTTTCAAATTTCTTAATTTTATTTAATTCAACATCATCTAAATATCCTTTTACTCCTGTAAATACTGATATTACTTGTTCTGCTACAGTCATTGGTGAGTATTGGTCTTGTTTTAAAAGCTCAGTTAATTTAGCGCCACGGTTTAATAATTGTTGTGTAGAGGCATCAAGATCAGATCCAAATTGAGCAAAAGCTGCCATTTCTCTATATTGTGCTAATTCTAATTTAATTGATCCAGCAACCTTTTTCATGGCTTTTGTTTGAGCAGCCGATCCAACTCTTGACACTGATAATCCAACGTTTACAGCAGGTCGAATACCTTGATTAAATAACTCTGTTTCTAGAAATATTTGACCGTCCGTAATAGAAATAACGTTTGTAGGAATATAAGCAGAAACATCACCAGCCTGAGTTTCTATTATAGGTAAGGCAGTAAGAGAACCACCGCCATTAGCATCGCTCAACTTAGCAGATCGTTCTAATAATCTGCTATGTAAATAAAAAACATCGCCTGGATATGCTTCTCTTCCTGGAGGTCTTCTTAACAATAAAGACATCTGTCTGTAAGCAACTGCCTGTTTAGATAAATCGTCATAAACTATCAAAGCGTGCATACCATTATCTCTAAAATACTCTCCTATAGTACATCCAGTGTAAGGAGCTAAAAACTGTAATGGTGCAGAATCAGAAGCTGTAGCTGCAACAATTGTTGTATACTTTAAAGCTCCTGCCTCCTCTAAAGTTTTAGTTATCTGAGCAACAGTTGAACGTTTTTGTCCTATAGCCACGTATACGCAATATAATTTTTTCTTTTCATCTGAAGATTCATTAATTTTTTTTTGGTTAATTATCGCATCAATCGCAACAGCAGTTTTTCCTGTCTGTCTGTCTCCAATAATTAATTCTCTTTGTCCTCTACCAATAGGAATTAAAGAGTCAATAGATTTAAGCCCTGTTTGCATTGGTTCGCTTACTGACTGTCTAGGAATAATACCTGGTGCTTTAACTTCAACTCTTTTTCTTTCTTTGACAGATAAAGATCCTTTGCCATCTATTGGATTTCCTAAACCATCTACAACTCTGCCTAAAAGTTCTTTGCCTACTGGGACATCTACAATTGCTTTAGTTCTTTTTATTGTATCGCCTTCCTTTATCTTTCTATCATCTCCAAAAATCACTACCCCTACATTGTCATTCTCTAAGTTTAAAGCCATTCCTTTTGAACCATCTTCAAACTCAACCATTTCTCCTGCTTGCACATTATCAAGTCCATAAACTCTAGCTATACCATCGCCTACCGATAAGACTTTTCCTATTTCAGAGATTTCAGCTTTTTCTCCAAAATTTTTGATTTGATCCTTCAATAACTTTGTAACTTCTGATGGATTAATTGCCATTTTAATTTTCTAACATTCTTTGTTCATATTTTTTTAACTTATTCTTAATTGAAGTATCAATCATAAAACTTCCAAGTTGTAATTTTAATCCTCCAATTAAATCTTTATCAACTTTGAAGTCAATTTTTATTATAGAGCCCATTGAAGATGATAGCTCTTTATTAATATTTTCTAATTCTATTGACGATAAATCTTTTGAAGAAATTAAAGAAGCTTTAATCTCACCTCTATTTTTAGAACATAATTTTAAAAAACTATTTATAATTTTTTTTACAAAAAAAATTCTTCTTTTTTTAATTAATAATAAATAAAAGTTTTTCAAATTTTTTGAAAAACCTAACTGAGTAGATAATAAATCTACAACCTTGTTTTGAACTTCGATTGTATGAGTTGGGTTTTCGATAAAATTCTTCAAATCTAAACTGGTTTCAAAAAGAGATTCAAATTTTTTCATATCTAATTCAATTTTTTCTAATTCATTAGACTCTTTTGCAACTTCATAAAGCGCACGAGAGTATCTTTCTGAAGTTTCAGCTGAGAAAGATTTGTTTAAGCTCATTTTTTATATAATTAGAAATTATAGTGAAATATTGAGCGTGTCGTATCACAAGAAAATATTTTGATCAAGTTACCAAATAGATAATTAACTAAAATTTACTGGGTCAACATCAACCGTAAGTTTAATTTTTGATGATATTTTTAGGGTATTTAGTAGATTTATAATTTTTTTTTGAACTCTAACTCCATTATCAAATCTTATTAATAATCTAGATCTAAATTTTTTTTTGATTTTTAATAGTGGTGAGTCCACCGGCCCCATTACCTCGATATTTTTAATTTTCTTCAGCTGCGATTTAATTTCTATAGCGCCTTTTAAACTAAAATCATGCTTATTTGATGAAATTATTAATGCTATTAATCTTACAAACGGTGGTAAAAAATTTTTTTTTCTTATAGATAATTCATTTTTTAATAATTCCTCTGATTTATTTTTTATTAACTCATTAAGAGTTGAATCTTCAGGTGTTAAAGTTTGATAAATTATTAAAGACTTCGAACTGAAACGCCCTGCTCTACCACTAAGTTGATGATATAGCTGAATATTTTTTTCTGTGGCTCTTAGGTCATACCCTCTCCCAGAGAAATCGGCATCAATTACAACTACACAATTTAATTTTGGGAAGTTAAATCCTTTAGATATCATCTGAGTTCCAACTAAAATATCTACTTTGTTGCTATTTATTTTTTCAAATAAAGAATTAGTTTTTTTTTTTGTATTCATATAATCACTTGAAAAAATTTCTATTTTTTTATTTGGAAAATTTTTTTTAACTTCTTCAAAAATTTTTTCTACACCTGGTCCGTACATAATGAAGTTACAATCACTTCCAGTTTTACATTTATTATTTATTTTTTTTTCATGTGAACAATGGTGACAAATAGCTTTATTTTTTGTTTTGTGAAAGGTCAAGTACATAGAGCAATTTAAACAAGTTTGCTTAAAGCCACATTTTTTACATATTAAAAATGGAGCATAACCTCTCCTATTAATAAAAAACAAAATTTGTTCTTTTCTTTTTAAAAATTTATTTACAATTACGATTGTTTCATTAGAAATAAATTTATCACTAATCTTATTAATATTTAGATTTATTATTTTTGTTTTTGGAAGAGGATAATCATTATACCTATTTATAATCTTTATATGTCTAAATTTTTTATTTTGAATATTATTGTAAGTTTCTACTGAGGGAATAGAAGTAATTAGATGAACAGGAATTTTTTCAAAAAGAGCTCTTGAAATTGCCATATCTCTTGCATGATAAATTACGCCTTCGTCTTGTTTGTATGATGAATCGTGTTCTTCATCAACTATGATAACTCCTAATTTTTTAAAAGGTAAAAACAGAGCAGATCTCGCACCAACAACTAATTTTATCTTATTTTCCATTATCCCTTTCCAAATTATTCTTTTGTTTCTAGGGGTAATTTTAGAATGCCATATTGCTGGCTCGTAACCAAAAAAATCTTCAAACCTAGACTTAAATTCATTTGTCAAAAATATTTCTGGTAGCAAAACTAGCGCTTGTTTATTTTTTTTGATAATAGTTTTTATTCTTTCAAAATAAACCAAAGTTTTTCCTGAACCTGTTGTTCCTTGAAGAACTGACACATCAAATTTGTTATTTATAGAGTTTAAAAATTCAAATGCTTTTTTTTGCTCATTATTAAGCTTAAAATTTTTAGTTGTCTTTATGAGTGGACTAAAGTTTGGATCAATTTTTTCTAAAAGTAGATTTCTATTACCCATAACCATCTTCAAAACTGAGCCAAGTGAAACTATATTATACATTGAAAACCATTCAATATAATTTATTAGTTTAAGATCTATTGTGTAGTTTTTAATTTTTTTATTTATATTTTTAATTTTTATATTCTTAATTTCTGTGTTACGATTTTTCCAAATAACACCTATTTCTTTCTTCTGACCAAAAGGAACTTCGACTAGATCACCAATCTTAAGAGGAATATTATTTGTATTATATGTAAAGGAAAAATTGAATATTTTTGGTAACAATACTTGTGTTCTCATGAAACAATACTAGATGAAATTTTTAATTTTAAAAATGAATTGGTCTTTTATCAACAGCTAAAGCTGCTTCCTTTATAGCTTCTGTATGAGTTGGATGAGCATGGCAAGTTCTTGCTATATCTTCTGCGCTGGCTCCAAATTCCATAGCTAAGGCCATCTCAGCAATCATATCTCCACAATGAGGTCCTATGATATGTACTCCTAAAACTTTATCAGTTTTGCTATCAGCTAATATTTTTACAAATCCATCCGTCTCATTGTTAACTTTTGCTCTTGAATTAGCCAAAAATGGAAACTTTCCTACCTTGTATGACTTATTTTCATCTTTAAGCTGCTCTTCAGTTTTACCTACAGCAGCAACTTCGGGAGAGGTATAAATTACTCCTGGAATAATATCGTAATTTACGTGACCAGATTGACCTGCTAAAATCTCAGCAACTGCTATGCCTTCCTCTTCTGCTTTATGGGCTAACATCGGGCCTTTTATTACATCTCCTATAGCGTAAATATTTTTAACAGATGTTTGTAATTTTTCGTTGACTTCAATTTTACCCTTAGCATCCTTTTTAATTCCAAGCTTTGATAAATTTAAACCTTCCGTATAAGGTTTTCTGCCAACAGAAACTAGAACTTTATCTGCCTCCATGGTTTCCTTTTTTAATGAATTATTTTCTGTAAACTCCACAATAGTGGAGTTGTTTTGAGCTTTAACAGAATTAACTTTTGAGTTTAGTTTAAATTTAATTCCTTGTTTATTTAAAATTTTTTGAAATTCTTTTGAAACTTCTCGATCCATGCCAGGAGTTATATGGTCTAGATATTCAATAACAATTACTTCTGTTCCTAGTCTAGACCAGACTGATCCCATCTCCAGACCGATGTACCCACCTCCAATCACTATTAATTTTTTTGGTACTTTTTTTAAGGAAAGAGCACCAGTTGAAGATAAGATATTTTTTTCATCTATTTTAATCCCTGGCAAGGATGTTACTTCGGATCCGGTTGCAAGTACTATATTTTTGGATTTATATTTTTCTTTTTTATTATCATTATAAACAATTACATCATTGTTAGAAAAAAGTACGCCTTTTCCTTTTATGTACGTTACTTTATTCTTTTTAAATAAAAATTCTACACCTTGTGTTAAAACTTTAATAGATTTGTCTTTATTAGACATCATCTTGTCTATATTTAATTTGAGATCACTTATTTCAATCCCTTGTTCGTTAAAATCTTTTTTAGCTTTTTGAAAATTTTCAGAGAGATTTAATAAACTTTTTGATGGTATACAGCCAATATTTAAACAAGTTCCGCCGAGTGAACCTCTTGACTCTACACAAGCAGTTTTAAGACCTAGTTGTGCAGCTCTTATAGCACAAACATAACCACCAGGTCCGCCCCCAATAACAATTACATCAAAATTATTTTCCATTTATATATTTAAAAAAAGCCTTTTTGGTTCTTCAAGAGACTCTTTAACAATTTTTAAAAATGACACTGCTTCTTTACCATCTACAATTCTATGGTCGTAGGATAGAGCTACATACATTATAGGTCTCACCTCAATGTTTCCATCAACCACTACAGGTCTTTTTACTATATTGTGCATGCCTAATACCGCAGACTGTGGAGGGTTTAGTATTGGTGTTGATAGCATTGAGCCATAAATTCCACCATTTGTTATAGTAAATGTTCCTCCTTGTAAATCATCTATAGTAATTTTTCCAGTACGAGCTTTTTCTCCTAACTCTCCTATTTTTTTTTCTATATCTGCAAATGACATTTCATCTGTTTCTCTAAGAACAGGCACAACTAGTCCTCTATCAGTGCCAACTGCTATGCTCATATTATAGTAATTTTTATAAACAATTTCATCTCCTTGTATTTCTGAATTTATTGCTGGAAAATTTTTTAGCCCTATAACGCAAGCTTTAACAAAAAATGACATGAATCCTAGTTTTACTCCATAATTGTTTTGAAATTCGTCTTTGTATTGAGTTTTCATATTCATAACTTCGCTCATATCGACTTCATTAAAAGTTGTTAACATAGCTGCATTTTCTTGAGCTTCTTTTAGTCTTTTAGCAATGGTTAACCTCAGTCTTGTCATTTTAATTCTTTCTTCTGGTCCATGTTTTATTTTTCTTTCTGATGGAGATGGTTTTGATCCCATTAAACTCATAATATCTTCTTTTAAAATAACACCGTGTTTTCCAGAACCATGAATTTTATCTAAATTTATTTTATTCTCAGCTGCCATTTTTCTTGCTGCAGGAGAAAATGTCTTTTTTTGTATTTGTGACTTTTGAGTTTCTTGTGGTTTTTTTGTCTCTAATTCAGACTCTGCAAAATTATCCAAAATTAATGCATCTTCTTCTTTCAAGTGTAATGGTTCAGTTTTTTCTTTTAAAGTCTTAGATGGTTCTTCTTGAGTCTTCAAATTTTGAACTGTTTTTTTAGGAGGAGCATAATTTTTTACTTCTTTAACCTCTTTATTATTTTCTTTTGCCGATCCGTTTATCATTCCAAGCAAAGTACCTACATTAACTGTTTCTCCCTCTTTAACTGAAATCTGCTCTAGAACACCGCTAGAAGGTGAAGGAACTTCTACATTTACCTTGTCTGTTTCTAGCTCTACTATAGGCTCATCAGCTGAAACTTTTTCTCCTTGGTCTTTTAACCATTTAGAAACTGTAGCTTCAGTTACTGACTCTCCTAAAGTTGGTACTATAATTTTATCTGACATTTACTTTATAAGTATCTTTTCTAATATTTCTTTTTGTTGTGCAAGATGTTTATTTAAATTTCCAGTCGCAG
>MDSV01134532.1_pt1 | contig 12712 bp, 9 predicted proteins | sample 810851 | NCBI WGS metagenome assembly MDSV01 (sample SAMN05326640, study PRJNA326480) | marine metagenome | isolation source: seawater | place: Atlantic Ocean: North East | collected 2012 | reverse complement strand
TTAACATTTGACTGGTGCCGTTGATAAGCGACAAACCGTCTTTTGCCATAAGTTCTACTGGAATCAATCCTTTTTCCAAGAGTAAATCCTTAGTTGGGATTTTATTATCGTGATCATCAATTACAAAACCTTCACCAATTAACGTAAGTGCCATATGGGATAGTGGTGCTAAATCTCCACTTGCACCTAAACTCCCAATTCTTGGTACATACGGAGTGACTCCATGATTGATATAATCTATTAGTTGCTGAACTACATTAGGGTGGACTCCTGAAAAACCTCTAGCAAATGAATTAATTCTAGCCACCATCATTGCTTTAACAGCAGTTTTAGACATTGGATCACCCAAACCAGTTGCATGTGATCTAATCAGATTTACTTGTAAATCTTGCAAATGTTCACTTGAAATATTAGTGTCCACTAAAGATCCAAAGCCAGTATTAATTCCATAAACCACTTCACCAGAATCCAATATATCCTCTACCACTTTGCGGGATTTAACAATTCGATTCCATGAATCTTCAGATAATTTAACCTCAATATTATCTGTTGCCACGGCATATACTTCAGCAGGCGACAATGTATTGCCATCTAATTGTATTACAGACGCCATCAACTCACCCTAGAATGTCGTCTAAAATAGCATCATCGCTTATTTCAGGAATAGTTACTTTGAGTAATTCATTTTCTTGCATAGCCATTTTAATGGCTTCTATTGCACCAGGATTACGTGCCCAAGCCCTTCTTGCAACTCCGTTATTCACGTCCCAGTGCAACATTGACTCTATCTTCTTTTGAGCGGCTTGTGAACCATCGATCAATAATCCAAAGCCGCCATTTATCACTTCACCCCATCCAACTCCACCGCCATTGTGTAAACTGACCCAAGTTGCACCTCTAAATGAATCACCGACGAAATTCTGAACAGACATATCTGCAGTAAACATCGAACCATCTCGGATATTTGCAGTCTCTCTATATGGGCTATCAGTACCTGATACGTCGTGATGGTCTCTACCTAGAACTATAGGAGCTGATATATCTCCATCAGCAATTGCTTGATTCATAGCAAGGGCTATTTTACGTCGCCCTACATCGTTGGCATACAATATTCTAGCTTGACTTCCCACAACTAGATTGTTATTTCCGGCTTGTTCAATCCATCTAATGTTGTCATTTAACTGTTGGATGATAGACGGTGATGCACCTTTTGCCAACTCTTGTAAAACATCTTTTGCTATTTGATCAGTTTTTGCTAAGTCCACAGGGTCACTAGAAGTACAAACCCATCTGTAAGGTCCAAAGCCATAGTCAAAACAAATAGGGCCCATTATATCTTCAACATAACTGGGATATCGAAAACTACCATCATCACTCAGGACATCTGCACCTGCTCTTGACGATTCAAGTAAAAATGCGTTACCATAATCCCAAAAGAACATTCCATCATCTGATAATTTATTGATTGCGGCTGCATGCCTACATAGTGTTTTACGAATTTCTTGAGCAAATTTATCTGGATTATTGGACATCATTTGAACAGACTCTTCATAGGTATAATCTGCAGGAAAATAACCTCCTTGATACGGATTGTGTAGCGAGGTTTGGTCACTTCCCAAATCGATTTTTATGCCCCTTTCGACTATCCGTTCCCATAACTCGACAATATTCCCAATATGGCCAATAGATATTGATTGACCCTCTTCGCTAGCAGAAATTAGCAAATCGATTGAATTATCTACATCATATGATAAATCCGTAAGCCAACCTTGTTCATGGCGCTTTACTGCAGCATGTTCATTCATTTCAGCTACAATACATGCTGCACCAGAGATAACTGCTGCTTTTGCTTGTGCCCCAGACATTCCACCAAGGCCTGAGGTGACAAAGGTAATTCCCGATAAATCTCGGTCAGGGGGCAAATCCAAATGCATTCTGGCTGCATTTAGGAGGGTGATAGTGGTGCCATGGACGATTCCTTGTGGTCCAATATACATGTAAGACCCAGCAGTCATTTGACCATATTGGGTTACTCCAATAGAATTCATAGTTTCATAATCCTCTCTCGAACTATAATTTGGAACCACCATTCCATTGGTAACAACAACGCGCGGAGAGTTTGGATCGGATGGAAACAATCCCATTGGATGGCCAGAGTACATAACCAAGGTTTGATGGTCGGTCATTTGACAAAGATATTGCATTGTGAGGCGGTATTGTGCCCAATTTTGAAATACGGAGCCATTACCACCATAGGTGATTAATTCATGAGGAAATTGTGCCACTCTATTGTCCAGATTATTCATTATCATTAGCATAATAGCAGCAGCTTGTTGTGATTTAGCAGGATATGCTGATATTGGATAGGCCTTAATTTCATAATCAGTTGGCCTATACCTTTGCATAGTAATTCTGCCAAAGGAATTAAGCTCGTCTAAGAATTCCTTACCCAACACGCTGTGATGCTTTGGATTGAAGTATCTTAATGCATTTTTTATTGCCATCCGTTTTCCACTTTCATCCAATACCTGCCGGCGGTTGGGCGCGTGATCTACAGAGTCATCGTATCCTGGGTGGTTTGGTAAATTATCAGGTATACCTGACAATAGGGATGCCCTTAGCGCAGAATAGTCTTCTCCCATGATAATCCCAAGCCTTGCAGTTCTTTGAGCCTATTGTTTGAAAGTTGAGTCTATATCTGGCCGCCACAAGGTAAATATTATGCCACAAATAATCATCAATAATGAAAACGAAATAAAACCATTTTCCAGCGTCAAACCTTGATATTCAACCAAATAACCTGCTACAGTAGTTGATAATGCAGCACTTGATCCAAGGATTAACATATCCATGGAAAATACTCTTCCACGGACTTCATCTTCCACCCATGTTTGAGTCAGTACTGTAGATAATACCCAATTTCCTCCACTTGCTGAGTGTGCACAAATAATTAACACAACCGTCAAGGGTAGATATATGTCTAAACTAAGTCCGACTAACAGGTAGAAAAATCCTGAAATTGTCACCAAAATGCCGATTAATGAAGGCCATTTGGATTTATCTTTGAATAATGCACGCGCTAATAATGGACCAATACCTGTCCCGATACCACGGGCAAAGAAGAATAATCCAAATCCAAAGGCAGCACCGTAACCTGTTATTTCAGAGCCTGCCAAGACAAGAAATACTCCGGCTAATCCTGCACCTGCTAAGTTCCAGGAGGATTTGGCGAAAACAATTCTGAGTAATTTTTTGTCGGAATAAATCCGTGACCAACCTATTTTGATATTAGCAATTGCTTTGCTAAATAGAGGACCTTTCATGTTGGGGTCTATATTTTGAGTGAAATTAAGTGGTATTAGTAGTAATGAAGACAACAAAAAGGTGTATGAATCAATAATGAATGCCATGTCAGTGCCCCAGATGCTAACCACTATGCCACCTAGCATGGCACCAATACACAGAGCTGTTGACCAAGAAGCACTGTCAATAGCGTTAGCGGTTATTAGATCCTCCTCATCAACAATGTTTGGTAATGCGGCACGTTCTGCAGTTACGTAAACTCCGTGTAATAACATCATCAAACCAGATAGCGTTACTAGCCACCACATATCTTCAGGACCATCTACTAGGAGGAATGATAATGCCAAACCTACTTGTAATAGGTTAGCCCATAGCATCAAACTCTTACGACTAAATCGATCTGCCAATAGTCCATTAACGGGTTGAGAAATGGCGAAAAGAGCCATTCTGACGGAGAATAAAATACCTAAAAGAAATTCTGAACCAGAATATTCTAAGATTAAGAAAAATAAAGCAATGGTATTGAACCACTCACCAAGTAATGATATTACAGAAGCAGCCCATAATCTTCTAAATTTGGCATTGCTAAAGAAAAACTCGACATATCCTTTGGTCAATCTCACTCCTCCTCGGCAATTGAATTACTCTCACTTATAGTGCAAATAATCCACTTAGAGGTAGGGGTGTTTGAGATATCAGCAGTAGATTCCAGTGGCACTAATTCGTTTGCCTCAGGGAAATATGCTGCTACATTCCTTTTTGGTATGTCGTATGGAATTACCAACCATTTCTCGGAAAATCTCTTTGCCCCCTTAAAATGACTAGTAATATCGACTGAATCCCTGGTTTTCAAATCTAATTCCAACATATCGTGCGGATTCATCATTAAGATTCTACGGTTACCTTTTATTCCACGGTACCTATCGTCAAGTCCGTAAATAGTAGTGTTATATTGGTCGTGCGATCTTATCGTCATCATTACAAATTCATCAACATTTAACGACACGTCGGGTAAAGGATTTATTGAAAAGTGAGCAAAGCCATCATTAGTATCAAATTCGCAATTATCTTTGGGCGGGTTTGGTAAATAAAATCCATTAGGTTGTCTAACTCTTGAGTTATAGTCTTCAAAACCACTTATCGATTCACTGATTAAATCTCTCACTTTGTCATAGTGTAGTACGCATCCTAGCCAATCAATATTAGAATCTTGTAATGTCAAATGAGCCAAATTAGCTATTATCCATGGCTCACTCCTCAACATTTTAGAGGCTGGTTTTAGTTTACCTTGGGATTTATGCACAATTCCCATGGAATTTTCAACTGTTACAAATTGCTCAACTCCAGATTGAATATCTGATTCTGTTCGCCCCAGGCAAGGGAGGATTAACGATTCATTGCCGTTGACTAAGTGCGATCTGTTTAGCTTGGTAGAAACATGTACCACCATATCTAACTGTGAAACAGCATTTGCAGTCCTAGAAGTATCTGGAGTTGCAGAGATGAAGTTGCCACCCAAACAGAACAAGAAGTCTACTTCGGAATTTTCCATCGCTTGAATTGAATGAACAACATCATAACCATGTTTACGCGGCATAGAATTTTTAAGACCTATTTCCATTTTTTCTATGAAAGAATCACTGGGTGCTTCCCAAATACCTACGGTTCTATTTCCTTGGACATTAGAATGACCTCTAACAGGGCATAAACCAGCACCGGTTCGACCAATATGGCCGCCAAGCAAGTGTAAATTTACTACTTCTTGAATAACTTGGACACCGTTTCTATGCTGTGTTAAGCCCATTGCCCAACAAGAGATAATCGATTTTGAGTTAGTTATTATTTCAGATAACTCGGTTATTTTAGACTTAGAGATTCCTGAATCGGTTTCTATTCTATCCCAATCAATAACCTCTAATGATTTAGCAAAATCATTGTATGACTTGGTTTTTTCCGAGATGAAGTTTTGATCTGTGGACTTAGCATCAATTGTAAGTTTATTTAATGCTCTTAGTAAAGCCGCATCACCGCCAATTTTAACCTGTAAATGCATGTCAGCAAGACCTGTTGAAGACAAATTTAGTTTCATATAATCTTGTGGATGTTTGAACCTGACTAAACCTGTTTCAGGAAGTGGGTTGATGTGGATTATTGTCGCACCCTTCAATTTTGCATCTCTAAGTGCAGTTAACATTCGCGGGTGGTTAGTCCCTGGATTTTGGCCAATAACCAAAATTGTATCCGCGTGATTGAAATCTTCTAATGTTACGGTTCCTTTCCCAATTCCTATGGTCTGAACCAATGCTTTACCACTAGATTCGTGACACATATTCGAACAATCAGGAAGGTTATTTGTTCCAAACATTCTAACAAACGCCTGATATAAGAATGCAGCTTCATTACTAGTTCTTCCTGATGTGTAAAATACTGCCCTATTTGGATTAGAAATAGAATTTAATTTATTGGAAATAAGTTTTAACGACTTTTCCCAAGTTATTGGGCTGTAATTAGTCTTGCCAGGTCCCAAATACATCGGTTGTTTGATCCTCCCTTGGCTATTGAGCCAATAATCACTTTTTTGGCTTAGTTGTTTGATTGAATATTTTTCAAAAAAACGTTCATCAACATTAGGTTTCATCGCTTCATCAGCAACTGCCTTGGCCCCATTTTCACAGAATTCAAATGATGAACGGTGTTCTGGATCTGGCCAAGCACATCCAGGGCAATCAAAACCATCTTGTTGATTTACCATTCTTAGAGTTTTTATGGTATTTTTGATGCCCATTTTCTTTAATGAATGTTTGACGCTGGAAATGACAGCAGGTATTCCTGCAGCAGTGGTTTTTGGTTTCCCGATTTTTAGGGAGATGTCTTCTAGAGGAGTTTTACCTTTCATGATTTAATCCTCCTAATTATCACTCTCTTGGAAATCAATCATTTGAAATCTCTGTATAGATTGATAGCCTAGCCAATGATTACAGAACTATTTTCTTTAACGAAAGAGTGTATTGTAATACCCAAATGTCTTGCACAATTAGCAGCAAGTGATGAGCAAGCTCCTAAAGAAGCGATATGAGATATATTACATCGCGCAGCTTTAGCAACAATATCCCATCCACATCTACCGCTTAGTAAAAGAATGGATTCATTCAAGTTAACATTACCAAATGCTTTACCAATTACTTTGTCAACTGCATTGTGGCGGCCAATATCTTCGCTGTGATATTGTAAAATTCCATCAATTGATAGTAGTCCTGCACAATGCATTCCCCCAGTTTTAATGAATCCAGTTTGATTTTCAGACATCTTCGCCAGACCTTGATATAAAACAGAACTATCGAAATTAGCCAAACTCTCTACACCAGGCAATCCATCGATTAATAACTCCATGCCGTCTAATTTACATGCACCACATGATGTTGTGGTGACACCCAATGATTTACTTTGATTAATTGTTATCTCTGAACAAGTTAAGTTAACTAAAATAGTTCCATATTCATCTTGATTGATAGTAATTTTGGACTTGTCTATTCTTGTAGAGAAGGGGGTATATCCTTCAGATAATATGTGACCTAAGATTAAATCATTGCAGTCCTCTGGAGAAGCCAATAAATTAGCCATAGGTTCATTGTTGACAGTAAGTTTAACAAGCGACTCAATTGCCACATCGTCTGATTCAATAAATCGTTCACCCATCTTATTCCTTGAGATTGGTATTTTACGATAATTCAATTCCCATCACCATTTCTCAAGTGCTCTAGGTCAAAGAATTCAAACTGAAGATCAACTAATTCTTGACTAGTTTTAGCAGCAGAATATTCCTCCAAAGGTTCATAATTTAATTCGATAAACCTTTGACCCCAACGAAATCCTCCTAGGAGTTCTTTTGATTGGTTTTTGTTACCACACAAGTAGGCTGCTGCAGCTAATGCTTCAACTGTCGACAATTTGCCCGGCTTACCCCAGTTAACTGGATTAGCAGCCAAAAATAATGGTAACATTCTAGGTTTTAACCTAGTCCTTTTCATAACTAATTCAACGCTTGGTTCAATCTGCTTCCAACTACAATCTAAGCCTACAATAGAACCATTATTTCCCGTTAGTAACTCATGATCTTCTGGACCAAATATTTTCCCGCATAGTGGTTCTAGAATAATTCCTTTTTTTGGTAATGTATTGATTCGTTTATGCAGAGTTATATCGCCACGCTTTGAAGACAATACTGCTGTGTTTTTTTTCGGGTCATCCTGGGCCAGCCACAAGGAATGTATACTCAATTCTTTCATTCAAGCACCATTTTGTTTGAAATAATCGCCGAGGGTCATGTTTCTGTTTCCGTGTGATACTACTCTAGAAGTTTCAGAGGGAGTAGGCTCAACAAGTAAAACAATGCCAAGAACTCTTTCTAATTTTTTAATCAGAGAATCTGTTGGTGGTTTGCCAGATTCTGCAGATTTTATCACGTTTACAGTCTCAGCAATTCGTTTACCTAATTCAGCATGGTTCCAACCTTTGGCTTTTCTACCATTGATAATACGATTGCCAAAGTCATCGGCTAATTCTTTTTCTCGCTTAGCCATTATGTCATTTTTACGACGTGGTTTGGGAGAACTGAAAGAGGTTCTTGACCTAGACATTTTAATTCCAGGTGCTTCTTCTTTGGGTGCTAATCCAAGTTTCTCAACGCAGCGAGTACAGGCTTGAACCTGTGCCTTACCCATCATAATTTGCTTTGTACCAACTTTCATCGCCCCGCAAACTTCGCACTCGCCCATTATCTCACCAAGTCTTCCTATGCTAACATCAAAATGAATCTTGTCATGATTTAAGGCAGAGTTCATACATGATTGGCGCTTGGGTAGAACGAGCGACATGGTAGGGGACGTAGGGACGCCAACAAAAGACATCATGTCTTCCAATGATGAGGACCTGAAAAAACTTGAAGAAGATTTCAAAAATCTACAAGACCAAACTCAAGATTTAATCAATGAAAGAGCGCATATGGAATCAGAAATCCGTTCCCTGAAGAAGCGAGCTAACCGTTTAGATGATGAAGTAAGATCATTAAAATCACCACCGCTTATCGTCGGACATCTTGAAGATATATTGGACCAAGAAAGAGGTATTGTTCGCTCTTCTAATGGTACTGTTTTTCAGGTTGCGTTGAATCAAAGACTAACTCCAAATGTGCTAAAACCAGGAGTGCGTGTCGCCCTTAATCAAGATACTTTGGCTGTTATTGAAGTCCTACACGATGCTTGGGATCCTATGGTAAGTGGGGCGGAAATGGTTGAACGACCAGAAATTGATTATGATTCAGTGGCTGGATTGGAAGAACAAAAGCAATACGTAAGGGAAGCAATTGAGTTGCCACTAAATTCACCAGAATTATTTGAAAAGGTTGGTGTTGAGCCACCAAAAGGCATCTTATTGGTAGGCCCCCCTGGGTGCGGAAAAACATTGCTTGCAAAGGCTGTGGCAAATCACACAGAAGCTACATTTATTCGAATGGTTGGTAGTGAACTGGCACAGAAATACATCGGTGAAGGAGGAAGAATGGTAAGAGAATTGTTCTCACTGGCCAAAGAAAAGGCCCCCTCTATAATATTCCTAGATGAAATTGATGCAATCGGTGCCAAGCGTTTGGATGGTTCTACTAGTGGAGATCGGGAAGTTCAAAGGACATTAATGCAGTTGTTAGCAGAGTTGGATGGGTTTGATGTTTTGGAGAATGTCAAGATTATCGCTGCAACAAACCGCCCGGACATACTTGATGAGGCTCTATTGAGGCCTGGGCGTTTTGATAGAGTGATTGAAATCCCAATACCTGATGACGTAGGTAGAAAGGCTATCTTTCAATTAAATATCGATAAGATGTCAACCAAAAAAATACAATTAAAGCAAATTGTCGATAAAACAAATGGTTTCTCAGGGGCAGAGATCAAAGCGACTTGTGTTGAGGCTGGAATGATCGCTATTAGACAAGGACGCGGATACATTACTCAAAGTGACTTCATGGATTCGATAAAAAGGATTAATCTAAAGAAAATAAAGGGTGGACTCAAAGATTCACCTGATACAATTTATAGTTAAGGCTAACTTCAAAGTCCGCCTTTTATTACCACTGTGCATGGACAAGCAGTTAATAGAGTGTGTGCCTAATATCTCTGAAGGAAGGAATCAAGAGATTATAGATAAAATTGTTAGTAGTATACCTCAAAATGAACGATGCTCGGTACTAAGTGTAGAACCCGACGCAGATTATAATCGAACTGTCGTAACCATAGCAGGTAGCCCCGAGGACGTCTATATTGCAGCATACAAACTAATTGAATCGGCTGTGAAACTAATTGATATGACTAACCATCAAGGGGAGCACCCGAGATTAGGTGTTGTGGACGTTTGCCCATTTATCCCACTAAATAATTATTCAATGGCGGATTGCTCTTCTCTCGCTGAAAAGTTAGCTAAAAGTGTGGCTAAAAATTTAGGAGTTAGTACATTTTTGTATGGCTACTCAGCAACTCATGAAGATCGTAAACTCCTCTCAACATTGCGAAAAGGAGAATATGAGGGCCTTGTGAATCGATTGTCAAACGGAGAAACAACCCATAAAGAATCAACTAGATATCCTGATTTTGGACCCAAGGAATGGTGTGATGCAACCCAGAAATCGGGTGGTATAACAATTGGTTCAAGAGATATACTGATTGCATATAATGTCAATATTGACGAAACTGATGCGATTGTAGCAAAGAAAATTGGTTCAATTATCCGTGGCAGTGGTAGGCTAATAAAGCAAAAAAATGGACAGAAGATGAGGGTTAGAGGAATGGTTCAAGAAATACAAGGTATGGGTGTCACACTAGAAACTCACTCAATTAGCCAAGTATCAATGAATATATTAGATGTTGATAAATGTCCAATTCACAAGGCATTTGAAATTTGTCAATCACTAGCCAAAGATCATGCTGTTTCCCTAAAAGGTAGCGAGCTTGTTGGTTTAGTGCCATTGAAATCCATGCTTGAAACAGGGCAATGGTATCTTGGAGATGGGGACTATTCCGACGAAGAATATGTTGATGCTGCAATAAATGGACTTGGATTATCTGAAATTGAAACTTTTAATCCCCATAATAGAATAATTGAGTGGGCGATGGCAGGTGATGATAATTGAGTTGGATGGATAAAACACTTAGTGAATTCCAAAGCGAATTAGCCTCCTCGGCACCTACACCAGGGGGAGGTACTGCCTGTGCAGTGGCACTAGGTCAAGCTGCAGCACTCACAAAAATGGTAATTGAGCTTACATTAGGTAAAGAGAAATGGCAATCTGGTTGGATTCATGCAGAGGCTGCTAATGATAAAACTGAGGAGATATTAATCTTAGCAGGGAAATTAGCAGTTCAAGATAGTGATGCATTTGATTTAGTTATGGATTCTTTTAGAATGCCTAAATCTTCTGATGATGAAAAGGCACTCAGGAGGGAAAAGATTAGACAGGCTACATTACATGCTGCTGAGGTGCCGTATAGGACTGCATGCCTATCTTTAGATCTACTAAAATTATTAAACAATTTAGCAACTTACGGCAACGCAAATGCTGCATCGGACGTTGGTGTGGCCGGATTACTTGCTAGCGCGGCTTGTAAAGGTGCTTTGTTCAATGTTGATATTAATCTAAATTCATTACCTGATGAATATGGGCAAAGTATGAGAGATTCTTGCCCGAAAATATTGCAAGAATGTAGTGTATCAGCAAGAGAAATAATGCAATCAGTCAAAAAAAGGATTGCTGAATAATTATCTAACTGTTGAACCTGTTGAAATTTCTCCGTCTACGGTAATCAGTTTTACTTGACCATTGCCATCATCAGCAGCTAGCATCATCCCCTCTGATGTCACGCCTCTTAGTGGCCTTGGTTGTAAATTACTAACAAATACTACTTGCATTCCAGTCAATTGTTCTGCAGTGTAATATTGTTTTATTCCTGCGCATATTACTCTTCCTTGTTCACCGTCATCCAAGTTCACAACGTACAATTTATCTGCATTGGGATGTTCTTCAACACTAGTTATTTTACCGACTTTTAATTCTACTTTCATAAAATCATTGAAGTCTAGGTATTGTATTCCTTCTACTTTTTTGTTCATCTTTTTTCCTCCTTTCTTTCCACCTTTGACATTCGCCATAGGGTTGCTATCAGTTGGCTCTTTGGATGCCAATGATTGTTCTTGCTTTAGTATCTCATCTAGCTCTAAACGTTTGAATAATGGTTCTGGTTTTTTATCATTCCAAGTCATATCTACATGCCAATTATTGGCTGACTGCCACTTAGCCTCTGCAACTTGTCCAGTCTGGCCAAGAGATTCCCATAATTTTTGGGCACTAAATGGTAAAAATGGTTGAGTCACTATAGCGAGGTATCGACAAATCCTCCAGCCAAAAGCTAGACTGGCCAAGGATTCTTTTGCCGCATCAGATCCATCGAATTTGTCACCCAAATATTTCCAAGGAGTTGCTGCTTGAATAATTTGATTACCATACTGTGCAGCATTCATCACATACCTCAGTGCTTCTTTGTATCTATGACGTTCAAGTGAAGTTGTAATATCAACATGTAACTGATTTAATTTGGCAGAATGTTTTGAAGTAATATTTTCCATCTCGATATCTGCAAAAGGTCCATTTTCGGTTTTAGGTAATCGAGCACCCAGTGTTAGGATACGATGAACGAAATTACCGTATGCTGCAATCAGTTCTGAGTTTATTTTTTCTACAAAATCAGGCCAATTAAAGTCTGTATCATGATTTTCAGGCATGTTTATACTAAGATAATATCGTAGCGTATCTGGATCAAATCTTTGTAAAAATGAAGGGAGCCAAACAGCATGTTTCCTCGACTTAGAAAATTGGCCACCGGCTAACATTAGATATTCCATTGCTGGAACGTTGGTTTCAAGGGCTAATTCTCCAACCTTTGGTAATTCAACTGGCTGAGTGGCGTTTTTTCCTGCATTGGCATGGTTAATCCCCATAATAAGTGCTGGCCAAATGACAGTGTGAAATGGAATGTTATCTTTACCCAGGAAGTATAGATGTCTTGGTGTATTACCATTATCATCAATCATCCACCAATTTTTCCACGAATCTTTTCCATCCGGATGTCCTGACTTAGCGGCGATAGATTCTGCCCATATCTGTGCGCATGTGGTATAACCTTGGACTGCCTCAAACCAGACATAAACACACTTACCCTTCCATTCATCACCTTCAAGTGGCAATTGAATGCCCCAAGTTAAATCTCTAGTTACTGCTCTTGGGCGTAATCCCATGTCGAGCCATTGTTTTGTCATTGCTTTTACATTAGATTTCCATACGCTATTTCTATCAGCAGCGTGTTGTTCT
>MDSV01012853.1_pt1 | contig 12712 bp, 7 predicted proteins | sample 810851 | NCBI WGS metagenome assembly MDSV01 (sample SAMN05326640, study PRJNA326480) | marine metagenome | isolation source: seawater | place: Atlantic Ocean: North East | collected 2012 | reverse complement strand
TAGAAACTGAACGCAGAATTCAGATTTCGAGCTCGATGTTCAGGTTCTGAATGAGTTCCTTGTACCGGTTGCGGATCGTCACTTCGGTCACGCCCGCCACTTCAGCGACTTCACGCTGGGTGCGGCGCTTGCCACAGAGCACGCTGGCGATGTAGATGATCGAGGCGGCGATGCCGGTGGGGCCGCGCCCGCTGGTCAATTCCTTCTCCTGTGCGGCCTTGATGAGCTCGTACGCCTTCGCTTCGACCTCGGCGTCGAGGCCGAGACCGCTGCAGAAGCGGGAGATGTAATCCTCAGGCCCGGTGGGCATGATCTTCATCTTCAGTTCGCGGACCATGAAGCGGTACGTGCGGCCGATTTCCTTGCGGCCGGTGCGGCTGGCTTGTCCAATCTCGTCGAGGGTGCGGGGCACGCCGCACTGGCGGCAGGCGGCGTACAGGGACGCTGCAGCGACACCTTCGATGGAGCGGCCGCGAATCAGGCGCTTGTCGACGGCTTTCTTGTAGTTCACAGCGGCCGCTTCACGGACCGACTTGGGCAGCTCGAGGCGGCTGGCCATGCGGTCCAGCTCGGCAAGGGCCATGGCAAGGTTGCGCTCGGTGGCGTTGCTCACGCGGGAGCGCTTCTGCCACTTGCGCATGCGGTAGAACTGGGAGCGGTAGCGCGAGTTGATCGTCTTGCCCGAGTAGTCCTTGTTCTGCCAGTCGATGTCCGTGGACAATCCCTTGTCGTGGAGCATGACGGTCATCGGAGCACCGGTACGGGCGCGCTGGTCGCCTTGTTCGGGGGAGAAGACGCGCCATTCGGCGCCCTGGTCGATGACGTTGTCTTCGAGCACCAGCCCGCAATCGTCGCAGACCAGTTCGCCGCGGGTCTCGTCGCGGGTGAGGCTTCGGCTGCCACATTCATTGCATTTCACGACGTCTTCCACATGCCTGTCTTCCATCACGCTCACCCATTTGGACTCAGCAACCGAGTCTACGACTTAAACCCCAACCGGTATGGTATTTGAACATTATTCCGTGGAGTCCAAGTACCTAAACACTTGATTTAGGACGCAGTGCACCGTTTCCACGTGATTTGGAAAATACATGTCCTTGGTGAACGGTCTTTGAGGCCACAGATGCCCTCCCGATTTGGTTAAACGGGTGCGACGGATGGGCGGAGCGGGGATGGCGATGCAACACAAAACGCCCTCCGAAATCCGGCTCGAGGAAGGCGCCCGCGTCCTCTTCCTGACCAAGGACCTCGACCTCATTCGCAAGCAGCTCTACGAAGGCGTCAACCTGCGCATGGAGGACCTGTCCGTCGAGGACCTCCTCGACGACATCAACACCGACGTGATGACCCCTGCGTGGGTCTGCTTCGACCACGATCCCGCCGAGATCGCCAAGAACGCCTATGCCGGCCTCATGCACGAAGGCGAGCGTGTCTTCAGGGAAAACGCCCTCATTGACGGCGGCTTCCAGATCATCGTCTCCGGCCAGCGCAAAGGCACCGGTTCCAGCCGTGAAACGGCCGCACAATGCGAGCGCTGGGCCGGTATCCGCGTGGTCATTGCGGCCTCCTTCGCCCCCATCCACGAACGAAACAACATCAACCTCGGGCAACTCATGGGCGACCACGCGATGCTCGAGCGCCTGCAAAACGGCGAGGAACTCGCGCTCGAGGAGTTCACTTCACGCTACGATCCGGTGACGCGCCTGATCCTCGAGGAAGGTGGTTTGTTCCCCTTCGCCAAGCGCCTTGCGGCGGGCGAACTGGCCCTCCCGCCATTGACGACCACGGCACGTCCAATGACGATGGCCGAGAAGATCGTCGCCCGGAACCTCGTCGGCCAACCCGAAGGACAGTGCGTGAAGCCGCATGACCCGGTCATCGCCGGCGTGCAAGGTGGATATTCCCACGAATTCACGACGGCCCAAGTCCACACCTTCCTGAGCGAGGTCTACGGTGAGGACTACACCCTGCCCAATCCGGACAAGTTCGCGGTGTTCGAAGACCACCTTCTGTACGCAGACCACAATCCTCGCTTCATCCCCTTCATGCACAAAGTGCAGGTCCTGCGTGACCTGCAGAAGGCCTTCCAAGTCCACGCCGGGGTTCGGGACTACAGCGCCGTCGACGGCGTGTCGCCCGGCATTTGCCATCAGGTGGCCCGGGAGGAATTCATCGAGGTCGGCGATTTCATCCAAGCCACGGACAGCCATACCTGCATGGGCGGCGCCTCAAACGCGTTGACGTACGGCGTGGGTGCAACCGAGTACGCCAACCTCGTCAGCGCCGGATTCACCTTCGTCAAGGTGCCTGAGTCCATCCGCTTCGAACTGGTCGGCGAACTTCATCCCGGCTGCACGGCGAAGGACGTGATCTTGTACATCCTCGCCGATCATGCTCGCGAGGAATTGACCCTCAACCGCAGCATGGAATTCGGCGGATCTGGTTTGATGTCGCTTTCCGTGGACGAACGTGCGACCTTGTGCAACATGGCCACGGAGTGCAGCGCACGCACCGGCATCTGCGAAGCGGATGACCTGCTCTATGCGTGGATGGGCGAGCGCATGCCGCACCTTGACCTCGACGCGCAACGTGCTCTCGCGGTCGCCCCAGACGAAGGGGCAACCTACGACGGCGGTGTTCACGTCATCGACCTCAGCACCATTCAACCGATGGTGGCTCACCCAGGCAATCCAGACGAAGGCATTCCTTCGGACCCGACCAACGGTGCCAACGTGGCCGATTTGGCCCCCGTCGCCATCGACATCGCTTACGGCGGTTCATGCACGGCCGGGAAAGAAGACGACGTGGCCTACTACGCCCAGGTGTGCACGGCCGCTGAAGCCGCTGGCCTCTCTGTCGCAAACGGTGTGGAATTCTACATCCAGTACGGTTCGGGTCACGTCAAGGACCTCGCCCTGCGCGAGGGATGGCATGACCTGTTCGCGCGCGTGGGTGTGAAGTTGATCGATCCCGGTTGTGGTGCATGCATCGGCGCAGGCCCCGGTGTGTCGACCGATGTGGGCCAAGTGACCGTCTCGGCCATCAACCGCAACTTCCAGGGGCGTTCGGGTCCCGGTCAACTCTACTTGGCAAGCCCACTCACGGTGGCGGCCAGCGCGTTCACGGGACACATCACCGCTTGGCGGGACGACCTCTTTGCCTGATTTCCACCCGGGTCTTCAAGAACCGTCGGTGAAGCCTGTACCTCGTTCGAGGCCCAACGTCATCGGGACGGAGGAGGACCTCAGGACGGTGCTTGCATGACTGAAAAGAGGGACATTGCCACACGAATGGCCGGGAATCAGAAGCAAGCGTCCATCTCTGAATTCTTTGAGAAGAACAAACACTTCCTTGGGTTCGACAGCCTTCACCGCTCCCTGATCACCGCCGTCAAGGAGGCCGTGGACAACGCCCTCGACGCGTGCGAAGAAGCGCGCATCCTGCCCGACATCCGCATTGAAATCCGGAAGGCGGACCCTCGCCGGGACATCATCGAACTTGAAGTCGAGGACAACGGTCCCGGCATCCCCCGCGACAGCATCGCCAAAGTGTTTGGTCAGTTGCTCTTCGGCTCGCGGTTTCACGCCATTCGCCAATCCCGCGGACAGCAAGGCATCGGCATCACCGGCGTGGTGATGTACAGCCAATTGACCACCGGGAAACCCACCCACGTACGTTCCAAGATCGCCAGTGAAACGACGGCCGTCGAGATGGACCTGGGGCTTGACACCAAGTCGAACAAGGCCATCAAGAGCAAGGAGCAGCGCGTGCCTTGGGTCCTCGAAGACGGCACCGAGAAGGTCTCTGGACTCAACGTGCAATGCCGCATGAAGGCAAAGTTCCAGCGCGGCAAGCAAAGCGTCTGGCAGTACCTCCGGATGACGAGCATCGTCAACCCGCACGCCAGCATCACCTTCGTTGACCCGGACGGGGAAAGGACCCACTGGCCGCGCGTCACCGAACGCCTCCCCCGCAAGGTCAGCGCCATCAAACCCCACCCGCACGGCATCGAGCTTGGCCAACTGAACCGTCTGGCAAAAGCCACCAAGGCCGCAAACCTGAGCATCTTTCTCAAGACCGATTTCTCCGGAGTTCCGGGTCGAGCGGTCAAGGAAATGTGCGAGGTCTCTGGCCTTGTGGACGCCAAGGGCCAACCGCTGAAGTCGCGCCCGGGCCGCCTCGATCCCGAGCAGATTCGTGCGCTCGCTGAAACGTTCCAAGGAATTCGTGGATACCTTCGCCCCTACCGCCTTGACCACCGTGGCTCGCGGATTTACGTCGCCAACGCCCGCCGCCCGGGCAACCCCACTGCTCCGATTGCCAATGCGAAACACGGCGACCTGTTGGACGCCCTCACCGGCGCAAGCATCGACGACTTGGTCGGCATCGTCACCGCTCGCACGGACATGCATTGGGAAGAGAGTTTGACCGAATTGGTCGGCGCCGTCGGCTCGGCGCACGGCGATGGTCCGTGGAACAAGCAAGCGGCAGACGCCATCTCGAAACACCTCCGAAAGGCATGGGATCCTCGCATCGTTTTCGAAGCGGTCAAGTTGCTCAAGCCACCCATCGATTGCTTGTCGCCCATCGAGGAACTGCTCATCAAGAAGGGGTTGTCGAAAACCATCGACTCACGCTTCGTCACCACGCTGACCCGTGCGCCGGCCGTCAGCACTGGCAATCCCTTCCAAATCGAGGTCGGCCTGATTTTTGGCGAAGGAATGGCCGCCGACTCCGCGGTCGAAGTGCTTCGGTTTGCCAACCGCGTGCCGTTGATGTACCAGCAGGGAGGATGCATGTTGACCAAGGCCATTGAATCCGTGGACTGGCGCCAATACGGACTCGATCAACCCGGTGGGAACGGTGTGCCGAAGGGTCCTGCCGCCATCCTCGTGCACCTTGCCAGCACCAACGTGCAGTTTACGTCCGAAGCCAAGGAAGCGGTCGCGGACAACGAAGAGGTTCGCGAGGAAGCACGCAAAGCGATGCTCGAACTGGGGCGGGGCTTGCGCAAGCACTTGGAGAAGAAGAAGAAACTCGCCAAGACGCAGGAGAAGTTCGAACTCATCACGGACATTTTGCCGGCCATCGCCGAGAAATCCGCGGCCATCCTTGACCGAGAAGTCCCGGCGTTGGCCGGTTCGATCACGAGGATCATGAATGCCGTCATCGCCCAAGAAGAGACGGCTTGGGACAAAGAAAGCAAGCGGACGACGGTGGAAATTTCCCTTCGGAATTACACCGCCAAGGCCCGCTCGTACACCTTGTTGGCCAATTGGCCGCAGCGTGAAGGTGCCGTCATGGTCGACAACGAACACGGAGGGCGGGCGGAGATGACCGGCGTCTGGGCGTGGAAGTTGGAGACCCTCAAACCGGGCGAATCCGCCACCATCACCTTCGCACTGGACGGCCTTGAGAAAGGCGATTGGACGGAGACCGACGTCTTCTACCGCGGTGCGGGCGACGTCATCGGGGCCTCCAAAATGGACGACGCGTTGCTTGCAGAACTCCGCCGCCAAGAGGACATCATCACGGGTGAGCCCCAGGAAGAAGAGGAGGAAGCAATGGCTGACGAACCTGAGGGCCCGGAAGTGCCTGCTGAAGATTCGCCTGCTCCGCCGGTCGACGAGGGCGGCGGGACCCCTGCTCCGAGCGGACCAAAACAGACCCTGTTTGACTACACGGAGGGTGAAGCATGACCGACAGAACGCATTCCCCTGAAGAGACGAAGGCCGCTTTGCACGACGTGGTCGTTGAAATGTACGACCGCATTGTCAAGGGCGAACCCCCGACGATGACGCTCCCGGTCCGGACCAAGAACAACATCACCTTCAACAAGCGATTGGGCGTGTACAAATACGGCAAATCGACCTCCGTTCGTGACGCGACGTCGTTGCGATCGGCCAAGCAATTGCTTCGCGCGCTCCACGTGGTCGAGTTCATCGAAGAGATGATCGACGCTGGAAAGTCAAGCACGCTCAGGGAGATGTACTACATCTCCGAAGGATGGGGCCACGGAAAGTTCGGCTCACAGAACGAGAGCAACAACCTGGCCGAGGACCTCGAGGTGGTCACCAAGTGCCTGCGTGAGGACTTCAAACTCCGACCAGAAGAGGACGGAGCCCGCATCATTGGCAACATCACCCTGCAAGAACGAAACCGCCGCGGCGAATGGATGCGCATCAACGCGCGAGACGACGTCGGCGATTCGGGATACGGAGTCCCCTACAACGTCGAATCCGAGAAGTTGGAACTCATTGAGCACGACGTTGATTTCATCATGGCCATCGAAACCGGTGGAATGTTTGACCGGCTGATTGAGAACGGCTTTGACGAAGACCATCGGTGTGCTCTGGTCCACCTCAAGGGGCAGCCGGCCCGCTCCACGCGCCGAATCATGAAGCGCATGAGCGAGGAATGGGATTTGCCCGTCGTCGTGTTTGCCGACTGTGACCCCTGGTCCTACAGGATCCACGCCTCCATCGCATACGGCGCCATCAAGACAGCCCACATCTCGGAATATCTCGCCACCCCCACGGCCACCTACCTCGGCATCACCGCCGACGACATCGTGGCGTACGATTTGCCAAGCGATGACCTGTCCAAGAAGGACATTGAGGCCTTGAACGCCGAATTGACCGACCCGCGTTTCCAGGACCCATGGTGGCAGGAACAGATCAACATGATGCTCGAACTCGGGAAGAAGGCTGAACAGCAGTCGTTGGCCAAGTACGGCCTTGATTTCGTCACCGACACGTACCTGCCCGAGAAGTTGGCGGAACTCGGTTTGGCGTGACGGTTTGGCGCGAGGCTTCTTGACGGTGGGGCCGACGCATAGTCGTGGTGCCCGAACCGCCAGCGGCTTCTCCTTGGCCCCTGCGCATCGTCGTGCTTGGTGGCGTGATGTTGCTCTCCAGCTTCATCCTCTTCGGTTCCATGGGCGGCACCCTCAACGAAGCCTTCGATCCGCGAAACACGCACGTGGCGGAAGTTTCGGGTGGAGGCGAGGTGCTCAGCGACCTCCGCCCGGTGTGCCATGCGCTCTATGTCACCTCAGACCAAGCCGCCAACGCCACGTTGCTCCGGTCGGACGGCTGGTCGGCCAGCGGAACGGCCCTCGAGGAATCCGAATGCAGAAGCGAATGGGAGCCGATGACCGTCGAGCGAGGGGTCCTCTTCGTCCGCGTCGCCGCATGGGACGTGGAGGAAGCCGGCGAACACCTGCTTCAACTTGAAGCGGGTGAAGACGTCGATGCATGGCTGGTCGACGTCCCTGCCATGGAGCAGGGCATGCTTTCCTCGCCTTGGATCCTCACGGCGTTCGGCCTGTGCACCTTTGGTGTTCTCGTCCTCCCGGTCGGCCTGACCCTCCTGTTTTCTGAGCGGCGACGGCGGGGCCAGCGCGTCATGATCGTCGCGGCCAATGGGCAAATGCAACCGATGCCCCCGGGGGCTGCGGAGGTCTTTGGTGCGCCCGCTCGAACACCGGAGAACGACCTGCCCTTCGACCCTGTGACGGGCGCCTACAGGGAGGCTGAACGGCCGACTCAGGGGGTTGAAGGCGCGCCTGACGGCATGCTGACCACCGAACAGGTGTACGCCCTGATGCGGGGCGACATCGAGGGCGCACTTCCGCCAGAGGCCCGACCCGAAGGGCCCAGGGACCCATTCGTGGCCACAAGCCGACAAAGCGCCCCGACACCGGCACCTTCCACTCCGTCTGAACCGGTTCAGAAATCCCCCGAACCAAACAAAGATTGGGCATCCTGGGACGACGGCCCCTGAGGTGAACGCATGATTGCCAACATCAGCCGTATCGTCGCTGCCGTGTTGAGCGGCGTGATGCTGTTGCTGTTTCTGTTCGCAGGACCCACCTTGACGTCCGACTCGGGCGAAGAAAACGCCATGTTGCCACCGTGCGACGTGGATGAAGGCCTGCCGTTCATCAATGACGACGAAATCACGTGCTACTGGGGCATGTCCGAAGACGTCGTTGAACTGGTGAAGGCCGTTGACAGCGTGGACGTCACGATCGACGTGTCGTGGGAGAAGGACGGCGTCTGGGTCGGCGTGGCTCGGGCCTCAGAAGCGAGCAAATGCACGCTCCGTGACGGCTACTACGAATGCCCGCAGGATGGAGTCAATCTTCTTGCAGGTGGGCCGTCGGCTGACGGTGGCTTCAGCTGGACGGCGACCAGCGGTGACGTACGCTTCGTGGTCGGTGGTGACGACAGCCAGCAATTGCAGCAATTCAACGTGGCTTGGGAATACGATGCGTCCCTGCCGAGCGCAACCGGTTCGATCTGGCTTCTGGTGCTGGGCGGCCTTGGCTTGATCTATGCCGTGCTTGGTCACCGACGGTTGTGGAATGGGATCGAGAATCTCATGACGGGGTTCTGGTGGATATAATGGACGACGCCTTCAAAGAAGGCCTCGACTGTTGAACCACTGGTTGAGGAGATGAGTGACGCGTCGACGACCCTCCGCTTGATTCAAAACGAGGTGCGTCGGAGCATTCTCGAACGTCTTGTTCGTGAACCTCACTACCCAATGCAACTCGCAGAGCTTCTCGAGGTCAGCCAACCCGCCATCAACAAACACCTCAAGGAATTGGAACGGGGCGGTTTGGTCACCAAAGAAAAGGTTCCAAGCGACAAAGGTGGACCTCCCAAGCGCATCTACAGCGTCACACAAGCCGTCTCGGTTCGTATCGACCTCGGGCCTGATTTGTTCCGTATCGAACAACGCGACCTTCCAAAAGGCGGACCCATGCGCTTGACTGGAATCCTTCCTGAGGCAGCACGCCCGGTCGCGGAAGCCGTGAGTGGACGAAAGAAAATCGCCGTTGGCGAGGGCATCGAACACCTTCGTCATCTCACTGAGTCCCTCGGCGCTTTGGACCGTCAGCGTGACGCCTTGATCGCGCTCCATCAGCAAGTGCAGAGTCGAATCTCTGCTGCGGTGGATGCGGACTTTGAGGCCTACGAAGAGCGGGCTCTGGTGCACCGGCTCCTCGAATCACCGAACGAACGTTTGGACACGCTCGCTCTGGGGCAACACCTCGGCCTCGGACGACAGGAAGTCGCCGCCATGGTCGACGAAGTCGGCGCCCGTCTGGAACGGCAGCTGGCGGAACGGGCAGGCCACGTGCTGGCCGTGAAGCCGAACAGCGACCTCCGGTGGTGGCTTGGCAGCGTCAAACGCCGCCGTTGACCGCCTTCGCCCTCAGAATCCGTCTTCGTCGTTCAGGACGCTCATCAACGAGGATTGCTCAGCAATGCGGGACTTGACCGCACCACGACGAGCAGCCCCGACCAGGAAGAGCACGCCAAACAGCGCGATCGTCAGCAGAACGACGGCGCCAGGCAGGGCCGTCGCGCTGACGACCTCGGCCGCCACGTCAAGGGCGGGGGCGTTGGAGGAAAGTTCCTCTGGGAGGTAGACGATGTTGTCTCGCTCACTGCCCTCGACGATCTCGTTGGTCGGGTCGATCATCACGTACACGGCCTTGCTGCCAGCGCTCACGGGGTAGAGCAGATAAATTTCGACCTGCTTCTCCTCTTCGGCGTCGGTCGGTGCAAGGATGGCGCCGACCACTTGGCGCATGACGATGTCTTCGTCAGCACAACCTTCCCTTCGGAGGTCCTGCTTGATGTCCTCGTCAACGCGGCGTTGCTCGCAGAGGATGATTTCGATGTCCGTGGCGTGGGTGTTGCCGTCGTTGGCGAGAACGACGCGAACCGGGATGGTGTCGCCCACCTTGGCACTCTCCTGAGAGGCTTCGGCCTCGACGATCTTCAGGTTCGGCGCGCGCAAGCGCAGCGTCACGATGAGTTCGTTCGAATCGAGGTCGTCGCCCGCCCACTCTGGGCTGTCGTCGTGGTCACCGCCTGCTTCGGCATCACCGTGCAGGCTGGTCACCTTCAGGCCGATGTCACGCGTGGTCAGGGTGGCGTCGGTTCCGATGTTGACGGCCGCGACCATGCCGATGGTCGTGTAGGCGTCCATCTCTGGCATGCGCCACGTGTCCCTGTCTTCGAGATAGACACAGCGGTCCTCTGGGAAGGCGCTGGCGGTGCTCATGAGCACCTCGCAGGGCACGGTGGTGAAGAGGTCGGCTCCGATCTGCTCGACCTGCATCCATTCAACGGTCCACGTCGAGAGGGAGCCCATGCCTGGCACGGTGTTCCACAAGACGTCGTTCCCGTCACGGGAACTCGTGTGGTTGTGAAGGGAGGGCGTATCGGGCACGTTGCCGAAGTTGGTGATGTTCACCTCAAAGGACACCACGCGCCCTGGGGCGGAGGTCTTGACGGTGTTGTCGACCCTTGGGTCCATTGAGATCCGCATGTCGTGGAATTCATTCACTTGGACGGTGAACACCAAAGTGTCGCGGAGGCGAGTTTCTCGCCCCTTGTCGTCGGGGTAGGCCTCCTCAGAGAAGGCTTCGAAGACCACGGTGTAGGTGCCCGCCTCGACTTGGTTGGGGACATTCATCCGGACCTCAAAGGTCTGGTAGGTGTCTCGAGAAAGCTCCTGCAAGGCGCTTCGAGGCACATCGATGTCCCACAGCACGTCGACGCCAGCTGCATCGGTGACCCGAGCAAGGCGGAAGTCGTAGCGGTCAGGACCGTTGCCTTCGTTGCGCACGGTGATGGGCAACAGCCACTCCTCGCCGGGGTTGACGTAGAGTTCTTCGCCGACGTCTGGGTCGACGCCAGCATCGAGATCGTACACGTGAATCACGTTGGTCGAGAGCAACACGGAATCAGAAATCCGAGGATACGAGTCCAAGTTGGCTTTCAGGGTCACAGCGGGTCCGAGCCCGGCCGTGGCGTTGCTTGGGGCACAGACGTCCACGTAAACGGTATGCGTCACGGACTCATCGCCGCCGAGGATCTCCCACGTGCGAGGCTCATTCAGCTCGAGTGCGTTGCCGCCGGGTGCGTCACGGAAGTCAACCTCGACGGTCCAGTGCTCCATTCGCCAAGTTGGGAGATCGATCTCCGATGGGCGGGACTCTGGTGCGCCCGGCGTGGTGAACACCAGGTCTCCGGAATCGAAATTCTTCGTCACGGGTACGGAATATTCCGTGCACTGTCCGGGAAGCACGTATTCGAGTGCGTCAATTTCGGCGTCCTCAAACACGATGTTTCCTGTCGAACGAATGGACACGAAAACCTGCAGCTCGAGGATGTCATAGGTGCCTTGCTGCACGGATTTCACCGGCTCGCCGGCAGACCAGCCCTTGAGGTAGATGACGAAGAGACCTGGGTCCTCGGTGGTCGGAACGCTCACTTCGAGGTTCTTGGTCACCGATTGTCCGGGATCGAGCTCGACCGAATTCGGGAACGTCACCTGCCATGCGAAGGGCAGCACCCATTCTGCCTGCCCCTCAAGGGTGGCTGGATCCCAGAAGTCGAAACGATCGAAAACGTTGCCCGTGTTGGTGATGGTGATCGAGAAAATCGCCGTTTGTCCTTGTTCAATGTCGGCAATGCTGTGCGACGTTTCGAGGTTGATGCCGTGGACCACGTCCATCTTGGTCAGGGTGACAAAGGACGATTGAATCGCTGGATCTGACGTCGATTTCGCCGTCACCAGGATGGTACCAAACTCGTCTTCGTTGGCTTGGTAAATCGACGGGGCTTTGACGCGCATGTAGAAGCGTGCCAATTCACCACCGGCGAGTGGAATCACGGTGTCTGGGAAAATCGTCGTGTGGTTGTCGGCGAAGTACAACGTCGCGGTCCAATTTTGCGGCACACCGGACACGTTGAGCGTGTAAGCGTCAGAGACCAGGTCCGTTGGCCCTGGCGTTGAGTTGTTGACCGTGAGGTTGTAGATCGTTTGCTCGCCCGGTTCGATGACGTGGTAGTAGGTCTCGCCTTCGTCGAGTTCGACGTCAACTTGACCGGTCAAAATGTGGGAGTAGCAGATGGTGAAGCGGTTGTTGTTTGCCTCGTCGCTGCATTTGTTTGTGTCAGACCACGCGATGTGAGCGCCGCTGCCAAGGTCATTGGAGAAGGCTGGAGGCATGCCGATGGAGGGTTGCCGGCCGTTCTCGGGGCCGAGTTTGTTTGAGTTCCAGCGCGTCACCGGGGAAATCTCCCAGGGGTCGATGGCCGTCAGGCCGTCACCGGTAAGGTCGGTGCTGTTCAACCGCGTGTAGACCACTTCTTCACCGGCGGTGAGGTTGCCTGAATCCACCCAAGCGATGTGGACGTTGTTCTGGTCGTCGGTCAGAAGAGCGGGGAAGACGGAGTTGCCGCCGTATGGGCTGTTCTGAGGCAGACCTGACCATCCTTCAACGTTGGAGATGGCGGTGTCGTCGATCTTCTTGATTGCGTAGGTGGAGAGGCCCTCTTCGGCCCCGTCCCAAGCACCCGCGCCTTGAAGTCGAAGTTTGGTGTAGTAGACCTCGTAATTGACTTCCTTTTCGAAGCCGTAATCGCGGCCGTCCATCCACGCGATGTGGGTGTTGCCCTGAAGGTCCATGCCGATGGACGGATGGAAGGAGTACGCGTCGTCGATGGTCACACGGGTGTCGTTGACGACCACGAGATGGCCGTCAGCACCGGCGCCGGTGTCTTCGACGTAGCCGTTGCCGACCACGTTTGTGCCCATGTCACCGGGCGTCCACTGCGCGTCGTTGTTCATCTTCCCGTAGGGGTCGAGGACGCTCATGTAGATCTCACGGGAGTTGTTCGTA
>MDSV01043213.1_pt1 | contig 12713 bp, 12 predicted proteins | sample 810851 | NCBI WGS metagenome assembly MDSV01 (sample SAMN05326640, study PRJNA326480) | marine metagenome | isolation source: seawater | place: Atlantic Ocean: North East | collected 2012 | reverse complement strand
TCACCTACTGGCAGTGGGCGTCGTTGGCGCTGGCGGCGCCGGTCATCGTGTGGGCGGCGTTCCCGTTCCACAAGGCGGCGTGGGCGAACCTCAAGCACGGCACCGCGACGATGGACACGCTCATCTCGATGGGCACGACCGCCGCGTTCCTGTGGTCGCTGTACGCGCTGTTCTTCGGCACCGCCGGCACCCCCGGGATGACGCACCCGTTCGAGCTCACCCTCGCCCCCTCGGAAGGAGCCGCGAACATCTACCTCGAAGTCGCCGCCGGGGTGACGATGTTCATCCTCGCCGGCCGCTACTTCGAGAAGCGGTCCAAGCGTCAGGCCGGCGCCGCGCTGCGCGCGCTGCTCGAGCTCGGCGCGAAGGAAGTATCCGTGCTGCGCGACGGGGTGGAGACGAAGATCCCGGTCGAGGACCTGCAGGCGGGGGACGAGTTCATCGTCCGCCCGGGCGAGAAGATCGCCACCGACGGTGTCGTGGTTTCCGGCACGTCCGCCGTGGACGCCTCCATGCTCACCGGCGAATCCGTCCCGGTCGAGGTCGCCGAAGGCGACCCCGTCACCGGAGCCACGGTGAACGCCGGCGGACGCTTGGTAGTTCGCGCCACTCGGGTCGGCTCGGACACGCAGCTGGCGCAGATGGCCAAGCTCGTCGAGGACGCCCAGACCGGAAAGGCTGAGGTGCAGCGCCTGGCCGACAAGATCTCCGGCGTGTTCGTCCCGATTGCGATCCTCATCGCCGTCGTCGCGATGGGGGCATGGTTGGGTGCCGGGTTCCCTGTCGCTGCCGCGTTCACCGCCGCCGTCGCCGTGCTGGTCATCGCGTGCCCGTGCGCCCTGGGTCTTGCCACGCCGACCGCGCTGCTGGTCGGCACCGGCCGCGGCGCGCAGATGGGCATCCTGATCAAGGGCCCGGAAGTGCTGGAATCCACCCGCAAGGTCGACACCGTCGTGCTCGATAAGACCGGCACCGTCACCACCGGCAAGATGACCCTGGTCAACGTCGTCACCGAGCCGGGCACCGATGCGGACGAGCTACTCCGCCTCGCCGGTGCACTCGAAGACGCCTCCGAGCACCCCATCGCGCAGGCGATCGCGAAGGGCGCCACCCAGCAGACCGGCACCCTCCCCACCGTGGAAGGGTTCACGAACCTGGAAGGCAAGGGCGTGCAGGGTGTCGTCGACGGACACGCACTCATCGTCGGCCGGGAATCGCTGCTGGCCGAGTGGTCGCTGCGCCTGAGCGCCGAGGTTGCCGCCGCGAAGGCGCAGGCCGAAAGCGAAGGCAAGACCGTCGTCGCCGTCGGATGGGATGGTGCCGCTCGCGGCATCCTCATCGTCGCCGACACCGTCAAGCCGACCAGCAAGGAGGCCATCGCCCAGCTCAAGGCACTCGGCCTGACTCCGGTGCTGCTCACCGGCGACAACGAGGCGGTCGCCCGCCAGATCGCCGCCGAGGTCGGTATCGACCAGGTCATCGCCGAAGTCCTCCCGAAGGACAAGGTCGATGTCGTCACCCGCCTCCAAGGCGAGGGAAAGGTCGTCGCGATGGTCGGAGACGGTGTCAACGACGCCCCCGCGCTCGCGCAGGCCGACCTCGGCTTGGCGATGGGAACCGGCACCGACGTCGCGATCGAGGCCTCGGACATCACCCTGGTCCGCGGCGACCTGCGCAGCGCCGCTGACGCGATCCGGCTGTCCCGCAAGACCCTCGGCACTATCAAGACCAACCTGTTCTGGGCCTTCGCCTACAACACGGCCGCGATCCCGGTCGCAGCCCTCGGTCTCCTCAACCCGATGCTCGCCGGTGCCGCCATGGCACTGTCCAGCGTGTTCGTCGTGGGCAACAGCCTGCGTCTGCGCGGATTCAAGAGCATCGCCCGCTGACCGGGCAACCCGGCAGCACCTACCACCCACATCGGAAGGAACACCACCCATGTCCAGCTGTTGCAGCACCAGCGCCCCCGCCCCCGGCGGCCGTGAGAACCTCCTCGACGCCGCCGGTGGCGCCGACATGACCACCTGCCCCGTGATGGAGGGCACCCCGGTCAACAAGGCCACCGCCGTGGCGGCCGGCCTGTTCCGCGACTACGAGGGCGAGCGGTACTACTTCTGCTGCGCCGGCTGCGGTCCCGCGTTCGACGCGGACCCGGCCCGCTACGCCGCCGCCATGGCCTGAGCCTCACTCCCGGTGCCCACACACCCCGTGCGGGCACCGGGAGACCGGACCCTTCATGACCTCCACCATCGCGGCCGCCCGCGAACCGGGCTACATCACCGACCCCCGCACCTACCGGAACCGGCTGCGCCGTCTGGAAGGGCAGATTCGCGGGCTCACCGGGATGATCGAGCAGGAACGCCCCTGCATCGATACCCTCACCCAGATCTCCGCCACCCAACGCGCGCTCCAGGGTGTCGGTCTCGCCCTGCTGACGGACTACCTGCGCCACGCGCACGCCACCGGCACCCTCACCGACGACACCGTCCTTGATGCCGCCTCGACCGCGATCACCCAGCTGATCCGGTCCTGACCCTGCCCTCCTCGCAGCGCCGCGACCCCCGTACCCCGGAAGCGAACTGCACCTCATGCCCACCCACCATGTCCTCATCCTCGGGGCAGGAGCAGCCGGCGTCGCCGCCGCAACAGCCCTCGCCCGCCACGAGGACATCCACGTCACCCTGGTCGGCAGAACCCACGAGACCCCGTACATCCGGATGCACATCACCGGCGTCGCGTTCGGTCCCACCTTGCCCGAGACCATCCACGCGCCGCTCCCGCCCGTCACCGTGCTGGCAGACACCGCCACCCACCTCGACCCGATCAGCCGCATCGTGCACCTCGCCTCCGGCGCACAGTTGCGCTACGACGCGGTCATCATCGCCACCGGCAGCCGCCCGGACACCCTCACCCCGGGCCTGCCCGGGCGGCACACTCCCGCTGCACGGCACCAGGTCGTCACCCTGCACAGCATCCAGGACGCCCAACAGATCCGAGAACACCTCACCCGCACCGCCGGGCCGTCCCGGGTCGCGATCTACGGCGGCGGATTCACCGGCGCGGAGACCGCGTCCGCACTCCACGCCGCCGGACATCACGTCGCCCTCATCAGCCGCTCCCGCATCCCCGGGCGGGCCTCCTTCGGCGCGCAGATCGCCGCCCACATCACCGGCATCCATCGCGGCAAAATCACCACATTCCTGGGCCGCACGATCACCGCCGTCCGTGACAGGAGCCCGCTGCTGGGGATCACCCTGGATGACACCACCACGCTCTCCGCCGACCTGCTCATCACCGCCCTCGGCAACGCCCCCACCGCACCGGGACCGTTCTCTTCCGGGGTGCCTGTCGATGACCGGCTGCGGAGCACTGCCCCGCACGTGTACGCGGCCGGCAGCACCGCCATACACCGCGACGACCACCTCGGGATCTGGCGCCTGGATCACTGGGCCGACGCGGCCGCGCAAGGACAGCACGCCGCCGCCGCGGTGCTCCACGACCGCACCGGCGCCGCCGACCCGGGACCCTACCGTCCTCGTAGCTCCTACACGTCACTGATCCACGGCACCGCCATCACCGGCATCGGGTACACCATGACGCCCGCCACCGAAGGACAGGGCCCAGGACCCGGCACCCTCGTCACGCACACGCTCAACGGTGCTCTGGTGGGGGTGAGCGGTGTCGACGCGGTCGCCACCGTCCACGAAACCGCCCAGCACCTGCACGAGAGCGCCGCATGACCGCCGCCACCCCTGTGACCCCGGCCACTCGTGCCCGCGGCGGGTTCTGTCTCGCCGTGACCGGCACCGTCGTGCTAATGGCGGCCGCGTCGGCGCCTTCCCCGTTCTACCCGCAACTCACCGAGCAGCTCCAGCTGCCCCCGGTGGCCACCACTCTTATCTTCGCGATCTACGCCATCCCGCTGCTGCTCGCACTGCTGACGCTCGGGTCGCTTTCTGACCGGGTCGGGCGTCGCGGCATCCTCACCGTCGGATCGGTGGCCCTGTCGGTGAGCCTGCTGATGTTCTGGGCCGCCGATTCCTTCCTGCTGCTGCTCGCCGCCCGCGCCCTGCAAGGCCTGGCGGCGGGACTGCTGGTCCCGGTTCTGAACGCCATGATGGTCGACCACGAACCCTCCCGCTGGCTGGGGGCGGCCGCGCTGGCCAACACCGTGGCCCCCATGGCCGGTCTCGGGCTCGGGGCGCTCACCGCCGCTGGACTGCTGGACCTACCCGGCATCGACGCGGGCACCATCTTTCTGCTCCTCGCCGCGGTGTTCCCTCTCCTCGCCGCCACCGCCTGGACCATTCCCACCCCACCCGTCCTTCCCGGGGACGCGGGACCGGACCCACGGGCCCGGCGGGTCTCGGCGGCGACGCGGCGGCGGATCATCGTCTCGGTCGCCCCCGCCATCATCGCCGGGTGGGTCACCAACGGTCTGTTCCTCGCCCTGGGACCGGGGATCATCGCCACCCGGTTCCACGCCGACACCTACCTGCACCAGGCCGGGTCCATCATCATCCTCGCCGCGGCCGGGGTGGTCGCCGCCACCGCACTGCAGGGGGCCACCGCCCGGCGGATCAGCGTGTTCGGGGCCGTGTCTCTCGGCGCAGGCACCGTGCTCAGCCTCGCCGCGCTGGCCGTGCCAACTCTGCCCGGGTACCTCGCCAGTGTCGCGGTCGTGGGTGCCGGGTTCGGGACTGCCTTCATGGGCGCGATGCGCACCCTGCTGCCGCACGTCGACCCCGGGCAGCGCGCCACCGTTATGGCCGTGATCTACACGATCTCCTACCTCGCGATGTCCGTCCCCGTCGTGCTGGCCGGCTTCCTCGTCCCCGCTCTCACCCTCCCTGGAGCCGCGGCCGTGTTGGGGGGAGTGGTGGTGCTGCTCAGCATCACCGCCACCCTCACCCACCTGCGCACCCCCACGGAGCTCACACCGCCCGCCACGCAACATCGACCGAAAGGGACCCGCCGACCATGACCGCCCCCGCGCCCCGCCGTTCCCCCCACCTCACCCGGCGACGCTTCCTCGCCCTCGGCGCCACCGCCGCCGCGGTTGGAGCTCTGGCCGCCTGCACCCCCACCCCCGCCTGGGTCAGCCCGACGGGAGCGGCCGTCGACCGCACCGAACGGGGCCGTGGCGGCACCGGCCGCGTGGTCACCGCGACGCTGACGGCGGCGGCGGCGACCCTCGATCTGGCAGGAACACCCGCGTCCACGTTCTCCTACGGCAGCATCCCCGGGCCTGTCCTGCGCGTCCAGGCAGGAGACACCCTGCAGGCCACCCTGCGCAACACCCTCCCCGTCGACACGTCCGTGCACTGGCACGGCCTGGCACTCCGCAACGACATGGACGGCGTCCCCCCACTCACCCAGACCGCGACCCGCCCCGGCGAGTCGTTCCAATACGAGTTCATCGCCCCCGACCCCGGTACGCACTGGTTCCACCCGCACGTCGGCGCCCAGCTGGACACCGGCCTATACGGGGTGCTCATCGTCGAAGACCCGAATGAGCCGCTGCGCTACGACGACGAATGGGTCATCGTCCTCGACGACTGGCTGGACGGGGTCACCGCCACCCCCGACGCGGTGCTCGAGCAGCTGCGAGAAGGAATGGGCGACATGGGCGGGCACGGCGACATGTTCATGCGGATGGGGAACATGCTGATGGGCGCCGACTCCGACCTACTCGGCGGCGACGCCGGCGACGTGTACTACCCGCACTACCTGATCAACGGCAAACCCGCCGCCGACCCCGCCCAATTCACCGGCACGCCCGGCACGCGGGTACGGATCCGGCTGATCAACGCCGGCGGCGACACCGCGTTCCGCGTCGCCATCGGCGGGCACCGGCTGACCGTCACCCACACCGACGGGTTCCCCGTCGACCCGGTCGCTGCCGATAGCGTCCTGGTGGGAATGGGGGAACGCTACGACGTGATCGTCACCCTGGGCGACGGTGCGTTCCCCCTGGTGGCGGAGGCCGAAGGCAAGCGGGAACGCGGCTTCGCCATCATCCGCACCGGCAGCGGACAGGCGCCCACCCCGGACGCGGACATCGCCGAACTGGGCGAAGGCCGCGTCGTCGCGGTGGCGAGCATGCTCTTCGCCGCACCCGAGGTCACCCTCGACCGTCGTGACGTGGACCGCACCCTCGACCTCACCCTCACCGGCAGCATGGCCAATTACGACTGGGGGTTCAACGGCACCCAGTTCGACATGCACAACCCGTTGCGCGGCGCGCACGCACTGGTCGCGGGGGAACGGGTGCGGCTGCGGGTGACGAACGACACCGACATGTGGCACCCCTTCCACCTGCACGGCCACACCTATCAGCACGCCGGTGGCGGCCCCCGCAAAGACACCTCCATCGTGCTGCCGAACCAAACCCTCGACCTCGAGTTCGACGCCGACAACCCCGGCCAATGGATGACCCACTGCCACAACATCTACCACGGCGAAGCCGGGATGATGACCGTGCTCGCCTACCGCCCCTGAGCACCAGCAGTCCAGGGAATACACGCCACACCCCACCTGTTGTCATACCCGTACAGGGTATAGCCTGGAGGGGTTCGGACGCAGACAAACGAGGCAGCGACGACGGCTGCCGCCCCGGACCCACATCACGGAGAGCAACGGATATGAGCCACGACCATCACCACGAAGCACCCGCCGGCACCCCCGCCGATGACATCGTCACCTGCCCGGTGATGCCCGGCAGCACCGTCAGCAAGAGCACCGCGGAAGCCCAAGGCCTCTACCGGGACTACGACGGGCAGCGGTACTGGTTCTGCTGCTCCGCCTGCGGCCCCCTCTTCGACGCCGACCCCGCCAAGTACGCCACGGCCGCCTAACCGACCACAGGCCGGGGATACCGGTCACCAGCCCCCACATTCGCGAGACGCAAGGAGCAACATTGTCACCCCAGAAGGTCCTCATCCTGGGAGCCGGCGCCGCCGGCGCGGCCGCGGCGCGCGTTCTTCACGGTTCCGGCACGGTGAGCGTCACCCTCGTCGACCGCACCGGACAGGCCCCGTACAACCGCACCCTGGTCAACAAGGGGGTCGCGATCGGGCTGCTCACCCCGGAACAGGTCGTCACCCCCGGGGTGGAGGTCATAAGTGACACCGCGGTCGAGGTCGACCCACAGGGAAAGACCGTGCGGCTCGCATCCGGCCGGATCGAACCGTACGACGCGCTCCTCCTCGCCACCGGCAGCACCCCCCGCTTGCTGCCGGACACGCTGCCCGGCCTGACCGCCGCCACGGAGGCAGGACGGGTCACCACCCTGCACTCCCTGGAAGACGCGGTCGCCGTCCGCGACCTCCTGGGCACGCTTGGCCGCCCCGCGCAGATCGTCATCTCCGGTGCCGGTCTGGTCGCGGCCGAGACCGCCACGCTGCTCCGCGACCGTGGACATCAGGTCACCCTCCTCGCCCGCGCGACCACCCCCGGGGTCAGCGTGTTCGGCGCCGGCGCCGCGGAGCGCCTCGCCGCCGCGCACCGGGAGCACGTGGACGTCGCGTTCGGCCGCACCCTCACCGCCGTCACTGACACCGGCACACAGCTCGAGCTCGCCTTGGACGACACCACACAGCTGACGGCGGATCTGCTGATCATCGCCCACGGAACCACCCCGACCGGCCCCGCCCCTTGGGAAGACGGGGTCATCGTGGACGGGAAGCTGCGCACCGCCACCCCCGGCGTCTACAGCGCCGGCGGGGTCGCCGCACACTATGACACCACCCTGGGCGCCTGGCGCATCGATCACTGGTCGGACGCGGCCGCGCAGGGTGAACATGCCGCACGCACCATGCTCGCCGACCTCGGCGCCGGCACCCACCCGGGCGACTACCAGCCCCGCGCCCCCTTCACGGCAACCGTGCACGGCATGATGGTCGCCGGTGCCGGGATCACCGGGGGTCACACCTCCGCACGCATCGACACTACCGACCCGCTCCTGGTCGTCCACGAGCATGACGGTGTCCCCGTCGGGGTGCTCGGGCTGGACGCCGTGCCCGCGGTGTTCGGGTGGATGCCGAACCTTCATACTCCTGCCGCGACCGATCCGCAGGACCTCGCCTCCGCGGGAACCGCGACGGCAGACTCACACCAACGCTAGGCACAGGGAAGTGAACCGATGACTGACCCGCACGCACACCACACCGACCACCCCACCGGCAAGGCCGCCACCGCCACCGGGGAGACACCCGCCACGGCGACCACACCCCCGAGCCGCCCACCCAGCACGACACCCACACCGGCCACGGCACGCAGGCCAGCCACGGGGACCACGCAGGTCACGATGGTGGTGGCCACGGCGGCGGGCACGGTGGGCACGGGGATCACGTCGGCCAGTTCCGGCGACTGTTCTGGATCAACCTGATCATCGCCGTCCCGGTCGTGGCGTTCTCCCCGATGTTCGCGATGATCCTCGGCTACACCGTCCCCGACTGGGCACTGTTCATCGCCCCCGTCCTCGGCACCGTCATGTACGCGTGGGGCGGGTGGCCGTTCCTGACCGGTGCGGTCAGCGAACTCCGCTCCCGCAAACCCGGCATGATGCTGCTGATCGGTCTGGCCATCACGGTCGCGTTCTTCGCGTCCTGGGGCGCCACCCTGGGCCTGCTGCACCACGAGCTGGAGTTCTGGTGGGAGCTGGCGCTGCTGATCGTGATCATGCTGCTCGGTCACTGGATCGAGATGCGCTCCCTCGCCCAGACCAGCTCCGCGCTGGACACCCTCGCGGCGCTGCTCCCGGATGAGGCAGAGCGCGTCGAAGGGGACCAGATCGTCAAGGTCTCACCCGCCGACCTGCAGGTCGGGGACGTGGTGGTGGTCCGCCCCGGCGGCAGCGTCCCCGCCGACGGGAAGATCGTCGACGGCCGCGCCGACATGGACGAGTCCATGGTCACCGGTGAATCCCGCCCCGTCGCCCGCGGCACTGGCGACCCCGTTACCGCGGGCACCGTCGCCACAGACTCCGGCCTTCGCGTGGAGGTCACCGCCACGGGGGATGAGACCACCCTCGCGGGTATTCAGCGGCTGGTCACGGAGGCACAGAACTCGTCCTCTCGGGCGCAGCGGATCGCCGACAAGGCGGCGGCGCTGCTGTTCTGGTTCGCGCTGGGCGCCGCCGCGATCACCGCGGTGGTGTGGACTGTCGTCGGCAATCCCGATGCGGCGGTCGTGCGCACCATCACCGTGCTGGTCATCGCCTGCCCGCACGCGCTGGGCCTGGCGATCCCGCTGGTGGTGTCCATCGCCACTGAGCGCGCCGCCCGTGGCGGGGTGTTGGTGAAGGACCGGCTCGCGCTCGAGAGCATGCGCACCGTCGACACCGTGCTGTTCGACAAGACCGGCACCCTCACCAAGGGCGAGCCCACCGTCTCCGCCGTGGAACCGGTCGGTGACCTGGACGCTGACCAGGTGCTCGCGATCGCCGCGGCGGCCGAGGCCGACAGTGAGCACCCGCTCGCTAGGGCCATCGTTCGCGCCGCGAAGGACAAGAACCTGACCCTGCCGAAGGCGACCGGGTTTTCCTCTTCCCCGGCGGTCGGTGTCACCGCGACCGTCGACGGTGCGGAGATCCGTGTCGGCGGTCCCCGTCTGCTCGAGGACGTCGGTGCCAGCGAGGTCGACACGGCGGACGCGTGGCGTAGCGAGGGCGCGATCATCCTGCACGTGACCCGGGACGGAAAAGTCATCGGCGGGCTCAAGCTCGCCGACGAGATCCGCCCCGAGTCCCGTGAAGCCGTCGATGCCCTGCACAAGCTGGGTGTCCAGGTGGTCATGATCACCGGCGACGCCGAAGCCGTCGCGAACGCCGTCGGCGCCGAGCTGGGCATCGACCGGGTCTTCGCGCACGTGCGCCCGGAGGACAAGTCCAGCAAGGTCGCCGAGCTGCAGAAGGAGGGCCGCAAGGTCGCGATGGTGGGCGACGGCGTCAACGACGCCCCCGCCCTCGCGCAGGCCGACGTCGGCATCGCGATCGGCGCCGGCACCGACGTCGCGATCGCGTCCGCCGGGGTCATCCTCGCGAGCTCCGACCCGCGCAGTGTGCTGTCGGTGATCCAGCTGTCGCGTGCGGCGTACCGGAAGATGAAGCAGAATCTGTGGTGGGCTGCCGGGTACAACCTGATCTCCGTGCCGCTCGCCGCCGGCGTGCTCGCCCCCATCGGGTTCGTCCTGCCGATGTCGATCGGTGCGATCCTGATGTCCCTGTCCACCGTCGTGGTCGCCCTGAACGCGCAGCTGCTGCGCCGCATCGACCTCAGCCCCGAAGCCAGCACCCGCGCAGCGCTGGACAGCTAAACCCGAAGGAACCCGGCCATGACCACACCCGCACCCGACACCGCTCACGCCCCCCACGGGTACATCACCGACAAAGACCGATACCTGAACCGGCTCAAGCGGATCGAAGGTCAAGCGCGGGGCATCTCGAAGATGGTCGATGAAGAGAAGTACTGCATCGACATCCTCACCCAGATCAGCGCTCTGACCAGCGCCCTGCAGGCCGTGGCCGTCGGGCTGCTTGACGACCACCTGAAACACTGCGTGCTCGACGCGGCGCGCATGGAGGGTGACCAGGCGGAGCAGAAGATCAAGGAAGCCAGCGACGCGATCGCCCGTCTGGTCCGGTCCTAACCGGACCAGACGGGCGATCCCACGCTGCTGCGTCCACGTCCCCGGTAAGGGGACACTCGGTGCCTTGGCCGAGCGGTCAGGCAACGGCCTGCAAAGCCGTCTAGACGGGTTCGACTCCCGTAGGCACCTCGCATACGGCCCGTCGCGTGCCCGGCGGGCTATCCGGGCAGAATCGTGATGCCGCTGGTCTCGTCGACGATCACGATGCGGCCCGCGGCGTCCATACCGACCGCCTGCACCCGGCCGTCCACGCGACCTGCCGGCTCCCAGCTCGCGGCACCGGCTCCGGTCACCCAAATCTGCCCATCGGTGCCGACACCGACCACCTGAGTCCGGTCGGCCGCAGCCCCCAACGTGTACAGCAGCGGCGCTTCGGGCCACGCCGCGAAGGACGCACCGCCGTCCGTGCTGATCTGCACACCCTCTTCGGTGGCCGCGATCACCCGTCCGCGACCGTCGACGGCGAGACTGGCCGCTACCAGATCCGCACCGGTAGGTTCCCAGGTCAGCCCGGCGTCGTCGCTGCGGATCACGTCGCTGACGTCCGTGGCGATGGCGTACACCGTGTCATCGGCGCCGGCGGCGAGGGCGTGGAAGTCTTTCTCCCCACCGAACACCACCGACTCCCAACTCACCCCTGCGTCGGTGCTGCGCATCACGCCCAGGTTCGGTGCCCCCCACTCGGCGGGGCTTCCGGGGCCGGGGTGACCGGACGCGATCAGTGTCTGCGAAGTGGCGGTGAGTCCCATCGCGTCGAAGCTGTCCGTGCTGACCCGGCCACCCCACTCCCCGGTGTCGGTGACCTCGTAGATGCCTTCATGCGTTCCCAGGAGAAGCTGGTCAGTGTCCGGGGCGACGACCACCGCGTGGACATGGCTCGGTACCCCGGTGCGCCCGTCCCCAGCCGGCGGCGACGTCGGAGTGTCCGCGCACCCCGCCAGCATCAGGAGGGCGGAAGCAGCGGCGCCCGCCGCCAGTGTCTTCGTATGGACGTGCATACGCGTACCTCCGCGTTCGAAGAGTGGGGGCACCGCGCATGGCAGCGGCGCCCCCACTCGACGGATCGGGCTCAGAGCTGGCCGAGCAGATCCTGCATGGTCTCGATCTCCGCGGACTGTGTATCGACCACGGCTTGCGCGAGCGCCAACGCGTCCGCGTTCTTCCCGTTGGCGAGTTCGGTCTCGGCCATCTCGATCGCCCCCTGGTGGTGGGCGATCATCTGCTCCAGGAACAGGGGTGCCGCCTCGGCCCCGGACGCCGACTCCAGCGCCGCCATGTCCTCGTCAGACATCATCCCGCCGCCGTGCTCCATCTCACCCATGTCCATGTCGTCACTGGACACGCCCCACTCGGCGAGCCATCCCTGCATCGTCTCGATCTCCGGCTGCTGGGCGTCCTTGATCTGCTGAGCCAGATCCAGCACCCGCTGATCAACGTCGCTCTTGGCGAGGATCATGTCGCTCATCTCGACGGCCTGCTCGTGATGCGGGATCATCATCATCGCGAACATCGAATCCGCCATGTTGAAGTCCGCCTCCGCCGATTCCGACGGGGCCGACGACGACCCACCATGATCCATTCCAGGCATGCTGCCTCCGTTGTCCGCGCAGCCGGCCAGGAACAGCACCGCTGCCAGCGGTACGGCCGCGACCGCTGCCAAACGCATCTTCTTGTTCATCATCAGTCCTCTCAAACACTCGTGAAACCCGCGTACGGGCAATGAACCTCACCCCCGCCCCAGAGGGCAGGGACAGTGCGTGTCACGTTCGGCTGATCGACAGCTCCAGGAGTGAGGGAGGCCGGTCCGGGGCCGGCCGGCACCGCGTCACCGGCGGACGCAATGCATGCCGCTCCCACACAGACGACCATGCGGCGCGGGGGACCAGCAGCACGAGGGCGGCTGCCAGCAACGCCAGCACGCACATCATCATCAGAACGTCATGGCCCCCGCTCGGGCTGCACGACGCGCACGCCTCCGCATCCTCATCGCCGGTCGCGGGCGCCGACGAGTGGTGAGGTGCCCCGCCCGGCATCTCGACATTCTCCGAGGTCGTAGGGGCGGT
>MDSV01067563.1_pt1 | contig 12715 bp, 4 predicted proteins | sample 810851 | NCBI WGS metagenome assembly MDSV01 (sample SAMN05326640, study PRJNA326480) | marine metagenome | isolation source: seawater | place: Atlantic Ocean: North East | collected 2012 | reverse complement strand
GTCTCGCTCACCAGCTTCAGCGCCAGGCTCGAGCCCAGCGACGTCACGCAGTCCCCGGGGTCGGTGCACCGCGCCGCCGCGAACGCCGCCACCGAGTCGGTGGTGCCGGCGACGACGCGCACCTCGCGCGCGTTCGGGAACCGCTTCGCCGCCTCCTTCGTGGCGCACGCGCCGGCGACGGTACCCGGGGCCAGGCACGTCATAGGAAGCATGCTCGCGTACGGCTGGCGCAAGATCCAGTCCGGGTACGCCCCGGCGCCGTCGGCGCCCGCGCCTGGATCGAACCCCAGCTTCAACGCGTTGTTGTGGTCCGTCACGCCCATCTCGCCGTGAAGCAGATACGCCACCCAGTCCGCGTGGTGCAGCAGACGCGGGTTCGCCACGGGAACGCTCTCTCCCGGGGGCACGGACGCGCTCGCGCTCGCGACACGCCCGCCCTCCGTCTCGAACCACCAGCTGTGCAGCTTGCACAGCGCCGAGCTGGCGCTGCGCGTGGTGTGCCCGGCGGGCGCGACGGCGGCGACGGCGGCGACGGCGTCGTCGCGCTTCTCGTTGTACAGCATTGGCGGGTACGCCACCGTCCCGTCGTCGCCGCTCACGACGAGCGCGGTTCCCGAGGTGCCGTCCACCGACACGGCAACCACTCGTGCGCGCACGTCCGTCGAGAGCTGGTCGAGCAGGGACCAGAGCGCGCCCCTCCAGGCCTCCGCCCAGCCGCCTGCGGGAACGCCGTCGCCGCCCTTCCCGCCGTCCACGATTTTAGGATACCTCGCGCTCGTCTCCGCCACCGCGTCGCCGCGCGCGTCCACCGCCACGCAGCGCGCGCCGCTCGTGCCGAAGTCCAGACCGAGGAACAGGGGGCCGTCCGTCGCGGACGCGGACGCCGCGGCGGCGACCATCGCGGTCGCGCGGCGTGGCACGGCGCCGCTCGCGGCTCGGCGGACGCAGAGGGTGGGGACGCGAGAGATCGCGCGGACGTCGTTTTCCAGTCGCGCGCCGAGACGCGGTCTCGAGCGGGGGACGCGGCGGGGATCGGGCGACGCGAGCGCGGCGCGCGGGCCTGAGGCACGGGACGACGCGGCGGGTGCGGCGGCGAGGGATGCGCGGACCGGTCGCGCGAGCATGAGCGTCGGGAGACGCGTGCGCGACGCGAGCAGCAGTGGGTCCCGTCCGATGGTGCTTCGCCAAGCGGCACGTGGAAAGAAACACGAGAAATCGTTTTTGCCGTTTGGCGAGATTTCCCTGAAAGTACTTCTCAGGCGCGCGAGCATGCAGTACTCGCGCGGAGGCGGAACAATGAGTCAGATGTCCGTGCCGGCTGGCGCGTGGGAAGACCTCAGGAGAGAGGTGCGCGCTCGAACCCCCGCGTCTCCGCGTCGACCACCCGACTTTTTGGCGACCCGCGCCTCTTCCCTTGTCTTCCCGGAATTCTCGTCCGCGGCGCGTCACGGATCGCGTCTCGCGCGCGGCGCCCCTCCTCCTCCGGTCCCTCCCTGACCCACGCGTTCCTCGCGCCGCGCTCTGGTTTCCTCCCCGCGTCGCGCGCGCGGCTCCTCGCAGGCGCGCAAGCTCGAGGGCGAGATCGACGGCAAGCTGAGCGCGTTCGCGAAGACCGCCTCCGGCGTTTCGCGGGACACCGGGGATGGGCTGATGGCGGGCGAAGGCGTGGACGCGCGGGCGGGCGCGCTGGAGAGCCTGCTCCAGCGCTTGACGGACGTGAACGCTGCGATGGCCGGCGCCGTCTCCGGGGGCAGCGCGGGCGGCGAGGCGCGCTCGTACACGCTGGCGAGGCACAGGGACGTGCTGGGCGAGTACGCGAGCGAGTTCAAACGCGTGCGCGACGCGGTGTCGACGAGCCGCGACCGGGACGCGCTGCTGGGCCGCCGACAAACGACGGGCGGCGGTGCCGACGGTCTGTCGGACAGCTCCCAGACGGAGCTGCTGATACGCGAGCGCTCGACCGTGCACAGCTCGACGAGCGCGGTGGACGACGTGATCGGCGTCGCGCAGGCGACGGCGGCGGCGCTGACGTCGCAGCGCGGCGTTTTCGGCGGCGTCGCGAGCGCCCTGAGCGGCGTAGGGTCGCGGTTCGGCGTGATGCGCGACGTGCTGGCGGCGATCAAACGGAAACGGTCGAAAGACACGATGGTCCTCTCCGCGGTCGTCGCGTTCTGCGTCGCGTTCACGCTCATATACTGGCTCGCCAAGTAGCAGAGGAACACGCGGAGAGCGTTTTAAAAAGTCACACTAGTCTGACAGCGCGCGCCTCTACTCCCATGACTCCTTTTGTGCCAATATCTCGTCCGTGGTCGTATCTCCCGAGGCACGAGTCGGTGCGCGTCGCTCTCGCTCGCGCGACTCCCCGGCGTATCACTCCGCGGCGCGGCGCGATGCGCGCGCGCGCGCGCTCGGCGCGGCGTTCACGCTCCCGTCTCCGTCTCGACACAGCTTTCGCGGCCGCGTCCCTGTTCGTGCTGTCGCCTCCGGTGGCGCTCGCGAGGCCGACCGCCTTGCGCCCGACGCCCGCCCTCGACGACGTCTGCCGCCAGACTGTCTTCGCAGGCCTCGCATCGGACTGCAACCTGAGCGGCGGCGGATCGGAGCCGGCGTGTTGCGCGACGCTCCGGGACGCGGAGCGCCGCAGGTGCTTCTGCTCCCAAGAGCTCGTCGACGTCGTCGCGGCGGTCATAGGCGAGGAAGGCCTCGACTTCTTCCGGCAGTTCGCGCGCGTGCGCTGCTCGACGCGGCTCACCGAGCGCGAAGCGTGTTCGTACGCGCCAGCGAACGACGCTCTCTTCGCGACGCAAGTCGGACTCGCGCCTCCAGCGGCGGACTACGAGTACGACTCGTCCGACGACGCGCCGCTTCGAACGCCGCCGGGGCTCGGCTCGGGAACGCCGGGGTTCCCCGCCGCCCCGCCGGCGCGTCTCGACGCCGCTCCGCAAATCGGTTTTCCGACTGAACCGCCGCCGAGCTTCGCCGTTCCCCTCGATACGCCGGGCGTCTCCCCGCTCGCGCCTTCGGCCCCCCCGCTCGCACCTTCGGCCCCCCCGCTTCCCCCCCCGCGACCTCCCTTGGGAACTCCGGGCCCCGCCCCGCAGCTCTCCATCCCGCCCCCCGCGCCGCAGCGCGCCTCCGGCTTGGCGCCGCCGCCGCCGCCGCAACGCGACCGGCGGCGAAGGATCCCGGGTCTGCCCACCCTGGCAGCGGCGCTGTCTTCGCCGCGCCGCGAGCGCGACGCCGGCTTTTTCGCGGACGCGCTCAAAGCCACAGGTTTGCTTCGGCTGTTCGACGGTGTCGGCCCGTTCACCGTCTTCGTGCCCACCAACCGCGCGTGGTACGCCGCGCTAGTGAGGCTGGGCGTCACAAAAGAAGACCTCTTCGAGGACCCGGCGTTGACGGAGGTGCTCCTGCACCACGCGTCGCGGAAAGAGCTCTTCGCCGAGGACTTCTTCTTCGGGCAGAAGATCCCGACGCTGCACATGTCCGCGCCGAGCGTCTCCCGCGCGCTGCGCTCGGCCGTGGACGCTGGGGTGGACCCGACGGTGGCGTCCGTCGCGCTCACCGAGACGCTCGAAGTGGAGACGTTTCAGACGGTGTTCCGAAAAGCCTTCTTCGTGAACGGATGCGACGTCGTAGAGAAGGACGCGCAAGCCTCCAACGGCGTCGTACATTTCGTGGACTGCGTCTTGCTCCCGCCCGCGCCGCAGCCGCTGCCCACGCGGCGCACGGTGGCGCAGGTAATCGTGGAGCGGTTCGAGCTGTCCATCTTCGAGCAGGCCCTGACGGGCGGCGGGCTGCTGAACGCGGTGCGGCAAGCGTCGCCCGCGAACCCGCTGACGGTCTTCGCGCCGACCAACGCGGCGTTTTTAAAATACATCGCCACCTCGCCGGGGTTTTTCGTGGATACCGCCGCCGAACGCGCGGTGAACCCGGGCGTTCCTGGGCTTCAGGAGGCTCTGCTGTACCACTTCGTGCCCGCGAGGATGCAGAGCGCGCAGCTGGAGACGCGCGCGGGGAGCGCGCTGCGCACGTTCGAGGGGAACGACGTGTTCGTGGAGACGTTCGCGTTGCGAGGCGGGCACGGGCACGGGATTTTCCACGCGCCGGCTAAGAAGCTTTTCGTGAACGGGTGTCGGCTCAGGGCGGTGGACCTGCTGTGCGTGGACGGGGTCGTGCACACCGTGGAGTGCGTGCTGCAGCCCAACTTCCGGGACCAGCCAGAGAAATTCTTCGGGGACACGAGTTAGCGCGCGCGCGAACGCAAAGGGAAGAGAATCGGCGCGCCGGGCCTCGATCGACCGATGCCGAGCCCCGGGAACGGACGATCGCGCGCGATTCCGGAGGGGAGCCACGGGCGTGGCGTCGAAGAAACAGGCTACTGAAACAACGCAAGATGAGTGATTAAAAATAATGCTACCTGTAGTTACCGTAGACTACTTTGTCTGACTTGACCGACGCGCGCGCCGAGGAGCCGTCGCCGCGCAGACGCGCAGACGCGCGCGTTTCGTTTCTTCGCGCGCGCCCCCTCCGTTTTTTTGTGTGCGCGTGTCACACCACCTTCTTGTTCTCCGGGTTGAAGAAGCGCATGAGGAAGGAGAATCGGTCGTGGTACTCGCGCACGTACGTCCACGCCGCGAGCGCCGCGAGCGCGCCGTGCCGGAGGAAAACGTCCGTGGGCGCGTCAAAGCCGGCGACGTCGTTCACGCGCGCCCACGCGCCGAACGAGAGCCGCGTCACCGCCAGGCACGCGACGCTCGTCGGCAGGAACCGAGAGAACCGCACGACGAAGGCGAACGGCAGGAAAAGCTCCGCGAAGAGCAGCGCGGCGAGCGCGAGGCTCGGCGCCCACCGCTCGGGATCGAACACGCTTTTGAGCTCGAAGAAACCCGACGGCGTCGCGTCTCTCGGGCCGGCAAAGGAAAACGCCGCCGGCGCGCTCGCCGCGGCGTGCGCGACGCGGAACGCACACACCAGCAGCTGCCTCTTCGCCGCGCTCAGGGGCGGGGGCGCGAACGAGGCGCTGCTGGTACTCGCCAGGAAAACGACCGCGAAGAGCGCCGGCCCGAACTTCGCCGGCGCGTACACCCGCGTCGCCGACTCCGGAGAACTTTCTAATTCGCCGGCTGGGAGCGATAAACCGAAGACGACCAAAATGAGCAGCGCGCAGACGCGCTCGCGCCGCAGCGTTTTTTGCTCGCGTGCCTCGAGCCACTGCGTCTCCACCTCCGCGTCCGCGAAGGTCAGCAGCCCCAGTTTCCGGGTGTTCCAGGGCGTCTGCTGGAGTAGCGGGCGCGCGAAGGTTTCGCCGAAAATCCGCGCGCGATCGGCGAGGTCCGCGCACGCCGACGCGATTCCCCACGGCGCGTCGGGTCCTTCTTCGTCGGCGTCCGACGCGTCGCGCTCGTCGATGGACCGCCAGTCCGCGGACCGAAGCGCGCCTCCGCGGCTGGCGTGGCGTTGACGGTTAGAGAAGGCGCGTCCCGCCCCGAAACCCGCGGTGTCGCTCCCGAACAAGGAATCGCCCGAGTGTAGACTCGCGGCGCCCGGCGCGTCGCGCTCGCCCGAGGCGTCGACGCCGAGTCGCCGTCTCTCCCGCTTCTCCGCTAGCACTGCCTCGTCCAGCCATCCCAAGCAGTGCATGAGCGCCCTGACGGTGGCATGCTGCGGGAACGGCCTCCAGACCACCATGGTTGCGCTTTCCTCGTAGATGAGATGCATGGCGGCTCGGCACACCTCGTCGCTCAGTATGTTGCACGCCATCCACGACAGCCGCGAGTCGGAGAGCGACGACGTCATGCAGCGCTGGATCACCTCGTTGAGGCTCAAGGGCGGCTTCACGAGCGCGCTCAGTCGCGCGAGGTACGCCACGCCGCCCACGGTGTGGCCACCGTTGCTTTGCTGCACCTGCTCCACGAGGCTCGCGGTCATGGAGGCCACCGCGTCCATCGCGGCGTAGTCCGCGTGCACCACCGCTACCGTCGCCGCCGCCTCGTAGAAATCCTTCACGCCCCCGCGCACCGAGGGCGGCGCGTACTCCGCCGGAAACCCGACGTCCTCGTGCCTGTGGTTTCGATGGTTGCCGATCGTGGGTAACGACCTGGGCGGCGCGCGCGGGGGCTTGTTCTTCAGCCGATTCAAGCTCACGAGGCTCTGCAACTCGCTGCCGAAGTCAGAGCCGGCGGCGCCGCCGCCGCGACTCCTGTCCCCAAACCCGACGCCGCCGATGGAGCTGACGAAGCTCGCCTCGCTGTGCGGCGCGGAGCTGTCATCGTCCTGCGCGCGCGCCGCGCCCGCGCTCCCGCCGCCCATCCAGAGCCGAGCGTTCTGGCAGGAGCCAACCATCATGCACACGAACTCCACCGCCGCGACGGAGTCCCAGCGCGAGATGCTCACCGAAGTCACGGCGGCGGTGTGTAGCGGGAGCCAGGCGGAGTTATCGGCGCTCAGCTCGGGGCTCCCAAAGAGGATGTCGCCCAGGCCGCTCGCGCGGTCCTCCGCGATGCCGATGAGCCCCACCAGAACGCGCAGCGTGTCCGAACACCCGCACGCCGCGATGTTCTCCATGCACCGCGCCGGAGGCAAACACTCCAGCGCGGTCAGGTTGAACCCGGGCTCGCGCGTCTCGGCAATCGCCTTGTTCCCGAAGCGCCGGAGCAGGTGCAGCAGTCCGGAAGCCGCCGCATCCTCGCAGCCCCCACGCATGGTCTCCACGTCGCACGTGTCGTCGAACATCAGCCGTGCCACGCGCTTGAGCTCGGCGTCCCACTCTGCAGCGTGTCCCGAGTGGTCGCGGCTCTCGGGGTCGTTCGGTGCGCGCGGAGCCGCCCCTTCGCCGTCGCGGCGCGCCGCCAGTCTCGCCGATAGCCGCCTTCCGCCGCCTTCCGAGGCGACGCCGGCGCGCCGCGCGTCCCGGCTCGTCTCCGACGCCGCGTCCCTCGCGCCGTGTCTCCCGCGTTCGAAGGAGAAGAGCGACCAGAACGCACCGGCGCGGCCGGTCGCGCCGGAAACCGCCGCGCGACGACGTCCGCCCCCCCGGTCGGGCACTTTGCTCGTCTCGTCGAGAAACATCATCGCCTCCTCCACGACGACCGGGTCGCTGAACAGGATGAAGAACATCGTCCCGCCCGACGGTTCAAGATCATTCTCTGGCGATTCCCCGACCGAATCCCGCTGCCGCAGGAAGGGCCGGACCTCGAGCTGGCCGTCGATGTGCGTCGCGGGGATGCGCGCGAGGGTTCGCGCCGACCCGAACAGGGACCAGCGCGGGGGACACGGCGACCAGGCGGACCACTCCCCGTCCGATGCCGATCTGGTGCGGAACATCAGCATCGCCTCGGAGACGAGCGCGTGCGGCCATTGCACGTCGCTCGGCTCGGTGCTGAGCAAGACGGGCGTGGATGCCACGACGCACGTGGCACGCAGGTTTCGGTCGTTATTTGTCATGGTTTAGTGGCGAAGACACCGAACGACGAACGACGTCGATTCCGAGACAGAACGCCAAACCCAACACCCCCGAGACCGCCGCTCGAGCCCGGGTGGATCCCGAGCCTACGCGTCTGCTCTCGATGCGCGCCGGCCTGAAATCGCGCCCCTTGCGATTCCACCAGGCGCGGGCCGTTCTGCGCGGCGAGCTCCGAGCGTGGACTGAGTGTCACACTTTTGTTGCATAGACTACGTGTAAAGTATGTCGTCTATAGACGACAGACGAAGGGTTGTCGACTTGTATGAAGCGGTTACGGTCAGCAGGTCAGACGGTCGGCTGCGCGAAGTAGTGGCAGTTGATCTTCCACACAGAGAACTTGTCGAGGAAACTTGGCACCCTCAGAAATGCAGAGCGCGCGCGCCCCCCCGGACGCGCCCCCCTCCGGACCATGTACGGCGCCAGAGCCCGCGCCCCGTCCGGCCGCGCCTCCGCGCGTGGGCGCGGAGCTCATCGCTCCGGGGGACCGGTTCGTGCTCTGGTGCGCGCAGGATGCGGTGCGGCCCGTGCTCGATGCGCTGAAGGACGCGGGGGTGGACACGAGGCGAGACGGCCCGCTCGACCGGTTCCACCACTCGAGTCTCCACGAGGCGCGGCGTCGCCGGCACCGCCGCGCGTCGGTACACTCGGACGACGCCGGCTGCGACGCGCCGCTCCCGCCCGTGGCCAACTGCGCGGCGGCGATGGCGTGCTCCGAGTTCACCGACGCGCCCGTGTTTTCGTTCGACGCGCCCGTCGCGGCGTACGCGCGCGTCGCGAAGGCGCTCAAACGTCGCAAGCTCGTGCACCCCAACTACACCGCCGAGGCGGACGGCGGCCCCGAGCCGCGCCGCGCCATGATCCCCTCCAGCACGTTCCTCGCCGTGACCGCCGGAGTGCGCTCTGAACCCGCGGCTCGGCCGGCGGATCGCCGAGTCGACTGCGTCGCCGGCGGAGCCGCGCGTCTCGGCGAGCGCCACTCGGCGGTCGCGCCGCGCGACGCGGCGCTCGACCCGCTGCGCCGCGTGCCTCGTTCGCTGAGAGACGCGCTGCTTCCTTTTCAGGAACGCGGCGTGCATTTCGGGCTCGAGCGCCATGGGCGGTGCCTGATCGCGGACGAGATGGGCGTCGGGAAGACCATCCAGGCGCTGGCCATCGCGTCGTGTTTCCTTCGCGACGGCCCGATGCTGGTGGTCTGCCCGGCGTCCATGCGCCTCGCTTGGGCGCGCGAAGCCGAGCGGTGGTTGCCGGAGCTCACGCCCGCAAACCTCGTCGTCGTGAACGGGAGCGCGGACACGTTCGCGGTGGATGAGGTGCGGGCGGTGGCGGAGTCGCGGGAAAAGGCGCGCGAGGAGGAGCGCCTTTGGGCGGCGCGCGCGGCCGCCGGGTTCGGCGGCGACGCCGCGGAAGCCGAGACGAAACCGAATTTTTTTGACGAGACGCGCGCGCGCGCGCCGGGAAGAGACGCGGGAGACGCGGGAGACGTGAACGGGGACGTAGACGCAGAAGAAGACGTGAACGTGGGCGTGGACGCGAAAGACACGGCGTCTCTGCGCGCGCGGGTGGCGATGTTGGCGGCGCGGCGCGCGCGGCGCGAGGCTGAGCGGCCGCGGGTCGTGGTGGTGTCGTTCCAGATGGCGGCGAGGCTGCGCCGCAGGCTGCGCGCCGCGCGCTGGGGCGCGGTGGTTGTGGACGAGTCGCACGCGCTGCGCACGGCGCGGCGCGACGGCGGGGACAACGAGCAGACGTCCGCTGTGCTCGGTCTGGTGCGCGCCTGCGCTCGCGCGGTGCTGTGCACGGGCACGCCCTCGCTCACGAAACCGTTCGACCTGTTCAACCAGGTGGACGCGCTGCGCCCCGGTTTGCTCGGCGGCTCGAGGCGCGCCTTCGCCGAGACCTACTGCGACGCTTTCGCGAAAAAACGCTACGACCGGACGGGGGGGAGCAGGCTTCAGGAGCTCCACGCGCTGCTCACGAGGGAGGTGATGATTCGGCGTCTGAAGTCGCAGGTCCTGGCGGACCTGCCCCCGAAGCGGAGGCAAGTGGTGCCCGTCGACACGAGCGGGAGCGGCGGCGGCGGCGAAGCGCGCGTTTTTGGCGGCGAGGAGAGCGAGACGAGCGGGGAGAGCGACGAGGGCGAGACGAGCGACGATGAGCGCGTTCACGAGCGGCGCTCGCGCGCGCGCGCCGAGCGCGCGCTCGAGGACGCGGGCGCGTCTCGGGGACGCATGTCGCGCCATCGCGACGCCGCGCTCGTGAAGCTGCCCGGCGCGATCAAGTGGCTCAAGGAGGTGCTCCGCGTGGAGGACGGCGGGAAAGAGGCGGAGGCGAGCGCCGCCGCGGAGCCGCTGGACGCGGAGGCGGAGGCGGCGGCGGATGAGGCGTCCGACGCGGCGCCCAAGATGGTCATCTTCGCGCACCACAAGGATGTCATGGACAGCATCGCGAACAAGGTTTTGTACCGCCTACCCCGCGTGCCCGCGCGCGGGGCTGCCGCGCACGCGGGCCTCCCCCCGTCCGCAAGCGACGCGGACGCGAGCGCGCGCGCGCGAGAAAAGACGCGCGTCTACGTGGAGGGCTTCGTCCGGCTGGAAGGCGCGACGCCTCCGGCGGAGCGCGGCGAAGCCGTGGACCGGTTCCGCGACGACCCGGGCTGCCGCGTGGCGCTGGTGAGCGTCACCGCGGGGGGTGTGGGGGTTGACCTCTCGGCCTCCTCGTCCGTGGTGTTCGTGGAGCTCCCCCCGGACGCGTCCATGGTGGAGCAGGCGGAGGACCGCGTGCATCGGCGCGGCGTCCGCGGCGCCGTCAACGTCTACTTCCTCCTCGCGCACGGCGGCGCCGCCGGCAGAGTCGAGCAGAGGCGCTGGGCCGCGATCGAGCGCCAGCTCAACCGCGTGCGGCGCGCGGTGGACGGCGAAGACGCCGTTCACGAGCGCGGGCTCGCGCTGGACGGCGTGGGCGTGGGGTTCCGGCACGGCCCGGAGAGGCGGGAACCGCGACGCCTCGCCTCTGGGTCGCGACAAAACGCCTCCGCCGCGGCGGAGGCGGATTTCACCGCCTCGTGGCTCGGCGAGGCGAGCGACGAAAAGGAAAACGGCGAACGTCGCGCGGGATCCGATGATTCCGTTCCGTACGCCCCGCCCCCGCCCCCGACGAACCTGTGGTTCGAGTTGAGCGCGAACACGGGGCGCCTGCACCTGCACGCGAGCGCGGACGGCGCCGAGCCGCTCGGCCAGAGCGTCGCGCCGCACGACCTGCGCTGCGCCGCCGAGGCGGTGCGCCGCGCCGCCAAAAAGAACGCGCGCTCCGCCGCGGCGGAGAGGCTGGCGGCGGCCGCCGCGGACGACGACGCTCTGTGCGCGCGTCTCCGCGGCGACGCGGGCGCGATCCTCGCCGCCGCGACGTTCGCGGACGAGCTGGACGCTCTCACCGCGCGCGACCGGAACGCGCTGGCCCACGGACACGTCCCGGCGCGCTCGCCGGTGGCGGAGACGCTGCGGGCCCTGCATGGCGACGCCGCGGCGGAGGAGCTGGAATCGCGTTTCTCCCCCTCCGCGTCCACGACGCGCCACGGCGGCGGCCGCCGCCGCGCGCTGCCGCCGGGCGCGACGTGGCGCCCCGTGCTGGTCCGGCATCCCGTCCGGCGCGGGGAGGTCAGGCAGTACCTCGAGCCCTACCGCCGCGGCGACGGCGCGCCGCTGTGCCTGCTGTGCATGTCCGCGCGCGGCGGACCCGTCGGGTCCGGCGATCGGTCCGCGCAATCCCGCGACGCCGCCGCGCATCCCGAGACGTCGGCGGATCCCGAGCGTCCGACGGATCCGTCGGCGCGCCTTCTTTTCGGTTCCGGTTCCGGTTCGGTCGCCAGCAATCCGGGCGCGGAGCGGTACCCCGCATCCCCGCGCGGGGCGGCCGCGGCGGCGCGCGAGGCGGTCGCGGCGGCGGAGGCTTCGCTGCGCGCGGCGGCGGCGGCGGAGTCGGCGCTGCGGCGCGCGGGCGACGGCGGCGGCGGCGCGCTGAGCGCGGCGCAGAACGTCTCGCGCCGGATCCAGCTCGCGCAGGCTGCGTCGCGCGCGAAGGTGGCGACGAGGCGCCTGGACGAGGCGCGGGAGAGGGCGGACCGAGCCGCGCGAGCCGCGCGAGCCGAGGGCGAGCCGAGTGCGACCCCGAGCGACGAACAGCCGCGAGCGGCGGCGCACGGCGCGTGTCTAGGCTCGGCGGCGTCCTCGGCGGCGTTCCCGCTGGACTCCAAGGCGGACCTTTTCTGCTCGGCGCGGTGCGCGGCGCTGGACAAGCAGATGCGCAGCGCGTCCGAGCTCCGCAAGCTTTTGTACGCGCGCGAGCGCGGCGTGTGCCGCGCGTGCCGCTGGGACGCGTCGGGGTGCGCGCGGCGCATCGCGACGATGCGCTCGCGCGGCGCGCGGCGGAAACACATCCTCTCGTCGAACCCGGCGTTCGGCGCTTGCGGGAACGCGAAACAGCTCGAGCGGCTGGCGCGCACGGCGTGGGAGGGCGACGCGTGGCACTTCGACCACGTCGTGGCGGTGTACGAGGGCGGGGGGGAGTGCACGGTGGATAACGGCCAGACGCTGTGCGTCTTGTGCCACAAGGCGCGCACGGCGGCGCAGGCCAAGGCGCGCGCGGACGCGCGGCGCGCGGCGAAGAAGCGTTCGTCGAGCGCTTCGGAACCGACGAAGACGTCGGTCCCGCGGCGCGTCGAGAAGAAGAAGAAAACGGCTCCTCCGGCGCCGGCGGAGGACGATTCGGGTTCCGCGCGAGCGCTCTTCGAGGAAACCGCGGCGCCGCCGGCGGTTCCGGCGCCGTCTGGGACGATTCGACGTTTCCGTCGCGATTCCCTCCCGCGCTCCCCGACGCACGCCGCACCCCTCGCGGGCGCTTCGGCGCACGCCGAGGACTCGCAGCTCGTGACCACGGACGAGGAGGCGGAGGAGGCGGAGGCGGCGCGCGAAGGACGCCGCGGCGAAAACGTCGGCGAAACCGAGGAGGACGCGCCGGTTTTCGATTCCGAGCCGATTCCCGAGACGGAGCCGATCTGAACGTTCGCGCGCGACGACGGACGACGACGCGCGCGTGAGACGTCGCGCGAGAAACGTAGGCCACAGCGGGCCCGCTGTGGTGACGCTTTGAACGGTGCTATGTATAGTGAGCCTAGCTATAAATCGTGCTCGTCTCTCGGCGTCGCGGATGAAAATCGGCTTCGAGAGCGTCGCGCGACGTGACGTTTTTTCGCGCGTC
>MDSV01056510.1_pt1 | contig 12715 bp, 9 predicted proteins | sample 810851 | NCBI WGS metagenome assembly MDSV01 (sample SAMN05326640, study PRJNA326480) | marine metagenome | isolation source: seawater | place: Atlantic Ocean: North East | collected 2012 | reverse complement strand
TTATTATTATAAGAATAATGAAAAATGAAAATATTCCAGCTGACATCAAAAGTAAATCATTAAAAGAAGCCAAGGAAGAAATAGACAGTATCCTAAAGAAACTTGAAAGAAGCGATGTAAATTTAGATGGTTCAATTGATGAATATAAAAGATTAATTCAGTTAAATAAGTATATTGATTATTTATTCAAAAAAAAAATGAAAGAAATTTCTAAAGTAAAAAATACAAAACAAAATGATGATAAAAAGTAGATTAATCAATAACGCAAAAAAAATTGATAATTTTTTAATTAGATATCTAAAAAAACAAGACAATACATTATTAACTAATCCAATGAAGTATGGAGTTATATCTGGTGGAAAAAAGATTAGGTCAGCAGTAATACTAAGCGCAGGTAAATTATATAATTTAAATGAAAATAAATTATTAAATATATGTGCAGCCGTTGAATGCATTCACTCTTATTCCCTTATCCATGATGATCTTCCTTGTATGGATAATGATAAAATAAGGAGAGGTAAGCCCGCAACCCACATAAAATTTGGGGAAGCTACGGCAGTTTTAGCTGGCAATTCTCTTCTTACATTAGCTTTTGAAATACTTGCAGACAAAAATTATTTGATTAATCCCAAAGCAAAAAATGAAATCATAAAAAACTTAGCATATTGTTCAGGACACACTGGGATAGCTGGAGGGCAAGAATTAGATTTAAAATTTGAAAACAAAAAAAAAAATCTAAAACAAATTATTAATATGCAAAAGAAGAAAACAGGTAAATTGTTTAATTTTTGTTTAAGCTCAGTAGCAATTTTAGCTAATAAAACAGAAAAAGAAAAAAGATTTTTAAGTTCATTGGGTGAAGAAATTGGTCTTCTATTTCAATTTGCAGATGATTTTTTAGACATAAAAGGTTCAAAACAAATTGTTGGCAAACCTACAAGAAAAGATAATAAAAAAGGAAAATCAACATTAATTAATTTAATAGGATATAATAAAGCATTATTTTATGCCTATGATTTAAAGAAAAAAATATTGCTTAAACTTAAAAAACATGGAAAAAAAGGAAGTGAGCTTAAAGAATTGATAGAATTTATATTAAGCAGAAATTTTTAATGACAAGACTTATTAAACAAATAAACTTTCCAACTGATCTAAGAAAATTTAAAAAAGATCAACTTAAGCAGATCTCAGAGGAATTAAGAGATGAGTTAATAGATGTTGTTTCTGAAACAGGAGGACACCTAGGTGCTGGTTTAGGAGTTGTAGAATTAACAATAGCATTGCATTACGTTTTTGATACTCCAAAAGATAAACTTGTTTGGGATGTAAGCCATCAGTGCTATCCTCATAAAATAATTACAGGTAGACGAGACAGAATTAAAACATTAAGAAAAGGAGGAGGGCTATCAGGATTTACCAAAAGGTCTGAAAGTGAATACGATCCTTTTGGAGCAGCTCACAGTTCTACATCTATATCTTCGACTTTAGGTATGGCTGTAGCTAAAAAACTCTCTAATAATAACAATAACGTCATAGCAGTAATAGGTGATGGGGCTATGAGTGCAGGGATGGCATACGAGGCAATGAATAACGCAGGAGCCTTAAAATCAAAATTAATAGTTGTTCTTAATGATAACGATATGTCAATAGCAAAACCAGTTGGTGCTATGAGTAAATACCTTGCTAAACTTTTATCAGGTAAATTATATTTTAGTTTAAGGGAGACTGTAAAAATGGTTATCTCTGCTTTCTCTAAAAGATTTAGTCAAAAAGCTGGAAAAGCTGAAGATATACTTAGAAGTTTAGTAACTGGAGGAACTTTATTTAGCGAATTAGGTTTCTATTATATCGGTCCAGTAGACGGACATGACGTTGACAATTTAGTCTCTATTTTTGAAAATGTTAAAAATTCAAATCACCAAGGTCCAATCTTGATTCATGTTAGAACACAAAAGGGTAAAGGATATAAACCTGCCGAAGATTCGGGAGATAAATATCATGGGGTTTCTAAATTTAATGTGGCAACTGGAGAACAAACTAAAGCTAAATCAATAGCACCTTCATATACTAAGGTTTTTGCGGAAACTTTGATTAAACATGCAGAACAAGATACAAAAATTATTGGAATAACAGGAGCTATGCCTTCTGGAACTGGTTTAAACTTATTTGAAAAAAAATTTCCTGATAGAACATTTGATGTTGGAATAGCTGAACAACATGCTGTTACTTTCGCAGCAGGTTTAGCCACGGAGGGATATAAACCATTTACAGCAATTTATTCTACTTTTTTGCAAAGAGCTTACGATCAAGTAGTCCACGATGTTGCAATACAATCACTGCCGGTCAGATTTGCAATTGATAGGGCTGGTTTAGTCGGCGCAGATGGGCCAACACACGCAGGTTCATTTGATATTACATATCTATCAACTTTACCTAATTTCATTGTTATGGGCGCTAGCGACGAGTCCGAATTAGTAAAGATGATTAATACCTCTGTTAATATAAATGATCGACCTTCAGCATTCAGATATCCAAGAGGAAATGGAGTAGGTATAAACTTACCTTCAATCAATGATACTTTAAAAATTGGAGTTGGAAGAGTTATTAAAGAGGGAAAAAAAGCTGCAATAATAAATTTTGGAGCAAGACTGGAGGAATGTAAAAAAGCATCAAAAATTCTTTTTGATAAAGGGATTGATATAACAATTATTGACGCAAGATTTGCAAAACCTCTTGATGAAAAACTGATAATGGAGTTAGCTAATAATCATGAGGTTTTAATAACTATCGAGGAAGGTTCAGTTGGTGGTTTTGGATCGCATGTAATGCAATTTTTATCAGATAGAGGAGTTTTTGATATAGGTTTAAAATTTAGATCTATGATTCTTCCAGATATTTTTTTAGATCAAGATACACCAGATAAAATGTATGAAAAAGCTGGTCTTGATAGTTTATCTATTGCAAACAAAATAGTTGAGACTTTAAATTCTAATATTATTTTAGCTAAAAATAAAAATAAAATATCTAATTAACCACACTGTGCGCGATGTAGAAGCAAGTGATCTAAAATTACACAGCTTAACATTGCTTCACCAATAGGCACGGCTCTAATTCCAACACAAGGATCATGTCTGCCTTTAACAGAAATTTTAGTATTCTTTCCTTTTTTATCAATAGTTTCTCTACTAGTCAAAATAGATGAAGTTGGCTTAACAGCAAACGACGCAATTATATTTTGGCCAGATGAAATACCACCTAAAATTCCGCCGGCATGATTAGATTTAAATTTGATATTTCCAGATTTTTTTCTTATTTCATCTGAATTTTCTTCACCACTTAAAAATGCTGCATTCATTCCAGAACCGATATTCACACCTTTGACTGCATTAATACTCATCAAGGCAGCAGCAATATCCGTATCTAACTTAGAATAAATAGGAGCTCCTAAACCAACTGGTACTCCTGAAGCTCTTAACTCTATAATTGCTCCACAAGAGGAACCTGCTTTTCTAACCGCTAAAAGATATTTTTCCCAAAGTTTTACAGAACTTTTATCTGGACAGAAAAAAGGATTTTTTCTTATATCAGAGTCCCTCCAATTTTTTTTATCACAAGACATTAATCCCAATTGTGTAACAGCACCTATAATATTAAATTTTTTTCCTAAAATTTTTTTCAACACAATTTTAGCAACTGCACCTGCAGCAACTCTGCAAGCCGTCTCTCTAGCTGATTGTCTTCCACCTCCCCTAAAATCTCTTATCCCGTATTTTTTGAAATATGTATAATCAGCATGACCTGGTCTGAATTTATTCTTTATTGATTCGTAGTCTCTTGATTTTTTATCTTGATTATTTATCAGAATAGAAATTGGTGTACCTGTAGTTTTTCCTTCAAATATTCCTGACAAAATAATTGCTTTATCTGGCTCTTTTCTTTGAGTAGTAAACTTAGATTGCCCGGGCCTTCTCCTATCCATGTCTCTCTGAATATCTTTTTCAGATATAGGTATATTTGGCGGACAACCATCAATTACACAGCCAATTGCGGGTCCATGGGATTCGCCCCAAGTAGTAAATCGAAATATTTTTCCAAAAGTATTAAAAGACATAGTTATTTAATGTATAAATTATTTTAAAGAATTTATGAATCAAAAAAATGGCAAAAATTCACTTGGTTTGGACATTTGTTTTCAAGAACATGATAATCCTGTTGATTTGTTCAAAATATGGTTTTCTGAAGCTGAAAAAAGTGAAATCAATGACCCTAATGCAGTTGCAGTTGCAACTTCAAATAAAGATAACCAACCTAATGTAAGAATGGTTTTGTTAAAAGGTTTAAGTGAAAAGGGATTCGTTTTCTATACAAACTTTAAAAGTAAAAAGGGAAAAGAACTTAAAGAAAATTTGAAAGCGTCTTTATGTTTTCACTGGAAGAGTCTAAGAAGACAAGTAAGAGTAATGGGAAAAGTAGAAGAAGTGGCTTCAGAAGAAGCAGATAAATACTTTGAGTCCAGACCATATAAGAATAAGATAGGAGCATGGGCATCCACACAATCTGAAATGTTAACAAACAGAGAAACTTTTTTGGAAAAAGTAAAAGAATATGAAAAAAAATACAATAAAAAAGACTCAGTGCCTAGACCGCCACACTGGTCTGGATGGCGTGTCATTCCACAAGAAGTAGAATTTTGGTTAGATGGCGAGGGACGTATTCATGAAAGATTATTATATGTTAGAGAAAGTTCTAAATGGAAAAAAAAATTATTATATCCTTAAAAAGTTCTGTTTAAACTAAAGCTAGTTAAGTTTTGCAATATTCTTTTGTCCTCACTATCTAAAAATATTCCTAGAGAATCGTATGAAACATTAACAAAATACTCAGCTCTTTTCATGCTTGCTTCAATTGCTTTGTATTTATAAATTAATGCTAAAGTTTCACTAAAGTCATCTTCAGTTCTTTTTTCTTTTTTTAAAATTTCTATTAAGTAACTTCTTTCTTCATCATTTCCTTTTTGAAAAACAATAATTAGCGGTAAGGTAACTTTACCTTCAAAAAAGTCTTTGCCAATCTCTTTTCCAAAAAATTTATCTTTTCCATAGTAGTCAAGAGCATCATCAGCGATTTGAAATGCCAGACCTAAATTTTTTCCATAAGACTCTAAAGCTTTTTTTTCTTTTTCATTACTTCCAGCAAGGCAAGCTCCAGTTTTTGTAGCTGCAGAAAAAAGAGAAGCTGTTTTAAGATTAATTATATCAATATAAGTATCTTCTAACAAATCAGCCTCTCCTTTATGCTGCAGCTGCAATACTTCACCTTGAGCAATTTTAGCAGATGTTGAAGACAAAAGTTTAAGAATTTCTAAATCTCCATCGTCTACCATTATTTCAAAACATCTACTTAATAGATAATCACCAACTAAAATTGAAGATTGATTTCCCCATATTGAATTATTAGTTTTTAAACCTCTTCTTAAAGAACTTTCATCAATAACATCATCATGCAATAAAGTTGCAGAGTGTATAAGTTCAACACAAGCAGATAAATTTATATCTCTTTCACCTAGTTCATAACCTGACAATTTGGCTGATCCAAGCGTCAATAAAGCCCTTAATCTTTTTCCACCAGATTTAAGATGATGACTGCTCATTTTCTGGATTAAATCAACGTCACTTTTTAATTTGTATGATATTAAATTTTCAACTTTTACAAGTTTATCGTTTAGTAAATTTTTAAGTTCTAAGTAAGCGGAACTTGCTGATTTTTTAAGTGGTATTACTGATCCCATAAGAGATGTTTATATTTGATTTACATAATAATAAAATTCTAATTTTTTCCGTTATGACGCACCCATAATTCAACTACAAGTAGCGTAATAAAATAATTAAAATTTAGTTTATTGCTGTTATAAGAGTAATAATAACGATCATTAAAATATGTTTTCAATATTTAAAAAAAAAAACGTAATTCCCCATGTCAGGTTAACTGGTATTATTGGTTCAGCCGGACGTTTTAAGCAAGGATTAGAGCTAGCTTCTCAAAGACATATTTTAAAGAAAGCCTTTTCAGTAAAAAAAATTTCCCACGTTGCAATTTCAATTAATTCTCCAGGAGGGTCTCCTGTTCAATCACATCTAATCTATAGCTACATAAGACAACTTGCTGAAAAGAATAAAGTAAAGGTAATTGTTTTTGCAGAAGACGTAGCGGCATCAGGAGGATATTTCATTGCTTGTGCTGGAGATGAAATTTACGCTAATTCAAGTTCAATCATAGGATCTATAGGAGTTATTTCAGCATCATTTGGTTTTAAAGATTTAATTCAAAAAATTGGTGTAGAACGAAGAGTTTATACCGCTGGAAAAAATAAAAGTACTTTAGATCCGTTTGTTGATGCAAAAGAGGAAGATGTAAAAAGGTTAAAAAATATTCAGTTAGAATTACATGCAGATTTTATTAAAATTGTAGAGAAAAGCAGAGGCTCAAAACTTAAAGATCCAGAAAAAAATAATATTTTCACTGGAGAGTTTTGGACTGGTAAAACATCGAAAAAATTAGGATTAATCGATGGAATTGGAAACGCTGATCAAGTTTTAAAAGAAAAATTTGGAGATAAAGTTCTTATTAAAACCTTTGAAAAACCTAAAGGATTTATTGCAAAAAAACTATCTTCATCTATTCAAGATCCAATAGAAAAACTTGCAAATATAATAGAAGAAAAATCGATGTGGCAAAAATTTGGTTTATAAATGCCAGTAAAAAAAAAAGTAAAAAAAAAAATAAATTCTCTTTCTTTTCAAGATATTATTATGAACCTTCAAAAATTTTGGGGAAAAAATGGTTGTATAATTTTACAACCTTATGATTTAGAAGTTGGAGCTGGAACTTTTCATCCTGCAACTACATTGAGATCTTTAGGAACAAAACCATGGAAAGCTGCCTATGTGCAACCATCGAGAAGACCAACAGACGGAAGGTATGGCGAAAATCCAAATCGCTTACAACATTATTATCAGTATCAAGTAATAATAAAACCATCTCCAAATAACATTAAGCAAACTTATCTTAAAAGTTTAGCATCAATAGGAATTGATGTAAAAAATCACGATATTCGTTTTGTTGAAGATGACTGGGAAAGCCCAACTCTTGGAGCATCAGGATTAGGTTGGGAAGTTTGGTGTGATGGTATGGAGATTACTCAGTTCACTTATTTTCAGCAAATGACTGGAATAGAATGTAAGCCTATCCCAGTTGAGATTACTTATGGTTTAGAAAGATTGTGCATGTTTGTTCAAGGTAAAAACAATGTATTTGATCTTGATTGGAACAATGATGGAGTAAAATATAAAGAAGTTTTTTTTCAAGCCGAAAAAGAATTTTCTGCTTATAATTTTGATTTTGCTAACACAGAAAGCCTTTTAAAAAGTTTTGAAGCAACAGAAAAAGAATGTAAATTTTTACTTGATAAAAACTTATCACTCCCTGCATACGATCAATGTTTAAAAGCTAGCCATATTTTTAACTTACTTGACGCTAGAGGTGTGATCGGAGTAGCTGAAAGAACTGGTTATATAACTAGAATAAGAGAACTAGCAAAAGGTTGCGGGGCACTTTGGTTGAGCACACAAGAATAAAGTATGGCTGAATTTTTATTAGAACTTTATAGTGAAGAAATACCACCTCAATTGCAAATTAGCGCAAGAAATCAGTTAAGAGTATCTACAGAGAGATTTTTTAATGAAAAAAGCGTTAAATATAAGGATATACACGTTTACTCTTCACCTACAAGGTTAATATTACTCATAAAAGATTTGCCTGAAAAAATTAAAATTTCGGCTCAAGAAATTAGAGGTCCGAAAGTTGGTTCACCCGAAGATATTTTAGACGGCTTCACTAAAGCAAAAAATATTAAAAAAAACGATTTATTTATTAAAGATACAGATAAAGGAAAATTTTACTTCATTAAAACAGATTCGAGAAATATTTCAGTTGAAGATTTGTTGAGAGATTTTTTACCCAAGTCCTTAGCTGCAATAAATTGGAAAAAATCAATGAAATGGTCCAATTTTAATTTAATGTGGGGTAGGCCGCTTAGATCAATTTTGGCTTTATTTAATAGCAAAAAACTTGATTTTGGATTTGATCATTTAAAAACTCATGATATCGTAATTGTCGAACAGGACCTTGTTACAAAATCTAAAAGAATAAAAAATTTCAAGGATTACAATGCCTTTCTTAAAGATAACAAAATTATAATAAATCATCAAGAAAGAGAACAAATCATACTTAAAAGAATTAATTCAGTATCAAAATCAAAAGACTATAAAGAAATTATCAATCAGCAATTATTGGAGGAAGTTGTGAATATTGTTGAAGATCCAAATATTTTACTTGTTAATTTTAATAAAGAATATTTGAAAATTCCTCAAGAAATTATTATTTCAACGCTCGAGAAACATCAAAGATACTTTCCTATATTTGATAACAGAGGAAGACTTACAAATTATTTTTTTGTAGTAGCAAATAAAAGAGATGAAAAAAGATTAATTACTGATGGAAATAAAAGAGTCGTAGAAGCTAGGTTGTCAGATGCTAAATTTTTCTGGGATAAAGATAGGTCAAAGAATTTAATTAAACAAATAGCCAATCTTAAAGCTGTAACATTTTATGAAAAACTTGGAACAATTTATGACAAAACACAAAGAATAAGACAACTTGCTGCGTTACTATCAGATGATTTGAACATCAATAAAGAAAAAGTACAAATTGCGGCATCCATTTCTAAAGCAGATTTATGTTCTGACTTAGTTGGTGAATATCCAGAGTTGCAAGGTGTAATGGGTAAATATTTTGCATTATCACAAGGTTTTGAAGAAGATGTTGCTAATTCTGTCAGCGAACATTATCTACCAATAGGATTAACATCTCCACTTCCAAAAAAACCATTTAGTTATTCAATTTCTATTGTAGATAAAATAGATACTTTAGTAGGTTTTTTTGTAATTGATGAAAAACCTACAAGTTCAAAAGATCCTTTTGCTTTAAGAAGGTCAGCAATTGGTTTGCTTAGAATAATTATCGAAAATAAATTAATTTTTAAATTAAGGGACTTAATTAGTTATTCAATTCGACTTTATGAACAGCAAGGCGTTCAAATTAAAAACAACAAAACTGAATATCAAGTTCTTGAATTTATTAAAGAAAGAATGAGAAATATTTTAAAACAAAAAAACATTAAGGTTGACATTATTGAAGCATCAATAAGTTCTCACGCTAGTGACAATTTTTTAGATCTTTATAAAAAAACAATTTTAATGAACAAACATATCAATAAAGAAACAGGAATTAATGCCATTAGTTCATATAAAAGAGCCTCGAATATTTTAGATAAAGCCGAAAAAGATATTTCTGGTAGACCTGATGCTGTACTTTTTAGAAAAGAGGAGGAAAAACAACTTTATGAAAAGATCAACGAGATAAGAAAAGCCTTTACAATGAAAGAAAGTAATAAAGACTATGAAAATTTGTTAATAAAGTTGTCATATACCAAGGAGTCTACAGATAATTTTTTTGACAACGTTGTAGTAAATGATGAAAATCAGGATATAAAGAATAATCGATTAGAATTACTAAAAATGTTTTGTAATACATTTGATGGTTTTATCGACTTTTCAAAATTAGAAGGTCTTAAATGACAAAAGTGATATTTAGTTTCGACGACAAGTCTGCAAAAAAACTTAAGAATAAAAAAAATATTTTAGGCGGTAAAGGAGCTAATCTTGGTGAGATGGGAGGCTTGGGTCTTCCAGTACCCCCAGGATTTACAATCACAACAGATGTTTGTGATCTTTTCTATAAAAATAAAAAAAAACTACCTCTCAAAGTAATAAAAAATATTGAGTTAGAATTAAAAAATATTGAAAAAAAAACCAAAAAAAAGTTTGGTGATTTAAAAAATCCATTACTGGTTTCTGTAAGATCAGGAGCAAGAATTTCTATGCCTGGAATGATGGATACAATACTTAATCTTGGACTGAACGATAAAACAGTTGAAGCATTGAAGAAAAAAACATCTAACGGAAGATTTGCAAAAGATAGCTATAGAAGATTTATTCAAATGTACAGTAACGTTGTTCTAAATGTAGAGGGACATTTATTTGAAGAATTAATAGATAATTATAAATTAACAAAGGGAGTTTTATTAGATACAGATCTAGATGAAAGTGATTGGGATGGTTTAATTAAAAACTTTAAAGATCTAGTGAAAAAAGAAAAGAAAATTAGCTTTCCTCAAGATGTAAAACAACAATTGCTAGGTGCAATTAATGCAGTATTTTTATCTTGGGATAGTCAGAGAGCTAAAACTTATAGAAAATTAAATCAGATACCGGACCATTGGGGAACTGCCGTTAACGTACAAGCTATGGTATTTGGCAACATGGGAGACAATTGCTCAACTGGAGTAGCATTTACAAGAAATCCATCTACGGGAGAAAACAAATTCTTTGGAGAATTTTTGATTAATGCTCAAGGTGAAGATGTTGTAGCTGGTACTAGAACACCTCAATACATTACCAAAGAAGCTAAAAAAGAATCTGGTTCCAAAGAGCTCTCAATGGAAGAAGCTATGCCAAAAGTATACAAAGAACTATCTAAAGTTTTTATTAAATTAGAAAAACATTATAGAGACATGCAAGATATCGAATTTACTGTTGAGAACAATAAACTTTGGATGCTCCAAACAAGATCTGGAAAAAGAACTGCTAAAGCTGCAATTAAAATTGCAGTTGATATGGTAAAAGAAAAATTAATTTCTAAAAAGGAGGCAATACTAAGAATAGACCCAAATACTTTAGATACATTATTACACCCAACACTTGATGATAAAATAAAAAAAGAAGTTATAGCATCAGGTTTACCCGCATCTCCAGGTGCTGCAAGCGGAAAAGTAGTTTTTACTGCAGATGATGCAGAAAAATTAAATGGGATGATGCAAGATACAATTTTAGTAAGATTAGAAACTTCCCCTGAAGATATTCATGGCATGCACGCTGCAAAAGGTATATTAACCGCTCGAGGTGGAATGACAAGTCACGCAGCTGTTGTTGCTAGAGGAATGGGAAGACCTTGTGTTTCTGGATCTAGTGAAATTACAATAGATTATGAAGCCAAACAATTTAAAGCAGGAGAAGTTTTGATAAAAGAAGGCGATGTAATCACAATTGATGGAGGAAGCGGTAAAGTAATGAAGGGCTTAGTTCCAACTGTTCAACCAGAAATTTCTGGCTATTTTTCAACTATAATGAAATGGGCTGATGAATTTAGAAAACTAAAAGTTAGAACAAACGCCGAAACAGAAAATGATAGTAAGACAGCTAGAGATTTTGGCGCTGAAGGAATAGGTTTATGTAGAACAGAACATATGTTTTTTGATGAAGAAAGAATTCTATCTGTCAGACAAATGATTTTATCTAAGTCTAAAGATGATAGAAATAGCGCTTTAGAAAAACTTCTACCTCATCAAAAAGAAGATTTTAAAAAGATATTTAAAATTATGTCGGGTTTACCTGTTACAGTAAGATTATTAGATCCACCACTTCATGAGTTTTTACCAAGAGCCGAGAAAGATATTGATGAAGTAGCAAGGTCTTTAAATTTGTCTGCCAAAGAAGTTAAAGATAGAATTTCAGAACTACATGAAGAAAACCCTATGTTAGGTCATAGAGGTTGTAGACTTGGTATTTCTTTTCCTGAAATTTATGAAATGCAGTGCAGAGCAATATTTGAAGCTATAGTTCAATTAAAAAATGAAAAAGTAAAATCAGCTTTCGTAGAAATTATGATACCTCTAGTTTCAACTGACTCAGAGCTTAAAATTTTAAGGGACTTAGTAAATAAAATTGCAAAAGAGATTGAGGCAGAAAATAAATTAAAACTAAATTATATGGTAGGCACAATGATTGAGTTACCACGAGCAGCGTTGCAAGCTAAATTAATTTCAAAACATGCAGATTTTTTTAGTTTTGGAACTAATGATTTAACTCAAACTACCCTAGGGATAAGCCGAGATGACTCAGGTAAATTTCTAAACGATTATATTGATAATAAAATATTTGATGTAGATCCTTTTGTTAGTATTGATCAAAATGGAGTAGGTGAACTTGTGGAAATAGCCTCATCTAGAGGCAGAAAAGCAAATAAAAAAATTAAACTGGGAATTTGCGGAGAGCACGGTGGCGATCCTAAAAGTATAGAATTTTGTTCAAGAACAGGCCTTGATTATGTTTCCTGTTCACCTTTCCGTGTTCCTGTAGCTAGGTTAGCAGCAGCTCAGGCAGAACTAAGAAGATAATTCTAGGCTTATGTCAAAAGATTTGGCACTATGAGTTATAGATCCAACTGAAATTCTATCAACCCCAGTATTTGAAATTTTTTTTATATTTTGAAAATTCGCATTACCAGAATATTCAGTTTCATATTTTTTTTTGCAAATTTTTAAACATTTTTTTAATTGTTTTAAATTCATATTATCGAATAAGATTCTTTTAAATTTTATTCCTAAAACTTGATTTAATTGTTTCAAGTTTTCTATCTCAACAGTAATATCTTTTTTAGTCTTAACTGCTCTTTTTAATAATTTTTTTAAATTATTTTCAGCATTTATATGATTATCTTTAATTAATATTTCATCACTTAAATTATAACGATGATTATA
>MDSV01181989.1_pt1 | contig 12716 bp, 13 predicted proteins | sample 810851 | NCBI WGS metagenome assembly MDSV01 (sample SAMN05326640, study PRJNA326480) | marine metagenome | isolation source: seawater | place: Atlantic Ocean: North East | collected 2012 | reverse complement strand
ATATTTTGTAGAATATAGATCTTTTGCTATAAAATTTCTTCGACCCATCTAAATATAATAACCTTTTTTATTATTTTTTATAAAATTATTATCATTAAATTTTTCAAGTATTTTTTTTCTAATGCGATGTATATGTGTTTCAACTGTATGAGTTTCAGTTTCTGCAGAGTATTTCCAAGCATTTTTTAAAAGAAAGGCTCTGCTTACCGGGTCTTTGTGTTCACCGAATAAAATTAGAAAATTTACTTCCTTTTCTGAAAGTTGTAATTCTAATTTATCTTTTTTAATTTTACGTTCATTTTTATCAATAATATAACCATTAAGATTTATTACAGAATTCTTTTTAAATTTATATTTAGCGTTGAGTAATATAACTTTTTTTTCAAAATCCTTAATTTTAAAAGGCATTTGAATTTCTTCATTTAAAATTTTTGAAAATTTATTTTTTTTCTTTAGAGTTTCTGTTGCTAAAATAGATGGAAAATTACTTATTTTACTTTCATCAATATTATTATCGAAAAAAACCACTAACTGGTTGTTATTAGAAGAATCTTTTGTAATTAAATCTAAATTTTCATAATGTTTAATTTTATATTTAGAAAATAACTTAATTTCCTTTATAATTTCAAAAAAGATTTTGTTCGAAAAAATTGATATGGTAAAATTATCCATGGGTAATCACTTTATGAATATTATTATAAAAAAACATTCATTATTATACAAAGGTTATAAATTAAAGTGTAGTATTGGTAAATCAGGATCTACTTTATTTAAGAAAGAAGGTGACTTTTCAACACCTAAGGGACTATTTAAACTTGGAATACTTTACTACAGAAAGGACAGATTAAAATTTATAAAATCAAATATCAGAAAAAGGATAATAAAAAAAAATATGGGGTGGTGTGATGATGTGAGTAGTAAAAAGTATAATAAAGAAATATATTTTCCTTTTAAATATAGTGCGGAAAAACTTTATAGAAAAGACAATATTTACGATCTTTTTATTAACATTAAATATAACCATTTCCCTATAAAAAAAGGAAAGGGGAGCGCAATATTTTTACATTTATGTTCAAACAAAATGAAAAAAACAAAAGGATGTATAGCTATTAAAAAAAATGATTTTTTAAAAATACTCCCTCTTATTACTAACAAAACAAAAATTTTAATTAAATAATTTTTCTTTTTCCCATAATAGAGGAACCAATTCGTAAAAAAGTTGATCCACTATTAACAGCAGATTCATAATCTGAACTCATTCCCATGCTCAATTCATGTATTTTTAATCTATCAGCATTTATTTTAAGTTGACTAAAAAAATCAAGTGAATCAGAATCAATAGGTGGTAAACACATCAACCCTATAACATTAAGAGACAATTCTTTTGTGCAATAATTGTAAAATTTTTCAAGATTATTTAAATCGATACCAGATTTTTGATCTTCATTAGCTAAATTAACTTGAATAAATATTTTAACATCTTTGTTTAATTCCTTTTGAAATTTAGAAATTTTAATTGCTAATTTTTCACTATCTAAAGAGTGAATATAATCAAATAACTTTACAGCTTGCTTCGCTTTGTTGCTTTGGAGCCTACCTACCATATGTAACTTTAAATTTTTATAATCATTTTTTATACCTAGCCATTTTTTTTCAGCTTCTTGTATTTTATTTTCGCCATAGTGCATGTGACCACTTACTAGAAGAGGCTTAATATCATCTATAGGAAAAGTCTTTGATACAACAATAATTTTTGGTGATATTTTGAGTTGTTTTTTGATAATAATTTCATTAACCTTGTTTTGAATAACGTTTAATCTTTCTAAAACTAAATGCATAAAACTTTACCAGAATTATTTATATTTATAGATAAATACAATAGTAGAATATTTAGAAATAAAAACATAAATATTGGAATTATTTACAGAAATTATGAAGCGAAAGATAGAGATAAAGAATTAGCTAAAATTGCTAAAGCAAGTAAAATTAGTGGATATAAGCTATTTGTGTCTAATGATATAAAATTAGCTTTGAAATATAAAGCTTATGGATTTTATATACCTGCATTTAATAGGAACAAAAGATATTCAAATTTAGAAAAAAAAACTATGATTATTTTAGGATCTGCACATAACCAAAAAGAAATCTACGAAAAGATTGCTCAAAAATGTATAGGTATTTTTTTATCTCCACTTTTTTTTGTGTCAAAAGCTAAAAATTTCCTGGGACTTAACAGGTTTAATTATATGTCAAATTCAAATAAAGTTAATTTTTTTGCTTTAGGTGGAGTTACGGAAAAAAATTCTAAAAAGCTCAAATTATTATCTATAAAAGGTTTTGGTGGTATCACAATATTCAAAAAAAAAACCGGCCCGTTAGGGCCGGTTTTGTAAAGAAAAAATCTTTTAAAATATTTAGAATGCTAATGATACTGATAGTACCTTCGCATCTTTATCATATTGTGTAGTTGTTTGATAAGAAGCATTTTCCACTGAAAGATCTGCGATTCTAATTGAAGCGCCTCCCATTGAATATGCTGCCTGCCAAGATTCCATTTCCATCGTAGTACCGCCCGCATTGATATCACCATCAGAAACTAAATTCTGATCTGACTCATGGTTTGAGTAAGAGACTGAAAGATCATCGTTAACATTGAATGCTACGCCATACATAGTATTACGGTAGTAGTCTACGTCTGTAGTACCAACCTTACCTGTATTTACACCTGAAGCTGCAAGACCAAGAGAAACTGGACCTATGTCAAGTGTCATACCTACTACACCTTCATAATGATCGTTTCTATTGTTACCTGAAGCAGTGTTTTTGTCATAGATTTCAGTGTAATGACCACCAACAAATAAATTTAGACCAGATAAAGCTTCTGTTCCAAATGTAGGGTTTAGGTTAATCGTTGCGTCATAACCTTTACCTTTTAATGTTGAGTTAGAACCGCTTGAGCCTTTATCATTTGTGTCAGTCGCGCCCATTTGTGGAGCGTGAGCAACAGCAATTGTAAAGCCTAAGATTTTTGGCGTAGTATATTGTATGTTCATATTTGGACCTACACCGCTTACTAATTTGACTCCAGTACCCATACCAGCACCCCATGGTTCTTCCCATGCAGTTGGCATTTTGTCGTCATAAGCGTCTATACCATTACCGCTATCTCCTTGGTTAACATTAAGTTTACCAAGACCAAGCATATCTATATTAACAGCTGCAGATGAATATTGAGCTTTGTTTAAATGTGCTACTGTAAGCCCAAAAGTCCATCCATTATCAAGTTCACCTGAACCTGTGAAGGTTAAGTTAGAACCTATACCAATTGGGTTACCAGTTGTAGAGCTTCCACCCTCATTTGATAACCAAGACATATCAACGCCACCAGTTACTGTTAGTTCTCCTGCGTTAGCAGCAGAAATAGCAGCTAGTGAACCACACAAGGCTGAACAACCAACTTTTGTTAATTTATTCATTTTATTATATTTACCTTTCTTTTCTGTTCACTAAAACGCTAGTGAGATTGATAAAGTAGTTGCGTCTCTGTCGTACGCTGCTGTCGTTTGGTATTTAGCATTGTCAACACTTGCTTCTGCTAGTCTGATAGATGCTCCGCCCATTGAGTACGCTACTTGGATTGAAGATGCTTTCGCTTCTACAGTTGCTCCATTTATCGTAGTTTGGTCAGATTTATAGTTGTTGTAACCAATCGATAGATCATCGTTTACGTTAAAAGTTACACCATATGCATCGTTCTCATACTTATCAATACCTGAGCTTAGACCAAGATCTTCTTCAGACCACTGATAACCTACAGTGAAACTGCCCCAAGCATACTTGAAGCCAATAGTTTCTTCGTCTTTGTCTCCAGATACTGTTGAACCAGCAGAGTCTTGTTCCGTGCTAGATACACCACCGTATATAGTTAAACCAGCAACATTATGAATCGCATCGCTAGCTTCTAGTGTTATGTCGTAACCAGAACCTTCGGCTACTGCACCAGATTGAGCTCCGCTCGAAGCTTTATCATTATTGTTACCGCCAGATGATGGAGCGAAAGAAATTCTTCCCGTCAAACCTTCTGGTAACATGTTTGGTGTAAGTTCAATATTCGCAGAACCTGAAACTCCAGAAACGGTATTAATACCAGTTCCTAATCCAGTTCCATACGCTTCTTCCCAAACGTTTGGTGTCATATCGTCCATTCTGTCTATACCTGATCCGCTAACACCTTGAGAGATACGAAGATCCCCTAAACTAGGTACAGTAACAGTAACGTTCGTATTTGAGTACTGATCTTTGTTTAAGTGTGCAACAGATAGTGCAACAGACCAACCGTTATCAAGTTCACCAGAACCACTAAAGGTTAAGTTTGAACCGATACCCAGCGGGTTTCCAGTAGCTTCATCGTCAAGTGATATCCAAGACATGTCAACGCCACCAGTTACTGATAGATCTCCTGCGTTAGCAGCAGAAATAGCAGCTAGAGATCCACACAATGCAGATGCTCCTATTTTTGTTAATTTATTCATTTTTAACTCCTCTTGTTAATTATTCATATGAATGGTGTTAAAATAACATCACTAACGTTTTAAAAAAATCAAAAAAGCATTGATAAATCATTATTTTTTAATTATGTTGTTTTTTTACAACATGTAGGTATATGCTAAATTAATGGCGTTTTCATTGACTTTTTTCTATTTTTTAATAGTAATTTGAAAACCTCGATTAATGTACTAAGTATAGGTATATGAGTATTTTTAACTTTATTAAGAAAAGAACATTTATCTTTCTAATTGCATTATTTGCTTTCGGAATTTTAACTTCTTGCGGGATTTACGCTCCTTCTGATGCAAGAAAAGTTTCACCTAATTCGAAAGAGAGAGTTAAAAAAAATTTAGAAGAAGGTAAAGGTGTCTCGCTAAAAGGTCTCGTAGGTAACTCTAAGGGAGGTACAAATTATCAATTTGCATCTTCTAATCCAATGTGGAGAGCAACATTAGATATTCTCGATTTCTTACCTCTTGCAAATGTTGATTACTCTGGAGGTATTATAACTACTGATTGGTATAACGAAGGTACAAGTTCTGATGAATCAATTAAAATTACAGTAAGATTTTTAACAAACGAAATAAGATCAGATGGTATTAGAATAGTTATTCATAAAAAAAGATGTAATATTCAACAAAAATGTGTGGTTAAAAAAATATCCTCAGCACTAGAACAGGAACTTCAAGTTGCGATTCTTAAAAAAGCAATCCTTTTTGAAAAAGATTTTAATAAGGGTAAGAAAAAATTCAAAAGAAAAGCAGTAAATTAAGTTAATTTCTAAATAAAATTATTTTTAGGGCATGGAAAGATATAATATAAAACATGTAGAAAAAAAATGGCAAGATGTTTGGTCTAAAAAAAAAACAAATGCTGCTATTTTAGACAGAACTAAAAAAAAATTTTATTGTCTTGAAATGTTTCCATATCCCTCTGGTAAAATTCATATGGGACATGTGCGAAATTACACCATCGGTGATGCTTTGGCTCGTTACAAAAAGCTACTTGGTTTTAATGTTTTGCACCCTATGGGTTGGGACTCTTTTGGACTACCTGCAGAAAATGCAGCTCGTGAAAATAATCTACATCCAAAGGAATGGACTAAAAAAAATATTGAAGCTATGAAAAAACAGTTAAAGCTTCTCGGGCTTTCACTGGACTGGGATCGAGAAATATCTACATGTGATCCTGAATATTATAAACACCAACAAGAATTCTTTTTAGAATTATTTGAAAAAGATTTAGTTTACAAAAAAGATACTTACGTAAACTGGGATCCTGCTGAACAAACTGTTCTAGCTAATGAGCAAGTGATAGATGGTAAAGGTTGGCGATCTGGTGTTCCTGTAGAAAGAAAAAAACTATCACAATGGTTTTTTAATATTAAAAAATTTTCTCAAGATTTACTAGATGAACTAGAAAAGTTAAATAAGTGGCCTGATAAAGTTAAACTTATGCAAAAAAATTGGATAGGAAAATCTTTTGGCTGTGAAATAAATTTTAAAGTTGACCAAAAAAATGATGCACAAAAAATAAAAGTTTTTACAACAAGGCCTGATACTTTATTTGGGGCCTCATTTATTGCACTTTCTATTGATCATCCATTAGCTAAAAAATTTGAAAATAATAAAGACTTTCAAACATTTAAATTAGAATGTTCAAAATCTGGCACTACAGAAGAAGCTTTAGCAATTGCCGAAAAAATTGGCTTTAATACTAATTTATCAGCACTACACCCTTTTAAAAAAGAAATAAAACTTCCTATTTATATTGCTAACTTTGTTTTAATGGATTACGGAACGGGAGCTATATTTGGGTGTCCTGCACACGATCAAAGAGATTTAGATTTTGCTAATAAGTATAAACTAAATGTTTTGCCAGTAGTAAGACCTAAAGATATTGATCCTGACAAATTTAAAATTGATAATCAGGCCTATACAGATGATGGAATATTATTTAATTCTGATTTTTTAAATGATTTAACTGTTAGTGATGCTATTAACAAATCAATAGAGATAATAACAAAAAAAGAAATTGGTGAAAAAAAAATTACTTTTAGACTTAAAGATTGGGGCGTTTCTAGACAAAGATATTGGGGCTGCCCTATTCCAATAGTTTATGACAAAAAAGGTACTGCAACGCCTGTTAGGAAAAAAGATTTACCCATATTACTGCCTGAAAAAATTGACCTTAATTTAGCAGGCAATCCGTTAGAAAAGCATCCTACTTGGAAATTTACCAAGCTATCTTCTGGAGAGGATGCTATTAGAGAGACTGATACTCTTGATACTTTTGTTGATTCTTCTTGGTACTTTTTAAGATTTTGTTCTCCTAATTATAAGAAATATGGTTATCAAGAAGAGGATGTAAATTATTGGATGCCTGTTGATCAGTATATTGGAGGTGTAGAACATGCAATTTTGCATTTGCTTTATTCCAGATTTTTTATGAGAGCTTTGGCCTTTGATAACAAAAAGTTTGATTATACTGAACCATTTGACAGTTTATTTACGCAAGGTATGGTTTGTCACGAAACTTATAAAAATGAAAATAATAAATGGTTATACCCCGACGAAATAGAAAAAAACTCCCAGGGAAATTTTGTAACTAAAAAAGATAAAAAAAAAGTTATAGTAGGTCCTTCTGAGTCGATGTCTAAGTCTAAAAAAAATACTATAGATCCAGAAGAAATGATTAATATCTATGGTGCAGATTCAATTAGATGGTTTATGTTATCAGATAGCCCGCCTGAAAGAGACGTTCAGTGGTCGCAAGAAGGTGTATCCGCTTCATTTAAATTCATTCAAAAACTCTGGAGATTAAACGAGGAAATCTTAAATAAAAAGGATTCTAATATAAATTCTGACGACATGAATCTAAAAAAAGCCGTAAACAAAACAATCTATAATGTCACCAAAAATTTAGACAATTTTCAGTATAATGTTGTAATTGCTAATATTCATGAAATATACAATTTATTTCATAATCACGTTTCTAATAATAAAACTTCTAATAAAACAATGAAAAATGAGTGGGAAAAAATAATCATGTTACTAATGCCCCTGACCCCTCATCTAGCACACGAATGTACTGAAAAAATAAATAAAAAATTTTACTGGCCTAAATATAATCATAAATTATTAGAAGAAGAAAATTGTAAAATTGTAATTCAAGTGGATGGCAGAAAAAGAGGTATGTTGGAAATGCCGATAAATTCAAATGAAATATCAGTTATTAAGAAATCAAAAGAGGTTGATAATGTCTCAAAATATATTGGGAATACAGCTATAATAAAAAATATTTATATTAAAAATAAACTAGTAAATTTTATAACTAAGAAATGAAAAAAATAAATTATTTAATTGGATTATTGTTGATCCTTGTGCTCGTGAATTCGTGCACAGGGTATAAACCAATTTTTAAATCTTCAAATATAAAATTTGAAATTTCTGATTATTCTATTGAGGGAGATAAAAAATTAGGTAACCAAATTTATAATAAATTAAATTATTTATCTAAAGATAATAAAAGAAATCCTAAAACAAAAAAAGTTGATATTAATATAAATATAACAAAAGAAAAAAATGCTACAGCAAAGGATAAAACTGGGAAAGCTTTGGAGTATAAAATTATTTTAACTGCTAAAATAATGGTTAAAGATTCTTTAACCAATAATGAATTAGTTGATAATAGTTTTATTTTAACATCCACGTACAAAGTTCAAGATCAATATTCCGAAACTATAAAGCTTGAAAATAATTTGACAAGTGATTTAATCAATAAAGTTTATGAAGATTTATTAATTATGTTATCAGAAAGATTAAATATTTAATGATATTAAAAAGTTACGAAGTAAAAAAAAATAATAAAAATTTTTTAACATGTAATTTGAATTTATTATATGGAGAAAATATTGGTTTAAAAAAAGATATAAGAGAATTTATCAAGAATGTAATTAAGCAAGAAAATAGTAATATAGAATTAATATCATTATATGAAGATGAAATTCTTACAAATGATGAAAATTTTTATAATTTGATTTACTCTGGATCTTTATTTGGTGATGTTAAAATAATAACTATTTATGAAGCTACAGATAAAATACTAAAAAAACTAAGTGATATTTACGAAAAACAACCACAAAATATTTTTTTAGTAATTTTTTCTGAAATACTAGAAAAAAAATCTAAATTAAGAAATTTTTTTGAAAAAAATAAAGATACAATTTGTATTCCTTGTTATCTAGACAGTGAAAAAGATTTAGAAATTATTTTACAAAATGAGCTCAGGAAAGATAAAATATTACTATCTAAAGAGATTATTAATTTAGTGATTCAAAAATCTAATTCGGACAGAAATAATTTAAAAAATGAAATTGAAAAAATAAAGTCATTTGCGTTAAATAAAAAAAATTTAAATATCGAGGATATAAAATTATTAATTAATTTTTCTGGAGATTATAAATCTGATATATTGATAAACGAGTGTTTGTCTGGAAATATACTGCAATATAAGAAAATAATTACTGAATTTTACACAAATACATTGAACCAAATTATGCTCTTAAGAATTTTGAGTAATAAAATTCAAAGACTATTGAGATTAAAAGAACAAGAAAATTCTACCAATAACATAGATAGTATAATTAATTCATCTAAACCACCAATCTTTTGGAAAGAAAAACCTCAGGTTAAAAAACAATTATCAATATGGAATTTAGAAGAACTTAATAAAGTTATTATTAAAATTAACAATACAGAACTTCTTTGTAAAAAAAATCCTCAAATAGCAAAGATTGTTTTTTTTAATTTGTTTTCAAATATTTGTAAAACGGCTAATAGCTATTCTTAATAGTATTAATCAACTTATCAAGTTGTTCTAAATCGTTATAATCAAAAGAAATTGTTCCGGAATTATTTTTTTTATTTTTAATAGATACGTTCAATCCAGTTTTTATTTCAAGATCTTTCTGTAATTCAAGAATATTTGGATCTTTTTTGGGAATTAATTTAAATTTTTTATCACGAAATTGTTTGGTAAGAGCTTCTGTCTGACGAACAGATAATTTTTTTTCAAAAATCTTTTTTGCTAGATGGAGAGGATTATTTGAACCAATTAATGATCTTGCGTGGCCAGCTGATAATTTACCTTGCTCAACCATTAACAAAACGTCCTCAGGAAGTGATAATAATCTAAGAGAATTTGCAATATAACTTCTACTTTTACCGATAAATTGTGAAAGTTTTTCTTGATTATAATTAAATTCCTCTACTAATCTTTTATAACCTCTTGCTTCTTCAATGGCATTTAGATCCTGTCTTTGTACATTTTCAACAATAGCAAATTCTAATGATTTAGAGTCATCAACATTTAAAATAACTACAGGCACTTCATGTAATCCTGCATTCTGAGAAGCTAACCATCTTCGTTCACCAGCTATTATTTCATATTTACCTTCCTCAGATTTATGAGGTCGAACTACAATTGGTTGAATTATTCCTTGCTCTTTTATTGAATTTGTAAGTTCTTCTAAACTTTCTTTATCAAATACTTTTCTTGGTTGAAATTTATTTCTTAAAATATCCTTGATTAAAATTTTGTTTTTTTCAATTTTTTTTGAAGGTTCACCCAATAATGAGGATAAACCTCTACCTAAACCTTTTTTTAAACGATTATCAATTTTTTTGTCATTTTCCTTTATCAATTCCATACTATTTATTTCAAATTTGTCTACATTTATTTTCATTAAGCTGCACTTTCCATAACGTTTTCTTGTTTTAAGAATTCTTGAGCAAAGTTTAAATAAGACTGACTGCCTGAACATGATTTATCATAAATTAAAACAGGAGTTCCATGAGATGGTGCCTCGGATAATCGAACATTTCTGGGTATAATAGTTTGATAAACTTTATTTTCAAAAAATTTTCTAGCTTCAGCATCTACTTGAGATGAAAGCTTATTTCTTTTATCGTACATTGTTAAAAGAACTCCCCTAATATCAAGGCGGGGATTCAAATTCTCTTTGATTCTGTCTATGGTCTTTATTAATTGACTTAAACCTTCAAGTGCAAAAAACTCAGCCTGAAGTGGGACTATCAAGGATTTTGCAACAACTAAAGCCATTATAGTTAAGAGGCTTAAAGATGGAGGGCAATCAATAAATATATATGAAAAATTATTTTTTTCACTTTTTATAAAATCATCAATTTTATCTTTTAATAAAAATGCTCTTCTGTTTTCTGCGGCAGTTTCTACTTCCAAACCAGAGAGATCAACATTTGAAGAAACAATTTTTAAATTATCTATTTTAGTATTTTGCAAAGATACTTCAAAAGAGCAGCTTCCATTTAATACATCATAAATTGTTTTAGCATTACTGTTATTGATTAAACCTAAACCTGTTGTTGCATTGCCTTGTGGATCCAAATCTATGACTAAAACTTTTTTATTCTGAAGTGCTAGTGCGGTAGCTAAATTAATGACTGTAGTAGTTTTGCCCACTCCACCCTTTTGATTTATTACAGAAATAATTTGAGTATTTTTCAATTTATTTTTTTTTTAATTTATTTACCTCTAATATAAACGAATCTTTACTTGTAATGCTCATCCTTTTCTTATACTGAATATCCCAACTTTTTGAAGCTTGAAGTAACTGCTCATCTCCCGATTTACCAAGGAAAATAAAAAAAAATTTAAAATTTCTTGCTCTTTTGTGTATAAGTTCTAAAATTTTTTCCAAAGGCTTGAATGCTCTAGTTACAAAGGCCTCTTCAACAAATTTGTTACTTTGGGTTAAAACATTTTCATTAAGAACTTCGACACTTAACTTTAATTCGTTAACTACTTCATTTAAAAAGATTATTTTTTTTGGACTTTTTTCAATTAACTTGATTTTTATGGGTATTTTTTTGTCTTTTGCAATTATTGAAATCATTAAACCTGGAAAACCAGCTCCAGTTCCTATATCTACCATTATTTTAGTATTTTTATCAATAAAATCAATGACTTGAGCGCTATCTAAAAAATGCCTTGTCCATACATCCTTTTTTGTTGATTTTCCAATAAGATTGAGCTTTTTATTCCATTTTAACAGCATTTCTTCATATTTATTTAAACTTACGAGTGTTTCACGTGAAACTTGATAAAATCTATTGAATGTGTCTTTAGGACTTAATATAACCATTTAAGCAAATTTGCTTGTAACACGTTTATTTGACTTTTTAACATGCGAAAGCAAAATATATACTGCAGCAGGAGTTATTCCATCGATTCTTAGGGCTTGACCTAAAGTTTTTGGTCTAATTTGCCTAAATTTACTTTTTACCTCGTTAGATAGACCGCTTAACTTTCCATAATCTATATCACTTGGAATTTTTAAGCTTTCGTCTTTACGAAAAGCAACAATATCAGCCTCTTGTTTATCCAAGTAGCCAGAATAGTGAGCACTTATCTCAATTTGCTCCTCTTCAGCTGTGGAGGCTTTAGGAATTTTACTCCATATAGACCTTATTTTCGTAAAATTAACCCCTTTTCTAGACAAAATTTCAAAAGCTGATCTTTTAACTCCATCTTTAGCAATTTTTATATTGAATTTTTCTGCCTCATTTGGTGATATTTTAAGAGTTCTTAAAGTATTATTTAGCTGATTTATTTTGTTGATTTTGCTTGTAAATATATCACTTCTTTCAGACTGAACTAATCCGATATTTATCCCTATCTGAGTTAAACGAGCATCAGCATTATCAGATCTCAAACTTAAACGGTATTCTGCTCTAGAAGTAAACATTCTATAGGGCTCAGTAACACCCTTAGTAACTAGATCATCGATCATAACACCAATGTATGCCTGCGCACGATCTAAAATTAGTGGTCCCTCTTTTTTGATAGATAAGCCTGCATTTATTCCAGCAATAAGACCTTGTGCAGCTGCTTCTTCATAACCTGTAGTTCCATTTATCTGACCGGCTAAATAAAGAGATTTAATTTTTTTTGTTTCCAGGGTGTAATTTAACTCTCTAGGATCAACATAATCGTATTCAATAGCATATCCAGGTCTTATAATTCTAGTTTGCTCTAACCCTTTGATTTTACTTAATATTTCAGCCTGCACATTAGCCGGTAAAGATGTGGAAATGCCGTTTGGATAAACAGTTTTGTCATTTAAACCT
>MDSV01005151.1_pt1 | contig 12717 bp, 10 predicted proteins | sample 810851 | NCBI WGS metagenome assembly MDSV01 (sample SAMN05326640, study PRJNA326480) | marine metagenome | isolation source: seawater | place: Atlantic Ocean: North East | collected 2012 | reverse complement strand
TAAAAAATATTAGAAAAATTATTCCTTATAAAAAGTTTAAATATTGTGAATATAAAGATTTTTCTAAAATAATTAGTAAATTGTCAGGTAAAAACTTTTCTATAGACAGCTCTACCTGTTCATCATTTAATGAGTCTATTATCAAATCTTCTTTTGATGTCAAAAGTTACATAGATCCATGTTATGAAATGAAATCAATTAAAAACTCAACAGAAATAAAAAATATGAAAAATGCACATATTAAAGATGGTTTAGCACTAACTAAATTTATTTATTGGATCAAAAATAATGATCACAAGAATTTAACTGAAATTTCTGCACAAAATAAATTAGAAAAATTCAGGAAGTTAAATAAAGAATATATCTTTCCTAGTTTTAATACAATTGCTGGCTCAGGTCCAAATGGAGCAATCATACATTATAGAGCATCAAAGTCTTCAAACAGAAAAATAAAAAAAAATGATATTTTTTTGTGCGACTCGGGAGGACAATACAAATTTGGAACAACAGATGTTACTAGAACTTTATGTTTTTCAAAACAACCGAGCTCTATTAAAGATAAATTTACCAAAGTACTAAAAGGTCATATTGCTGTTGCTACTTCAGACATAAATAAACTTAAAAATGGAAAACAAATAGATATCAAAGCTAGACAGTTTTTAAAAAAAGATGGTCTTGATTATTCCCATGGAACAGGGCATGGAGTAGGATTCTTTTTAAATGTTCACGAAGGACCACAATCTATTTCAAAATTTAATACTATAAAACTAAAAGAAGGGATGATTTTAAGTAATGAACCTGGTTTTTACAAAAAAAATCATTACGGAATTAGAATAGAAAATTTAGTTTTTATAAAAAAAATTAATAATAAATTAAAATTTGAAAACTTAACTTTAGCTCCAATTGAAAATGAATTAATAAATTTTAAATTATTAAATAAAGTGGAAAAAAATTATCTTTTTGAATACCATTTAAAAGTTTATTCGCAATATTCAAAATTTTTAAATAAAAAAGAAAAAAAGTGGTTAGCTGGTCTTATTTAGCATTCTGATTAAGTCATCTTGAGTAATTACATTAATATTTAAGTCTTTAGCTTTAATTACTTTTTTATTTGTGGGTTTTTCTCCTATAACTAAGTAGTTAAGTTTTTTATTCACATTGCTAATTATCTTTCCTGAGTTTTTCTCAACCAAGGATTTAGCCTCTGCTCTACTCATTTCTTTTAATTTACCTGTAAACATAAAAGTTTTATTACTTAATAAACCTTCTTTTTTAAGATCTACATCTTCAATGATTTTCATAAATTTTTTTAATTCCATCAAAACATTTAAATTACTTTTATTAGAAAAAAATTTTTTTATTGATTTTATTTGAGTTTCTCCAATTCCATCAATATTTAATAAACTTTCAATACCAGACTTAATCGGCAATTTATAAAAATTTTCAGGCCTCTTTAGATGTTTTGAAATAAGTTTTGCATTTTCTTGGCCTATGTGCCTTATGCCAATTGAATATATAAATTTGCTTAGTTTAATATTTTTAGATTTTTCTATTGCATATTTTAAATTTGAAACAGACAATTCTCCCCATCCATCCAATTTTTCTATTTTATTGTAATCTAACTTAAATATATCTTGTGGATATTTTATTATTTTAAGCTCCCAAAATTTTTCAACAACCTTTTTACCAAGTCCGTCAATATTTAGAGCGTCTTTCGACACAAAATGCTTAATATTTTCCATAGCAATTTTTTCACAATTAAAACCATCATTTATACAACGTCTTACAGCATCATATTTCTTCGTTTGTTCATTAAAGTCTTTTACTGTTTTTGAACCACAAGATGGGCATTTATTTGGAAAAACGTATTTTTTTGATTTCTCATCTCTTTTACTTTTGTCTACAGAAATTACATGCGGTATAACATCTCCTGCTCTTTCAACTTTTACAACATCTCCTATCCTGATATCTTTTCTAATTATTTCATCTTCATTATGTAAAGTTGCATTTGAAACTACTACTCCCCCAATATTTACTGGCTTAATTTTTGCGACTGGAGTTAGAGCTCCTGTTCTTCCTACTTGTACATCTATATTTATAATTTTTGAAATTGAACTATCTGCTGAAAATTTGTGAGCTATTGCCCACCTAGGTGCATTAGCTACAAAACCCAATCTTTTTTGTAAATCAAAATTATTTATTTTGTAAACAATACCATCAACATCATAATCTATGTCGTATCGTTTTTTTTCAAATTGATCGTGATATAAAACTAAATTTTTAATACCTTTAATTGTTTTATTAAACTTACTTATTTTAAAACCCCATCCTTTTAAATTGCTTAGAAAATCTGATTGATTTTCAATACTTAAATTACTTGCATATCCAAAAGTATAAGCGATGAATTTCAAAGGTATTTTTTGTGTTTCTTTAGAATTTTTTTGTCTTAAAGATCCTGAAGCAGCATTTCTAGGATTTGCAAATTTTTCACTTATGGATTTAAAATCATTATTAGTAATAAATACTTCCCCACGAATATCAATTTCGCTTGGAAATTTTTTAGATAATATTTTTTTAGGTATATCATTTATAGTTTTTAAATTATCTGTAATATCTTCCCCTTCAATTCCATCTCCCCTGGAAAGACCTTTTACAAAAATACCATTCTTATAATTTAAAGAAGCTGATATTCCATCAATTTTTGGTTCTGCACTAAATTCTAACTCACTACTCTGTTTTAAGCTTAAAAAATTAATAATTTTTTTTTCAAAATTATTTAAATCTTCTTCACTAAATGCATTAGATAAAGAAAGCATAGGAACTCTATGTTTTGCTTTAACAAAATTTTTAGATGGTTTAAATCCAACTTTTAAAGAAGGTGAATTTTTATCTTTTAAATAAGGAAAATTTTTTTCAATTTTTAAAATATCTAATTTTAATTGATCATATTCTTTATCACTAACCAGTGGATGACTGCTTTCAAAATAAAATTTATTATATTTCTCAAGTAATTTTATCTTTTTTAAGTATTTTTTTTTAGTTTGATCATAAACCATATGTTAATCGAAAAGGCTTTTAAATTTTCTAGATATAAAATTTCCCTTCTTTTTTTTTTTTATTTTTTTCATTGGATCCTCATAATTTTTATTAAATACTTTATAAGACTCTGTATACCATTCTCCAGATTGATAATTATAACCCAATAAATTAGCATATTTTTTTGATTGATCGACTAAACCTATTTTATAATAAATTTCTACAAGCCTATGGAGTGCTTCCTCTACATATATAGTTGTCTCATAATCATCTACAACTTTTTTAAATCTATTAATAGCTGGTATCCACTTTTCTTTTTTAATATAATGTTTGCCTATATACATCTCTTTAGAAGCTAAAATATCATAAATTAAATCTAATTTAAACTGCGCATCCAATGCAAAGTCGGTCTCAGGATATTTTTTTATTATAAATTTAAATTTTTTTTCTGCTTTTAGAAGAGGTCCTAAATCTTTTGTTTCATCAACAATTTTTTCATAAAAACACATAGCTAAAAGAAAATGAGCATAGTCTATTCTTGAATCGTATGGATATGTCTTTATAAATCTCTCTAATTCATAAATTGCATCTCCATAATAATTTTGAAAATAATAAGAGTAAGCTGCCATTAGTGCAGACCTTGGTGCCCAATCTGACTGGGGATACAGTAATTCTGCTTCATTAAATTTTTCAGCAGCAAATAATACGTCACCGTCATTAAATGCTTTCATTCCTTCTCTGTATGAATCAATCATTTGTAACTCAATATCTTTTTCTTTAATAACTGAAATTTTTTCTTTATTACTTGAACAAGAAATTAATAATAATGTGAAAACAATTAATGTAATTCGAATGAAAATCTTCATCGTAAGTTTTTAACAGATATTTAAAAAAACTCTAAACTTTTATGCTATAGATTTAAGTATATTTCGATTGATAAGTGTATGCGGGATGTTCTTTTCTTTAATTTCAACTATTGAAAAATTACTTTTTTCACTAAAAACCTTTCTTAGTAACTGATTTGTTAGTTTATGTCCTCCTTGAGAACAAACAATATTACCTATTACTTTATAACCTGTTAAATAAAGATCTCCTATACAATCTAAAATTTTATGATTAACAAATTCCTTTTCATTTCTAAGACCGTCCTCATTCAAGATTTTATTACCTTTTACTACTATAGCATTTTCTAAACTACCACCTTTAGCAAGATTCATTTGTTTTAATTTTTCTACATCTTCATATAAGCAAAAAGTTCTTGAATTAAATATTTCTGTTAAATCTGACTCATATACTTTAACTGAGTTTCTCTGATCCCCTATTAGAGAGTTATTATATTTAATTTCAAAATCTATATCCAAACTAATCTTATTTGGTTCAATAGAAATAAATTTGGGACCATCTTCATAAGAAACTTTTTTTTCAATTTTAACAATTTTTATTGGGGTATTGCTTGTTTTAATTTCAGCTAAGTCAATTTTTTCAACAAATTCTTTTGCAGAACCATCCAAAATTGGCACTTCCTCAGAATTAATTTCAATCAATGCATTGTCTATTCCTTTACCAAACAAAGCTCCCATTAAATGCTCTATTGTTGAAACTTTTACACCCGACTCGTTAGATATAGTTGTGCAAAGATTTGTGTTGGTAACATTAAAAATTCCAGGAGTTACAAGGTTGTTATTTTTTAAATCAGTTCTTTTAAAAAGAATTCCTGTGTTCGGTTCCGCTGGATAAATTTTCATATTAACCTTTTTTCCAGTGTGTAAACCTATACCATCAAATAATATTGGTTTTTTTATCGTTTTCTGATTTAAAACGGACATAACGAATTTATAATATTGATTTAGAACTGTTAAAAAACAACAAATGTTACAATAAAATACAAATTTCTACTTAAAAAAATGGAATAATCTTTCAAAAAAACCGGTTGTTTTCTTTTTTTTTGGAACCATTACAACTTCCTGTTTATTATTTCCCTTGCTCAACATTAGGCCCGATTCACAAATTGTAATTATTGTTTCTGGAAAAAAAACTATTTCTTCAACATCAAATTCCATTTCATTAACATAAATAGAATTATTATCTAAAATTTTTGATCCATCTCCAATTAATACTATTTTAAATTTATTTACATCAGCAAAATTTTCATTAAGTTTTATTACATCAAGACCTAAATTTAAAATTTCATCAATTCTTGCAAAAATAATCTTTTGTGCTAACTCTAAAGTTTCTTTTTTATGTTTTGTTTGACTCAAGAAATCATCTTTAAAAATTTTACTGCTCTTATTATCTTCATTAAATGAAATATTTTTATTCAAGCTTCTCTTAATATCTTCAGATTCTTCATTTGATAAACTTAATATCTTTGAAATATCTTTAGTTATATGATTTCCACCAACTGGTAATACATTAAAAGAATTTAATTTATTTTTATAATAAATAGCTATAGATGTTTTTTCATAACCAATATCTATAAAAGAGATTTTTTCGGATTTTGTAAATTGCTCTTTATAGCTCAATGATTTTGTATAACTTGAACAAAAAATTCTATTTATCGTTAATTGAAACTTATAAAACAAATTTTCTAAATTTTTTATTATAAGTTTAGGAAAACAAATAAAAATTATGTCTATTGAAAATAAATTACAACTAGTTCCTACTGGAAGATAGTTATAATCTTTATCATCAACTTTATAATTTTTTACAATTATATGTATTATATTCTTTTCGGGATTAAATTTTAAAATTTGTTGTTTAGCATCTTGAACTAAATATTGTATATCTTCAGTAGAAATTTTTTCTCCATCTTTTTTCTTTGAAAGAGATAAATTTATTGATAAAGCCTCTTGAGCATCCAACATAAGAGAAATACTATCTATATATTCATCAGTTTTTTTTTCTAATTCAAATATAATATCTTCAATTTTTTTTTCCGCTTCAATTAAATTTATTTGACCAGATTTAAGTGATGAAAAACAATCTCTTTCAACAAAATAATTTTGATCTTTATCATTTTTATTAAAAGCTGTGGCTCTAATTTTAGAGGACCCTAAATCAAAAAAAATATGAAAATTTTTTTCAGTCATTATAAGTGGTAATCCTATTATTTACTCGTAAATCTATAATTTTTTTATTCTTAAACTCTTCGTTATCTTTTATGTTATGAACAATTTGTAAAGACTCTAATATTTTTTTACCAGGTAGTTTAATTAATAGTCCACTTTTTGTTTTAAAATCCCATCTATTGCTAGAATAATAATAAAATGAATCAATTTCTTCAAAATTAAATTTGGATTTATCAATAATTTTTTTTAATAGTACAAAGTTTGTATAGTTGCTTTTAGTAAAAACAAAAGGTAACTCGTTATTAACATATTCTGAATTTTTAACTAAAATTAATTTTCCATTAGATCCAATATAATATTTTTTACTATTTTTATTGGTAATAGCTAAAAAATCTGTTTTTTTTATTTCAACTATAATGTTGTTGGGATACATTTTTTTGATATTAAAAGTTTCTATTAAATTGTTTTCACTCAAAATATCCTCGAAACTTTCTTTACTTATAAAAAAAATATTTTTAAATAATAGAGATTTTAAACTATTAAAAACTTCTTGATTTTTTGTATTTGATAAACCAATTACTTCGATATTTTTTATTGTGGCACTAAAATTATTGTGAATTTTATTATTTTTGGCAATTTGAGTACTTAAAAAAAAAAATAGTATTAAATAAAAAAATATTTTTTTTTTTCTATCTTTTAATTGAAGCATCTTTCAACATCCATTCAATTAAATTTATAAAATTCATACCCGAATATGCTGCTATTTCTGGAACCAAAGACAAATTTGTCATGCCTGGTTGCGTATTTATTTCTAATAAATAAAACTTACCTTTATAAAATTTAAAATCTGATCTAGTCACTCCTCTGCATCCAATTAAATTGTGTGCTTTTAGAGCAATATTCATAACTTTGTTTAAATCTTTTTTATCTATTTCCACTGGTATTATGTGTTTTGTTGCAGCCTTAGAACTATACTTTGCTTCATAATCATAAAATCTTCTTTTTGGTTGTAGTTCAATTGCTCCCAATTTTTTTTTTCCCAAAATTGCAACTTGTATCTCTCTACCTCCAATATATTCTTCTATTAATACTTCATTATATAAAGATAATTTTTTCAAATTTTTAATAAAATTTTTTTCACTACATATATAAACATTAACACTTGATCCTTCATTTTTTGGTTTTATTACAACTGGAAATTTTAATTTTTTTTTAACTTTTAAAGTTATTTTTTTATTGAATAAATTTTTCTTGTTTAATTTATATTTTAGATATTTAGGTACTCTTATTTTATTTTTTATAAATATTTTTTTAGAAATTTCTTTATCCATGGCAATGTATGACGCCACAACTCCAGAGTGAGTATATTTTACTTTGGCTGCTTCCAATATCATTTGAATATAACCATCCTCACCGAATCTTCCATGCAATGCATTAAAAATAACGCTTGGCTTATAACTTTTAATTTTTTTTATTAAATTTCCATCTGGTTCACAGACAATTGCTTCGTATTTTTTTTTTTTTAATGCTTTTAATACACTTTCTGCTGTCACTAAACTTATCGCGCGTTCTTTGGAAAAGCCTCCACCTAGAATTAAAATTTTTTTCATAATTTTACCCAACAATTTCTATTTCAAGATCTAAATTTATACTTGTCTTTTCTTTTACCTTATCTTTGACATGATCTATTAATTTTTTCATATCGTTAAAAGTAGCATTGTTTTTATTTACAAAAAAATTAGAATGTTTTGTAGATATAGTGGCATCACCAAAAGATGTACTTTCTGGTACAGAGGCTCTAATTAATTCCCAAACTTTTTTATTAGTATTGTTAGTTGGATTTTTAAAAGTACTTCCTCCAGTCTTAACTCGCATTGGTTGTGTTTCTTCTTTTTTTGCTTTTAAAATTTCTATGTTTTTTTTTACTATATTTTTATCTTTGTGCTCTCCCTTAAATGATGCACTCAAAAATATTAAATCTTTAGACAAATCATTTGTTCTATATTTAAAATTAATGCTTGATGATGGAATTGTTAACACTTTTCCCGTTCTATCTATTGCTTGGACTGACAATAATACATCTTTAAATTCTGTTCCATAGCAGCCTGAATTCATTCTAATACCTCCGCCTATACTCCCAGGAATGCAAGATAAAAATTCTAAGCCACCAATTGAATTCTCTGAAGCAAATTCTGCAACTTTTTTATCCATTGTAGAACTTCCTGCAATAATAGTCTTGTTAGGTAATAAAGAAATATTTGAAAAATTTTTTCCTAATTTAACAACAACACCATCATAACCTTTATCTTTAATTAGAATATTTGAACCTAAGCCTAATATGAAAATTTTTTCTTTTTTGCCAAAATTTTTTATAAAGTTTACTAAATCATTTAAATTTTCTGGTTTAAAAAAAGCTTTAGCTTTTCCACCAATATTAAACCAATTTGTTTTTTTTAAATCGTAATCAAAAAATAATTTACCAATACTTTGTTCTGAAAATTTCTTTAAATTATCAATTTGCATTATAATAATTTTGGTAAATTTCTAATCCAATTTGATATTGAGCCTGCTCCCATACCAATTACAATTTTTTTTCCATAAATATTTTGTTTTACATATTTTACTAATTGTGATTCATTTTTAACCAGAAAAACATTTACTTTAGAATTTCTTATTATCTTTTTTGCAAAATCAAGATAGCTAAAATTTAATTTTAGTTTTTCTCCTGCAGAAAAAACAGGACAAAGAATTACACTATTTGCTTTTTTAAATGAATAGCTAAATTCTTTTTTTAAATTATTAATTCTTGATATTCTATGAGGTTGAAATACACAAATAATTTTTTCTTTTTTATAAGATTGTCTAACTCCATTTAAAAGTTGTGTTATTTCTGTTGGATGGTGAGCATAATCATCAAAAAAAATAGTTTCTTTGAAAGTAAATATTTTATTAAATCTTCTTTGGACTCCTTTAAATTCCTTAAGAGCTTGTTTAATTATTTTTGTGGATATTCCAATGGTAGAAGCAACAGCTGCAGCAGCTGTTGCATTTCTAATGTTATGCAACCCAAGTAGAGGAATTTTAATATTTTTAATCTTATATTTTTTTTTACCTGGCAAACTTATTTCAATATTAAATTTAGAATATTCTTTTAATTGTAAAATATTTTTTATGCAAAATTGAGAATTTTTGTTAATTCCATAAGTATGAAAATTTTTTATTTTTATTTTTTTAATTATTTCTCTATTATTTTTATCGTCCAAACAAATAAAAGATTTTCCAAATGATGGTGTTTTTTCTACAAATTTAATAAATAATTCCTTTAAACTATTCATAGATTTATAATAATCCATATGCTCCTGATCAATATTAGTTATTATTGAATATGTAGGTGACACCTTAATAAAACTGCCATCTGATTCATCCGACTCTAAAATGCACCAATCACTTTTTCCAAGTTTAGCAGAATTATTAAAAGAATTTAAAACGCCACCATTAATAATAGTGGGGTCTAATCTAGTTTTAGAAAAAATGGCTGATACGAGTGATGTGGTAGTTGTCTTGCCATGAGATCCAGCAACCACAATATTTCTTTTTAACAAAGAAACCACGTGAGCAAGCATCTCACCTCTTTTATAAATTGGAATTTTTTTTTTTTTAGCTATTAATATTTCTGGATTAGATTTTTTAATTGCTGATGAGATTACTAAAATAGTTGAATTGTTAATATTTTTTTTATTGTGGTTTATATAAACTTTAATTTTATTTTTTTTTAATCTTTCAATATTTTTGTTCAAAAAAATATCACTTCCCTGAACTTTAAAACCTAAACCTTTCATAATAAGAGCAAGGCCACTCATGCCTATACCTCCTATGCCTACGAAATGTATTATCTCAGTTTTTGCTAACTCAATTTTCATTTATAGAACTTATTATTTTTTCATTTATATTATTCCAGGTATTTTGGTAACTAATTTTTTCTAAATTTTTTTTTTTGTTTAGATAATCTTCTTTATTTTCAATAATATTTATTAAAAGTGTAGTTAATTTATTTTGGTCAAATTCTTTTTCTTCAAAAACCCAACAGCAATCTTTTTTTTGGTAATTTATAGCATTTTCTAACTGATGATTATCTGTGGCAAATCTATATGGGATTGCTATAAAAGGTACTCTAAAAAAAGTAAGCTCTGATAAAGTGGAAGCCCCTGCTCTCGTTATTGCTAAATTTGCCTCTTTTAAATATTCAAAAATATTTTCCTCAAAATTAAATAGTTTAATTGCAATATTGTTTTCACTATAAAAAAATTTTAAATCACTCAAATCTAAAGAACTAGCCTGGTGATAAACCATTAATTTATACTTTTTTGATAAATCAAGAATAGATTTTTTTATTTTTTGATCAAAAAGTTTTGCTCCTTGACTCCCTCCAATGATTAAAAGATTTATTTTATTATTAATTTCTTCTTTGGTATAATTATTTAAATTATATATCTCTTTCCTAAGCAAAGTATCAATGATTACTATTTTACTTTTTTCTTTTTCTGAGAAATTAATAATCTCTTTTGAATAACAAAATATCTTTTTACTAAATTTTGCTAAAAATTTGTTTGCTCTACCTATAACCATATTTGGTTCAAAAAGATAAATTGTAATATTTAACATCTTTGCTGCTATACAAATTGGAACTGACATATAGCCACCAGTTCCTATTAAGATGTTTATTTTTTTTTTTTTTAAAAAAAAAATTGATTTTAAAATTGAGATAATCAACATTATTAAAGTAAAAGGCAGTTGTATAATATTAAATGATAAACGTGGGGATGAGATAATTTCAAAATCATATTTTTTTTCATTAATAAATTTGCTACCTCTTTTATCTAAAGTTAAAAATACTTCATAATTTTCTTTTAGGTGGTCATAAAATGTAATTGCTGGGATAACGTGCCCACCTGAACCTCCGCTACTGATTAAAATTTTTTTTTTCATTTAAGAAACAATTCTTCTTTTAGTTAAATTTAAAATAATACCCGATATAATAGATGTGCCTATAATAGAAGAGCCTCCATAGCTTATATAAGGCAATGTCATTCCAGTTGTTGGAAATAACCTAATGTTTACACCTATATGAATAAGCGCTTGTAAAAGTATAATTGAAATTGAACCCACAAGAATTAGTTTTATTTGGTTGTTATTTTCAGAATATAATTTTTTAAATACTTGATAAGCAAAAAACAAAAAAATCATCATTAATATTACTATAAACAAAACTCCAAATTCTTCTGAAATTACTGAAACTATATAATCAGTATGGGCTTCAGGAACTCGATTCTTTAATGTGCCTTCACCTATTCCTTTTCCAAAAAATCCACCATTAATGATAGCTTCAGATGCTTTTTCAGATTGATAATTATTTCCTGAACTAGGATCAAAAAAAGATTTTAATCTAATAATAATATATCCAAACTTATTTGGAAAAATATAAATTAAAAAAATTAAAGAAAGTATTACTAATCCAAAAAATATAAAAAATATTATTAAGTTTATTCCTGATACAAAAATTAAGCTTAACCACATAAGAAAAGTTAACAGACTTTGTCCAATATCTGGCTGTGTAACTAAAAGTAATATAACCGGTATTATTATCAAAAAGCTTAAAAAGTATTTATAATAAATTCCCTTTCTATTTTCATGACTCAATACTTTTGAAAGGACAATAATTAAAAAAGGTTTTAAAAGTTCTACTGGTTGAAACCTTGGTAAAAAGGGCAGATCCAACCATCTTTTTGATCCTTTTACTTCAACTCCTAAAAAAGGAACTAAGATTAATAAAATTAAAAAAAAAATAAATAAAAATTTAGAAACTTTAATTAAATCATTTTGACTTAAAGATGAAAAATAAATTATAAAAAAAACTCCCATCAATATAAACAACAGATGCTTTAAAAAAAAGTGGTAACTGTTTGTATTTAAGTTATCTGATGCAATTAAAGATGTTGAAGCAAGAGAAAAAAATAAACCCAAACCAAATAGTATTACTATTATAACAAGTACAGTTTTATTAATGTTTTTCCACCAATTATAATAATATTTAGAAATTAAATTATTTGATAGCATTAAATACTTTTTTAAAATTATACTTTTTCATTAATAAATTAAAATATTTTCCTCGTTCCTCAAAATTTTTAAAATTATCAAAAGAAGCTGCTGCGGGACTGAACAAAATAGTTGTATTTAAATTGTTATTTTTAACATCAATCATAGCTTGCCTAACTGCAATATTTAAATTTTTAAAACAACAATATGATAATTTATTATTAAATTGATTAATAAAAAAATTTCTTTTTTTTCCATAAATGTAAGCTTTAATATTACGGCATTGTTTTTTTTGTAATATGAACTTGTCTCCTTTTTTTGACATACCTCCTACTATCCATAAAACTCTTTTTAACGACTTGAGAATATTAATTGATGATGCAAAACTTGTAGATTTTGAATCGTTGATAATAGTAATTTTATTATTTTTATAAATTATTTCTTGTCTATATTTTAAACCATTAAATTTATTAATTATTCTTAAAATTTTTTTATTTTGTAAATTTAATTTTTTTCCTAT
>MDSV01181378.1_pt1 | contig 12718 bp, 12 predicted proteins | sample 810851 | NCBI WGS metagenome assembly MDSV01 (sample SAMN05326640, study PRJNA326480) | marine metagenome | isolation source: seawater | place: Atlantic Ocean: North East | collected 2012 | reverse complement strand
AGCTACCGAGGAATAATCACAACATACTTTTTTTTATCAACAAAACAACTAGAATTTTTGGAGGCCACGCCCAGAATCGAACTGGGATGGAAGGATTTGCAATCCTCTGCGTAACCATTCCGCCACGTGGCCATTTTTACTTTAAAATTGATTGAATCAATTCTTTGTTTTATACCAAATTATTATATGTTTAAATAAAATGCAAAATTCAAATTATAACCATACCAGTATAGAAGATGAAATATACAGCTATTGGGAAAAAAATAAACTTTTTAAACCTAGAAAAAATAAGAAAAAACATTTTTCAATTGTTATTCCGCCGCCTAATGTAACGGGAAGCTTGCATATGGGGCATGCTTTAAATAATTCTCTTCAAGATTTATTGATACGTTTTTATAGAATGAACGGCCATGAAACCCTATGGCAACCTGGAACTGACCATGCAGGTATTGCTACACAAGCTCTTGTTGAAAGAAATCTTCTATCTAAAGGAGTAAAAAAAAGTTCTCTAGGAAGAGATAAATTTATAAAAGAAGTTTGGAAGTGGAAAAAAGAATCTGGCGACACAATCATCAATCAATTAAAAAAACTTGGTTGTTCTTGTGATTGGTCACGTAATAGATTTACTATGGATGAAGATTTGTCCAAAGCTGTTATAGAAACTTTTATTAAACTTTATGAAAGTAAATTAATATACAAAGATACAAAATTAGTTAACTGGGATACACAGCTTGAAACAGCTATATCTGATCTAGAAGTTGAACAAAAAGAAGTTCAATCAAATTTATATTTTATAAAGTATAAAGTAGTTAAAGAAGAATCTTTTATAACAATAGCTACTACTCGTCCCGAAACTATGTTTGGTGACACCGCTGTAGCGGTAAATCCAAAGGATTCTCGATATAAGAGTTTTATAGGAAAAAAAATTCTAATACCAATAATAAATAGAGAAGTAAAAATAATATCTGACTCTTATGTCTCTATAGATCAAGGAACAGGTGCTCTTAAAGTTACACCAGCTCATGATTTTAATGATTTTGATATTGGAAAAAGAAACAATTTAAGTTTTATAAATATATTTGAAAAAAACGGAAAAATGAACAAAAACGTCCCTAAGGAATTTATTGGAATGGATCGTTTTGATGCAAGAATTTTGATAGTTAAAAAATTAAAGGAGTTAATGGTATTAGAAAAAATTGAAAATATTAAAAATGTTGTACCTTACGGAGACAGATCTAATTCAATAATAGAACCTTTATTAACAGAGCAGTGGTTTGCTGATGCAAAATTTTTAGCCAAAAAAGCTATTAACGTAGTTAAAATAAATAAAACAAAATTCTTTCCAACTAATTGGTCAAAAACTTATTTTCAATGGATGAATAATATTCAACCATGGTGTATCTCAAGGCAATTATGGTGGGGTCATAGAATTCCCGCTTGGTATGGTGAGGATAAAAAAATATTTGTTGCACGAAACGATAAAGATGCAAAAAGAAAAGCATATAAATATTATAAAAGACGAGTAAGACTTAAACGGGATGACGATGTATTGGATACATGGTTTTCTTCCGCTTTATGGCCTTTTGCAACATTAGGATGGCCAAAAAAAACTTACGAGCTAAAAAGATTTTATCCTACATCTATTTTAGTTACTGGGTTTGATATTATTTTTTTTTGGGTAGCAAGAATGATGATGATGGGAAACCATTTTTTAAAGCAAGTACCTTTTTTAAAAGTTTATGTTCATGCTTTAGTTAGAGATGAAAAAGGACAAAAAATGTCAAAATCAAAAGGCAATGTAATAGATCCTTTGAATATAATTAATAAATACGGAGCAGATTCTTTAAGACTTACTCTAATTTCAATGGCAGCCCCTGGAAGAGATGTAAAACTCTCAGAAGAGAGAGTTAAGGGTTATAGAAATTTTTTAAATAAAATATGGAATGCTAATAAATTTTTAAAGCTAAATTCTTGCGAATTTAAAAAAAATATTAAAGTAAAAGATATCAAGCTAGACATTAATAAATGGATATATTTTGAGCTAGTTAAAACAAGTAACGAGGTTCAAAAAAATATATCTAATTTTAGATTTGATGAAGCATCTAAAGTTTTGTATCAATTTGTTTGGCATACATATTGTGATTGGTATTTAGAATTTTTAAAACCAATTTTAGATTCAAGTAATGGTGTTAAATTAAAAGAATGTCGTAATATAGCTGGTTATATACAATACAATATATTGATAATGTTACATCCTTTTATTCCCTTTTTGACAGAAAAAGTATGGTTAGATTTAAAACTTAATAAGAAGTTAAAAACACCTTTAATGCAAAAAGATTGGAATTTATCAATTAAACCAAATTCAATATTTAAAAAATCCTTTGAGAAGATAGATTGGATAACAAAATTTATTTCAAGTATAAGATCTACCAAAGTTGATTTAGACGTATCTCCAGGCGACTTTATTGATATTTCAGTACATGAGCTAGATAAAAAGAAGAGAATTATAATAGAAGATAATCAAGCTGTATTTAAACGCTTAGGGAGAGTTATCAATATATATGAAAAAAAATTAGATAAGCAGGGTATTAATATTGTTATTGGAGCAGAAACTGCCACTTTGTATTTTAACGAAGATATCGATTTATCTAATCAAAAGTTGAAATTATCACAAAAATTTAAAGAATTAGAAAATAAAGTAACTAATTTAAGCAATAAATTAAAAAATAAATCATTTTTAGCAAATGCACCTAAATTAATTGTAATGAGGGATAAAAAATCCCTAATTGATTATAATATTGAACTAAAAAAATTGAATAGTATTCTAAATAGTATTAATAATTAATTATGAAATTTGATAAATCAAAGTTACCAAGCAGGCATGTTTCAGTTGGTGTTAAAAGTTCACCTCATAGATCAATGTATCATGCTATGGGATTAAAGAGTGAAGATATAGAAAAACCTTTTATAGGTGTTGCAACAACGTGGAATGAAGCTGCTCCATGCAATATAACTTTATCAAGGCAAGCTCAATCAGTTAAAAAGGGGGTAAAAGCTGCTGGAGGTACCCCAAGAGAATTTACAACTATAACGGTAACTGATGGAATAGCAATGGGCCACGCAGGAATGAAATCATCATTAATAAGCAGAGAGGTAATAGCTGACTCTGTAGAATTAACAATGAGAGGGCACTGCTACGATGCATTAGTAGGTTTGGCAGGTTGTGACAAATCTTTACCAGGGCTTATGATGGTGATGTTGAGATTAAATGTACCGTCAGTATTTATTTATGGTGGATCAATTCTTCCAGGAAGATTTAAAGGAAAAGATGTCACCATAGTTGATGTTTTTGAAGGTGTTGGAAAATATTCTACTGGCTCAATGTCAAAAAAAGAATTGGATGAATTAGAAAGTTTAGCTTGTCCTTCTGCTGGTTCATGCGGAGGTCAGTTTACTGCTAATACAATGGCTTGTGTATCCGAAGCTATTGGATTGGCTTTACCAGGATCTGCTGGAACTCCAGCAGTTTATGAAACTAGAGATAAATTTGCTGTCTCTAGCGGTGAAGCTGTAATGAGTCTTCTGAAAAATAAAATTAGACCTAGAGATATTGTTACTAAGAAATCTCTTGAAAACGCAGCAGTAATTGTTGCTGCTTCGGGAGGATCAACTAACGCTGCTTTACATCTACCTGCAATTGCTAATGAAGCAGGAATTAGATTTACATTAGAGGATGTTACGAATATTTCAAAAAAAACTCCTTATATTGCAGATTTAAAACCTGGAGGTAAATTTGTTGCTAAAGATTTGTATGAAATTGGTGGAGTTCCAATTTTAATTAAAGCTTTACTCGATGGAGGTTTACTCCATACTGATTGTTTAACCGTAACTGGAAAAACAATTGCTGAAAATCATAAAGATATTAAATTTCCGACGGACCAAAAAATTATTTACCCCACAAACAAACCTTTAAATTCCACAGGTGGATTTGCTGGACTTAAAGGAAATTTAGCCCCAGATGGCGCTATACTTAAAGTAGCTGGAATGAAAAGAAAAAATTTTGTTGGAAAAGCTAAATGTTTTGATAATGAAGAATCTGCTTTAAATGCTGTACTAGAAAAAAAAATAAAAGCGGGCGACGTTGTTGTTATAAGATATGAAGGACCAAGAGGTAGTCCTGGCATGCCTGAAATGTTATCTACTACAGGAGCAATATATGGACAAGGTCTTGGTGAAGAAGTTGCTTTAATAACTGATGGTCGTTTTTCTGGAGGTACACATGGTTTTTCAATTGGTCATGTTGGACCAGAAGCAGCAGTAGGTGGTCCTATAGGCCTTCTTATAGATGGTGATGAAATTGAAATTGATACGGTGAAAGGAACTTTGAATGTAAAATTAAGTGATGAGGAAATGAAATTAAGAAAAACTAAATGGAAACCAAAACTTACTGAGTATACATCAGGTACATTATGGAAATATTCCCAATCAGTTGGACCAGCTTTTGAAGGTGCTGTTACTCATCCTGGTGCATCAAAAGAAAAAAAGTGTTACGCAGATATATAAATGAAAATTAGACCTGTTATCTTATGTGGGGGCGCAGGCACGAGGATATGGCCTAAGTCTAAAAAGAATCTACCAAAACAATTTATTGACTGGGGTGGTTGGACTTTATTTGGAAGAACATTACAAAGAATTAAAAGCCCAATTTTTGATTATCCTATTATAACAACAAATTTAAGCTATTTGAAATTAATAAAAAATGAGCTTAAAAAAAATAAAGTCAAAAAATACAGAATATTGTTAGAACCACTAAAAAAGAATACTGCACCTGCTATACTTTGCTCAGTGCTAATAAAAGAAATCCCAAGCAATCAGCCAGTAATTTTCTTTTCTTCAGATAATTTAATTGGAAAAGTTAATATTTTTAATAAACAAATTGATATTCATAGAAAATACTTGACTGGTAAAAATATTTTCATTTTTGGTATCAAGCCATTATCTCCTTCTTCAGAGTATGGTTACTTTTTAAGTAAAAAAAAATCAAATAATGTAAATAAAGTTACAAAGTTTATTGAAAAACCAAACAAAAATATGGTTAAAATTATTATAAAGAAAAAAGCGTACATGAATGCTGGAATATTTTTTGCAAGAAAAGATTCATTAATTAAAAACTTCAAAAAGTACCAGATATCAATGTACAAAAATTGTTTATTATCTGTTAATAAATCTAACTTTAAAAAAAATGTTTACTATTTTAAAAAGTCATATTTTACTAAAGTAAAAGAAATTTCTTTTGATTACGCAATTCTAGAAAATAATAAAGATATTAATGCTATAAAATTAAATTTACCGTTAGTAGATTTAGGTAATTGGAAGGAGATTTGGAAATTTTTTAAGCAAAAAAATTCAAAACAATTTATTAAAAAAAATACTTTCTTGAGGCCTTGGGGCAAATATATTAATTTATTTAATGGCAAAGGCTTTTTACTCAAAGAACTAATTATAAATCCAAAATCAGCTATTAGCTTACAAAAACATTATTATAGATCTGAACGTTGGTTTGTAAATGAAGGTAAGCCTAAAATCACTATCAACAAAAAGACTTTTTTTAAAAAAATTAATGATTCTATTTTAATCCCAAAGGGATCTATTCATAGAATACAAAATATTTATAATAAACCTGTTCAAATAATTGAGGTACAAATGGGAAATATTTTAAAAGAGACAGATATTGTTAGGTATAAAGATATTTATGGCAGAATTAAATAAAAGTACATTCTACAGGTACATGATCTGATGGCTTTATTTGAGCTCTGATATTTTTAACTATTTCTACTTTTTTAATTTTATCAATTAAGTTATTTGTTACAAGAATATGATCAATTCGTAACCCATTATTTTTTTGCCAAGAACCTTTCATATAGTCCCAAAATGTATACTGACTTTCTTTTGTGTTTACTTTCCTAAAAACATCACAAAATCCTAAATTTATAATTTCCCTATATTTTTTTCTAACTTCTAATCTAAACAAAGCGTCATTTGTATATTTTTTATAATCGTAAACATCAATTTCTTCTGGAATTATATTGAAATCGCCAGCAATAATTATAGATCTACCAAGTTTAATTTTTTTTTTTAGATTTTTGATTAGTAAATTTAACCAGTTTATTTTATAAAAGTATTTATCTGTATCAACAGGATTTCCGTTTGGTACATAAATATTAATAATTTCTATATTTCTTTTATTTAATTTTATATCACCAGATATAATTCTCGCTTGTTTTATTTTATCTCCTTGTAGATTATTACTAATGTTATCAATTTTTTTTTTAGATAATATAGAAACACCGTTATAACTCTTTTGTCCATTAACATAAGAAATGTAACCAATATTATTGAATTCTGTAAAAGGATAATTTTCTTCTTGTGTTTTTATTTCTTGTAACAAAACAATTTCTGGTGTGTTTTTTTCTAAATATTTTTTAATATTATCAATTCTAGCTCGTACAGAATTGACATTCCAAGTACTTACTTTCATTAGAAGGAGAAAGAGACACCGCAACCACAAGAAGATTTAGTTTTTGGATTAGAAATTTTGAACGAACTACCTATTAATTCTTTTGCAAAATCAACTTTTGAACCTTTAAGCATTTCTAATGAAGAATTATCTATAACAATATTTTGGTGTCTATGATCATTTTCTTCAATCTTTTTATCAAATGAAAAATCATACTTGAAACCAGAACAACCTCCACCTTTAACAGCAATTCTAAAAAAAGTCCCTGAAGGCTTTTTTGATATTAATTGGTCTATTTTTTCCACAGCCTGTTTACTAAAATTTATTTCTTTAATCATTTTACCTCTATTTCTTTGTAATATAATCTCCTTAACAAATTTATGCAAAAAGATTTTAAGGAGAAATATCTAAAACCTTACGCCACTAAGTCTGCTAATACAATTGGTAGAGTTTATAAAGAGCAGGAAAATGCTATAAGATCTCCTTATCAGAGAGATAGAGATAGAATTATTCATTCTTCATCCTTTAGAAGACTTAAGCACAAAACCCAAGTTTTTGTAAATACAGAAGGAGATCACTATAGAACTCGACTCACTCATTCTATGGAAGTTTCACAAATTTCAAGGACATTAGCTAGAGCGTTGGGTTTAAATGAAGATCTATGCGAAACCTTAAGTTTAGCACATGATTTAGGTCATACACCCTTTGGCCATGCAGGCGAGGAAGTCTTAGACAGATGTATGCTTAATCATGGAGGATTTGATCATAATATACAAACTCTCCGAATAGTAACATTGATAGAAAGTAAATATTATAATTTTTTTGGTTTAAATCTAACTTTAGAAACTCTTGATGGATTAATAAAACACAATGGTCCAATTAAAAAAAAAGATAAATTTAATAAAATTTTAAATTTAGGTAATTTTAAAAACAAAATTAAATTTAGTTTAAATCCATCATTAGAAGCCCAAGTTGCATCTATATCTGATGACATTGCATACAATAATCATGATCTAGAGGATGGTTTTAGAGCAGGCCTTTTTACAATTAGCCAATTCAGTTCACAACCATATATTTCATATCTTATTAAAAAGCATACTAAAAATAAAAGAATTTTTAGAAAAGAAATCATTATTAATCAAATTATAAGAGAATTAATTAATGTTATGGTAAATGATGTAATTTTGACAACTCAAAATAATTTAAAAAAATATAACCCAAAATCGATTAATGATATTTATAAACAAAATAATTTAATTGTTTCCTTTTCAAAAAAGATGAAAAATATTGACAAAAATATTAAAGAATTTCTTAGAAAAAAAATGTATAACCATAAGAAAGTTCTCGTAAATACAAATAGAGGAAAAAAAATAATTAAAACCCTTTTTAAACATTTAATATTAAAACCTAATGAGTACATAAATAAAGATTTATTAAAAAGAAGTGACAAACAAAGAGTAGTTTCAGATTTTATAGCAGGTATGACAGATAGGTATGCAATAAATTTGTATAAAAAAATTAAATGAATTTATTTATAGATTATAAAAATCAATTTTTAAGTACTTTAAAAAGAATGAAGGAAAAAAAACTTATTGATTATCCAAAAGATTTTCTTAATATTTCAGTAGAATTACCGCCTAAAGATCAACAAGCTGATATATCGACTAATATAGCTTTTATATTATCTAAATATAATAAAATTAATCCTGTTGATATTGCTAATATACTTAAAAAAGAATTCTTAAATGAGTTTAAAGAATTTGATAAAATTGAAGTAGCAAAACCAGGTTTTTTGAATATAACTTTCAAAATAGATTTTTGGAATGATTATATTCAAAAAGTAGTAAATTTTAATTTAAAGTATGGTTCTAATAAAACTGTAGTTAAAAAATATAATATCGAGTTTGTATCTGCAAATCCAACTGGACCTCTACATGTGGGTCATTGTAGAGGTGCTATCATTGGAGATGTTCTTGCTAATTTATTAAAATTTAATGGCCATAAAGTTACAAAAGAATATTACGTTAATGATTATGGAAATCAAATTAAGAACTTCGTTGAATCAGTTTATTGTAGAATTTTAGAAATAAAATCAAAAATTAAATTTCCCTTAGACAAAGATCTTTATCCAGGAGATTATATTATTGATATAGCTAATAATATAATTGAGATGAAAATTATTAAAAATTTTAAAAAAAAAGATCTTATTTTTGATAAACTTCAAGAGGAGTCTTTGAATCAATCTATTAATATAATAAAAAATAACTTATCTTTACTTGGTGTAAATCACGACTCATTTATTTATGAATCTTCATTAATCAAAAATAATGAAGTTCAGAAAACTGTTAATAAACTTTCAAAGAGTAACCATGTTTATACTGGTAAACTACCGCCTCCAAAAGGAGAACTTTCAAAAAAATGGAAATCTCGAAATCAATTACTTTTTAAGTCAACTTTATTTGGTGATGATACTGATAGAGCTTTACAAAAAGAAAATAAAACATGGACTTATTTTGCAGGTGATCTTGCCTACCATTCTTACAAAATTGAACGAGATTTTGATATTTTAATAAATGTGTTAGGAGCTGATCATTCAGGTTATATTAAAAGAATTACTTCTGCTGTTAAGGCTCTTTCGAATAATAAAATTGAACTAATATGTAAAGTCTCACAGTTAGTTAAATTATTTAAAAAAGGTCAGCCTTTTAAAATGTCAAAAAGAAAAGGTGATTATATTACTGTTGAAGATTTAATAAATGAAGTTGGTAGAGATTCAGTCAGATTTATAATGCTTAATAGAAGTAATGATGTCGAATTAGATTTTGATTTTGAGAAAGTGACGGAAAAATCAAAAGATAATCCAGTTTTTTATGTTCAGTATGCGTATGCACGTATTAATTCTGTTTTCCGTTTAGAAAAATTAGACCTTGAGAAAGATCTTAAATCGTCCATTAAAAACTTAACTTTTAATAAACATGATATTGAAATACTTAAAAAAATTGCAGAATGGCCAAAATGCATAGAATTATCAGTACATAAACTCGAGCCACATAGAATACCTTTTTATCTTTATGATTTAGCAACGTTATTTCATTCATACTGGAACTTAGGCTCGAAGAACCCAGAATATAAATTTTTACACAAAAATCCTGATGTTAAAAACTCTAGATTGATACTTTTAAAAGCTCTATCTATCGTAATTAAAAATGGAATGAAAGTTTTAGGAGTCTCAACTCCTAAAAGTATGTGATGAATAAAAAAATAAAAAATATATTTTATGTATCATCACTTTTAATTTTTATTCTTTCTATAACATTATTTTATTTTTCAGAAAAAAATATAGTAAATACCCATAAAAATAGAGCTATGTACAACCTTAAGGTAAAAAATAAACTAGATGATATCCCATTACTAAAAAGTGATACCAAAAATATAGTAGAGTTTAGTAATGATTTAGAAAGCTTTAAAAAGAAAAAGAAAAAATATTTGTTTTGGAAACTTCTAGATAAGTAAATTTATGATTAGAAAAGCTTTGATTGTTGGTTTAAAGGGCTTAAAGCTAACAAAAAAAGAAATCTTATTTTTGAAAGAAAATAAACCGTGGGGAGTTATCCTATTCTCACGAAATATTAAAAATTTACATCAGCTTAAAAAACTTACAAGAAATATCAAAAGGATTATAAATGATAAAAAATATCCAATTTTAATAGATCAAGAGGGTGGGCGTGTATCTAGATTAAACAATATTATTGATTTTAGTGTTTTTTCACAGAGTTATTTTGCAAAATTATACAATAAAAATAAAAAATTATTTTTTCAAACTTATAAAATTTACGTAAATATTGTTTCAGATTTAATGAATCGAACAGGTATTAATATAAACACAGCTCCAGTTTTGGACATTTTTAGAAAGAAATCTCATAAAGTTATAGGCGATAGATCTTTTTCTTCTAACCCTAAAATAGTTTCTGAAATTGGTAATATATGTATTGATTTATATAAAAAAAATAAAATAGCAACCGTTGTAAAACATATACCTGGACATGGATTATCAAAATTTGACACCCATCTTAAGCTAGGAAAAATTAATACAAAAAAGGAAAATTTAATTAAAAAAGATTTTAAACCTTTTAAAAACTGCAAATCTTTTTTTGCTATGACAGCTCACTTAATTTATCAAGATCTTGATGAAATTTTTACTGTCACGCATTCAAAAATTATCATTCAAGAAATTATAAGAAATAAAATTGGTTTTAAAGGTATTTTAATTTCTGATGATATATCTATGAAATCACTTAAGTATGGATTAAAAAATAATGCTATTATGGCTTTAAAAGCAGGTTGTAATATAGTTTTGCATTGTAACGGTAATATTACTGAAATGAGGAATTTATCGAAAGTTATACCCAAGATAGATAGCTTTACCCAAAAAAAAACATCACATTTTTACAAATTTTTAGGATAAAATAAATAAGGTCAACAATTATGAAAATAAATATAGATAATTATTCTGGGCCACTAGAAGTTTTGTTAGATCTAGCTAAACTTCAAAAAGTTGACCTAACAAGTATTTCTATAACACAACTGGCCGATCAGTATATTAAGTTTATTAATTCTGAAAAAAAAATAAAATTAGATATAGCTGCAGAATTTTTATTAATGGCAACCTGGCTTGCTTATCTTAAATCAAAGCTTTTACTACCACAAGATGATGAAGATGAATTTAAAGCTACAGAAGTTGCAGAAAAATTAAAACTTCAATTAAAAAAACTAGAATTAATTAGACTTTTATCCGACCAGCTTTTAAAAAAAGAAAGACTAGGATTTCAAATAAGATCACGAGGTATGCATGGTGGTATTAAGTTATTGAGCAAATCAGAGTATCATGTTTCTTTATATGATTTACTTAAGTCATACTCAAACACATTAATGAAAAGAAATTTTCAAACTATGAATATTCCAAAATTACCCTTTTGCACCACAGAACAAGCAATTGATATAATAAGAAATAATATTAAAAATTTAGAAGACTGGAAACCCTTTACTGTTTTTATTCCTAAAAAATTCTCAAAAACAAAAAAACTTAAAAAATCTGGTTTAGCAGGTTTTTTTTCTGCTTCTCTAGAACTTACAAAAGAAGGTTTATTAGAAATGTTTCAAAAAAAGTCATTTGATAGTGTTTTGATAAAGGAAAGAAAATGATTAAAAAAAAGAATTTGAAGGTTTTAAATTTTCCTAATGCCATTGTTGAGTCTGAAAGACAAATAGAAGCAATCCTTTTTTCTGCAGAAGAACCTTTAGATATTGAAACTATTAAATCAAGAATGACAAAAAAAACTAATGTTGAACAAGCTCTTAATTCACTAGAACAACAGTATAAAAATAGAGGTTTTAATCTTATTTCAATTGCAGGAAAATGGTCATTTAGAACAGCAAAAAATCTTTCTAGTTTAATGAATCTTCAAAAAACAAAAGAAAAAAAACTTTCTAAAGCTGCTGTAGAGACTTTATCAATTATAGTTTATCATCAGCCAGTAACTAGATCTGAGATAGAAGAAATTAGGGGAGTTGCTTTTGCATCAGGAACACTTGAGATATTACTTGAACTTAATTGGGTAAGACCTTCGGGAAGAAAAGATGTACCAGGTAAACCAATTCAGTATGTTACCACTGACGATTTCCTGAGCCATTTCAATATACAAAAATTAACTGACTTACCTAATGTAGAAGAGCTTACATCAGCTGGCTTGATTGACACTGGTAATATTAGTGATTCTATTTTTGGTACTGGTAAATTTTTTAAAGAACAAATATCTGATAAAAAGGAGAATATTTATTCAGATATTGATGATATGCTGAATAGTTCTTTAAAAACTGAAGATGATTAAAAGATATCTTTAATAAACTATTAAAATTGTATATAAATTAATTATGAGTATTGGATTTTGGCAAATAGCAATTGTAGTAGTTTTAGTTGTACTTCTTTTTGGAAGAGGCAAAATTTCTTCATTAATGGGAGATGTTGCTAAAGGGATAACAAGCTTCAAAAAAGGTATGAAAGATCCTGTTCAAGATCAATCTGATATAAACTCATCACAAGAACAATCCAGCGAAGAAGATAATTCAGATAAAAAATAATTTACAATGCCACAAATTGGATGGTTTGAAATACTAATTATCGTGGTTTTAGCCATATTAATT
>MDSV01191866.1_pt1 | contig 12719 bp, 15 predicted proteins | sample 810851 | NCBI WGS metagenome assembly MDSV01 (sample SAMN05326640, study PRJNA326480) | marine metagenome | isolation source: seawater | place: Atlantic Ocean: North East | collected 2012 | reverse complement strand
TTTTTTAAATCTATGATAATATTCAAGACCTATAATATTTCGCGTTGATGCGTTTATTAATAAAGTGGAATTTTTAAAGTATATTCCACCGCCAATTCTAATTGCATTTGGCGCATTGACATCAAAGCTATTACTTATTCCTCCACCTAACATAAATCCAAAGTCTTTAGTTTTATTTTCTGCTATCTTATTTTTAGGTAGACTATTTACTGTCATTGAATCTACCGATAACCACGGAGGACCGATTAATCTAGAATTCCAAAGTCCCCTTTGGGTCTCAGTTAATACTATTTCAATTGGAAGTTTACCAAATGTCCATTCTCCGCTATACTTTTTATTTAATAGAGATATTGATCCGTTCCATTTTATAAAAGCAGTGTCGTTTTCAGGATATCTTAAATTTAAGTCTAAACTATTAGAATCTATTTGATTGATAGTTACATCTCCATTAGATTTTTCAGATTTTAAAGAGACTACTGTTTTGTTCAACATTAAGATACTTTCTTTTTGAGTCTTTATCTTTTTATATAACATCTCATTTCTACTCTTGAGATCGTTTTTTAATTCCTTTTCTGTTTTATATGTGTCTACTAATTTAGCGTATTGGCCGTCAGCTTCTTTTTTTACTGTGTCTAATCTTAGAATATGCTTATTTGCTTCTTCGATTTGATCAAATAATTTAGACCTATCATTTTGATTTTTTACATGACACCCTATTAACAATATAATTAAGACTATAATTAATCCTATTAATGTTTTATTCGTCCTATTATTCATATTAAGAGTCTTTTAAAATAGATACTAATAAAGCAGGAGTTACTTTTTCACCTGTTTCTTCTTCTATTTTATTTATAAGATTGGATTCTTCTGATTTAAGTCCATTTAAAGTGTCAGATACTAAGTCTTTTATATTCCTAAGCCTAGCTATTTCCTTTTCTACTTCATTGATTGATTCTTCCGCTTTAATGTATTTACTAGCAAGCGTAGCAATATCGCTTTTATATTTTTTAAACTTTATATCCATATTATGTTTTTATTCTAACATCTAATGTAGAAGTTAGAAGTCTTTCTATTTTATTTAATTGGCTTACAACTGCTCCCATATCGACGTTTACATTAATAGGGGATTTGTCTTTTTTATTTGATTCTTCATTCACCTTATTATCATTATTAACTATAGTAGTTGTATTTGAATCCCCTTGTGACATTGGAGCAGGTTGATCAATTTTATCAATTGAATCGTTTGTAGTATTAGATTCAGTATTTACTATCTTACTATTGTCAATGTTTATCGGAAATACCTCTTTATTTACGTTAAAATTATTTTTAGATACTTCAGTTGAATTTGTTTCACTAGTTGATTGAGAGTTATTAGATATAAACGAAGAATCCATTATTTTATTTAAAAATTGACTATTCACTGTTTCTAATTTATTTGATAAGCTATTTACGGTATCTGATACATTAGATGATTGATTATTTATTACATCAGATATAGTAGTTAATTGAGTGTCTAATGTATTAACCTTGGATTCATTAAATATGCTTTCATTTAATTCGTTAGAGTTGAAAATTACATCTAAATTTGAATTTTGAGATAACATATCAGTGTTTTCAGTAGATATATTATCAATTGAAGAGTTTAATTCATTAATTATATTAGAACTACTGTTTGTTATAGCATCCCCTAATGATGTTAAGTTAGATATCTGAGAGTCATTATATATAAATTCATTGTATATTGTTTCTGAATTGTTTATAACGCTTTCTTTATCGTTTATACTCCCTGCATTAGATCCAACTTCAGAAACAGTTTCATTTTCCATAGACAAGTCTGATGTTGAAATTATTGAATTATCTACAGACTCTGTTTTTTCAATAGAATCTAAATTTATTGTGCTACCAGGGGTTTCACTATATGAAAAAGACTCAATCTCGTTAATAGGGCTAAATCCTTCTATTTGATCAAAATCTTCAGGGTCGTTAATAGAATTTATTTCATCTAAATTTTCCAAATATAAATAGTCTTTTTATTATTTATTTAGGTTTTAAATTAGAAGGCAGATTTACTGCAAACGATTTATTTTTAGGAATATCTTTAACGTCAGTAGCTAACGATTTAGACATTTCATCATTTTTCTTAGATATATCATCGTTTATTATATTCAGCGTTAGTGAATAATCTAACCATTCCATATCTAATATAGTGTTTAAGTCTTGATGTAGCTTCACTGCAAATCGAGCATTAAGCTCCAATAAATTCATTAAATCCACCTGAAATAATGAAAATATCTTTTGTAGTGAAGCTTCCTCCCAAAAAAATATGGTCCTCCAATCTACTTTTACATTTTTCACATGTGCCTAACACGCGATTCAATGAGGTTTTTTTAAGTTCTTCTATGAATTTATATACTGCAGTAAATTTAGTATTTCCCCATCCGTCATATGAGCTCTTTATTTGGAGTATATTCTGATCTGTTAAGTCTCTCCAGTTTTTAATCATATATGGTGCTATGGTATAAAACGAATCGTCTATTGATCTTCCAGATTGAATCTCTTTATTTTTGTATCTTCTAAGTTCGTTTAAAACTCCATTTGTAGGTAAATAGAACCTTAAAACTTCTCCTACTTTTTCTGATTCTACTATAAAGCATCGTTCTTCTGGAGAATACCATTGTAATAGATTAGCAGGTACATTGAATCCTAATAGATTTTTACTAGTCACGTGAATTTTACTAATATGGCCACATGAATTACTTTTACATTTTATATTAGCCATTAACTTATTTTCTTTGTTTGGAAAAGTTAGTTCATGTATTCTAAATAACAAGTGATATAGATCAACGTTACATAGGTCGTTTGCATTAAAATGTCTATTAGCTCCTTTTACTTTAAACCTAACACATTTGTTTATAACAAAGTTTATTTTTTCTCTAACATCTATTGGATCATGTTCGTCCATAGTAGACCAGTGTTTTATTTCTTTGTTTTTAGCAGACTTAAGAACGATCTCTGAATTAACTTCATAGAACGCTCCCAGTGAAGGAAGAAGTTTAAAATTTAATATTTTCCACGGAGACTCTTCTGCTGCCGAGAGAGTATTAGAGTAAGTGCTAGATTTTCCAAGAGATTTTTCTGGCTCTTTTTTATCTATTTCTATTTGTTTGTTAACCCCGTGCTTTTTATCTAAATCATCTAGATGATTAAGCGCGCTAGAATCGTCAATATTATCGCTCATATTGAAATGTTTATTATATTAAACTAGATATTGATGAAAGGTTTTATGCTATGATCCTATAAATTGATCAAAAGATTTAGCGTAATATTTAGACTCTATTATTTTTTCCATTGAATCAAAATATATTTCTGAAGTCTCTAATGTTTCTGGATCTTTAATTAAAACTTTAATAGAATTATTTTTTCTGTCTATTTCTATTTTTTCAATTCTACCAATCGAAACAGTACCTTCTTCTGAATCTAAGTAAGAATTTACTTCTTTTCCTCTTACTCGATCACCGACATTAAAATGCTGACGTATTATTCCAAGCATTTGATCAAATTCGCTTATTCCGGCATCTCCTTTTCTAGATAGGTCTCTAAGAGGAAGAAGTTTTATTGAAATACCTGGAGTAAATTGACTTCTTCCTGTTACAAAATTAAAATCTCCTTTTTGTCCATAAAAAGGAATTCCTCTCAAATCGTCTCTATTTTGAAAAGCAGAAATTGAAGATGTTTCGTTAATCTTGTCCATTAAATGTATGCCTCTGTTCTTTTTCTATGTCCTAGTATCGTATATGATGCAGGTGCCGATTCCGTAACTCCAGCGGCATTAGTCCATTCGAATTTCTTTAGCCATATATTTAGCTTAGGATTATTTATAAGATAATCGGTAGGATATACTACTACATCAGCGTCGTCATTATCTATTGCCCATATTCTAATATGTTTACTTGCAGGAATAGATACAAATTCAACTTTATATATTGGTCCATTTGCATTTCCTATTTTATCACTAGCGTTCGGTCCTCCTACTTGGTTATATCCTAAAGTTGTAGGTTGTCCCGCAGGAACTCTTTTATCAGTACTTATAAATTGTAATTCATAAGACTTTGCTGGAGTGCTAGATGATGCGTGTGCTAAATTTATTATTTCTATTCCGCTATTTTCCATTATTATGCTGGTGTTTTTCCGTATATAATTAACCCTTTAATATCGACTTTAAAAAGCGCGCTAGAGTTAGTTATCTTTATTCTATTTATTAAGTCAAGAGTAACATTTGACTTAGGATTAGTGAATATTGTAAATAAGTTATATATCGAATGATCTCTATATGATGCGGCGGCAACGTCTTCGACTGATACTGTAACCTTTTTATTTGAAATACTCAATTCATCTCCATTTATATCTTTAGTAGGGTATGTTACATATAACATTAATCCTCTTACGTATAAAGTGTCTGCAGTAAGAGTAGCCGGTGGTGAACTAACATTAATGTTATTATCAAATATTACATGCTCTCCTCCGCTTGCTGCTACTTCTATACTAATACATGAATATCCATCTGCCGGAAAAGCAAAGTTTTCCAAACAGAATTTACCTGTAGTTTTATCCTTTTCTACTATCTTAAAGCATTTGTCGTTAAATAATTGAAGTATTGCCTGATCTGAATCTGAGCTTTCGCAGCATATACTATTTAAATCTGATATCATTGGTTATTCATATTTTTTTTCCTCCTCTATAATTTGGATCTCCTTTAAACTTAATTCGTCTATAATTATCTATTATATCGGATTCAGAAACTCCTTCAAAACTACCTTTAGTTTTACCCCAATAGTTTCTTGCTAATTCTAATTCAGTAGGTTCTCTATTTTCAACTTCTTCCTTTGGTTTAGATGATAAATCAAAATCCAAATGAGACATAGGAGGTACTATTTCAGTTGCAACTGAAGAAGGTTCTTCCTTTTTTTCTTCTATTGATTCAGGCTTCTCATCTTTAACTTCTTCCTTTTTTTCTTCTTCAACTTTAATTCTGTTTTCATTGAATTTTATAAAAAAGTGTAAAGCGGTAAGTGACATTATTGGAAGAGTTCCACCCTGAACCAGAGCTAGTAATCTTTTATGATCAAGTACTCCCCAATCATCTACAATCGGGCTTATTAATTCTAACCATGCTTTGAAGGATTTACCTTCTACATTAATGTATTCATATTCAAAAAATACGTTACCTACTATTTGTATTGCTGTGACTAAACCGAATAGAAACCATATAGCTTTCTTAGTACCGCTTAAAGTAGATGCAGAAACTGAAGCTAGTGCAAATATTTCTATTGCTATTGAAAGATATATTGCCCAACTAAGAGGGTTACCTAGCTCATACCAGCTAACGACATGACTAATAGACATTATAACCACAAGCAAAATAGGAATCAAAAATGAATTCCTAATAATTGATTGTTTATTCTTGTTAATCCACTTTATCATTCTATAAGTCTATTTTTTAGAATCTTTATATTTTAATTCGTTTATTGGAATATGATTCTTATCAGATAGTTCTTCTAGTTCTAAAAACTTCCACATTACTTTTTCCATAACTGATTCTGCTTTTTCAGTATCTAAAGTCTTTTGTTCTAGTATCGACACTACTTCAATCAAAGAATCTACTTTATGAGTTATTTGAGAATTATGCGTCTCAAGGATTTTATTAGTCTTTGATATTTTACTGTTAGTACATCCTCGTCCAATAAAACCTAACATAAATATTATAGCTAATATCTTCCAGGCGTGATCTTTTACTAATTGTGTAATTTTCATAATACTACTTTATTTTATTTATTAGTCTATAAAAAGTTATTTATTAGGTTATATATTCCTATAGACGTTAACGCAAGGATAGATGAAAGAAATATGGAGTCATATATAAATCTAGATTTTTTATAGATAGACATTTTAAATTTTATTTGCACAATATATCCATAAAAGTCTTTATTATACACTCTTTCATAGTCTGCCGATATTGCGTCTAATATACCTTCTTTCTCTAAAAAATCAGTATATTTTTTCATTGATTCGGAAACAAATCTAAGTTCAACAGATTCTTGTTCAATTCCATCTGTATACTTTAGTAAGTCAGGGTTTAAGTTAACTCCAACATACATTAAGTTTTTTTCTAGTCTAATTCCTGCTTCTTTTAGCTTCCCCTCTTCATCTATTTCAGTTAATATTTTAGAATACTTAAGATATCTAAGAAGCTCACTCGTTGACTTTTTAAACATCCTGTATGAGCTCACAGGATTAATATAACTTATTAATTTTTTCATATATTAAATATATTGTTTAGCGATTCTTTAAAAGACGGATGGCTTGTTAAAATCTTATCTTTTAAGTCTATTCTAACCTTTCTTAATTTAGTTTTTACGGTATTTTCATTGATGTCGTATCGGTCGGCTATGCTCTTAACTTTATCTTTGTTTATCATTTTATCAATAGCTATATTTTTAAGAAGTGTATCTTCTATTCCATATATTTCAGATAATGTGATGTTATAAAGACTTTGAAAATCTGATTCGACGTCTGATAAATCGTCAGTGCTTTGCATAGTAGATTTTAAAGTTGCTCCATTTTCTATAGTAACATAGCTTACTTTATTTTTTACATGCAAATAAAATAAAGTTTCATTTCTAGCTATAGTATATATCCATGTTGTAAATCTACCTCTTTCGAAATTAAATTTAGATACATTTTTGAATATCTTTTTTAGAGTCCACTGTAACGCTTCTTCAGTGTCATCATTGTTTTTACAGAACTTCCAAATATAAAATTTAAGTTTAGGATAAATTAAAGTGGCAAGTTCATTTCTTTCTTTTTCTGTGATTGTGTTATTTGTAAATTTGTAGGCAATTTCTTGAATCCTTTGATTCGCTGTTCGGTTAATTTCTTCAAAACCCATTCAATTGTAGTTATTTTTTTAAGGACGTTTAGATTATCACGCATTTTAGGGTAAAGTTTGATTCTAAGCGGCACTTTAATATTATACTATATATTACTTATTTTTAAAAAAATTATTTCGTAATTTATTTAAATGGTTCACAGTATCGACGTTGAATATATCGACACCTTCAGATTTGATTTTTTTAGGGGAATGGCCTGCGTTATTCATACGTCTAAGTTCATCAAAATCCCATGCTGATTTTTTGTCATTGGAATTAAGGTTAAATATTTTTTCTATTACTAATTTTTGGTACTCAGAATCAGATCTTTCGTACGTTTCTACTGCAATATCCCAAAATTGACTTGAATCAAATATTGATGAGACGTTGACTGAAGTCATTGCTAAATCATCATTTCCATTTTGTCCTCTATATACTCCTCCTTTAGATCTACCAAAACAAGAGAGTTCGTCAATAGTTAATTCATCGTTAGGTATTATCCTATTTATAGTTATCATATATTTAAACTTTTCACAATATTTTAGTTTGTTAGTTGGTCCTAAACGCAACCCGGGCTTATATTTTTGGGATGCTTGAGTATGTTTAGTTGCAACAATTTGGCCCGACCAATAATTAATATTATTAGATAAAGTATTTAATACTATATCTCCTTTATGGTTTAATTCAATTACGATTCTAGTTTGATCAGAGTTAAATATGTTATATATTACATACTCGCTAGCTTGAGTGAATTCATTAATGTCTATTTGGTTAGATCTTAGATATCCTATTTGAACCAAAGATATAGTATCTGTTTCATTTTTTATCAAATGCTTCTTTTTTAGCAACTGGCCAATAGGTAGTGGTACTACTTTATATATGTTTAATATTGAATAATCTCCTCCGATTCCGTCTGCAGTATCTATACTAAATATAAAATTAGAAGGATCGTTTTTAAAGTCCGATATTTCCCACTTAGAATACTTTTCATGGAAGAATAAAGAGTCCCCTATATATGATAGTTCTTCACTAAAAGGAATAGACGTTAATTTGTATTCTTGTTTAATTAAATCCAGCCTTTTAAGGTCTCTTGAATTTAGTAGTAATTTATCAGATGCAAAGAACTGTAAGCCATATTCCTGGTTAAAATCTTCAATAGAGCCAAGATCTGCAATCTTATCTTTTTTCCATTGCTCGTCTCTTCCTGCTACTTGCCACCAATCTACTCTCAATGGGACAAAATTAGAATCTTTATTTACTGCATCTTTCCATATTTCCCAAAATTTATTTTTTCCATTTGGAGTAGAGGTAATAATGATTTTACCATTAGGATCTGCAGTGACTGTTGGAAATATTGCCCTATAGAAATCGTCTATATTAGATTCATTAATGTGGGCAAATTCATCAACGTACAATAAGTTAACAGATAGACCAATACCTGACTTTTTAGTAGTTGTCCTACCAACAATTCTACTTTTAGAATCAAATTTTATACTACTTGCATTTATTGATTCTATTCCAGGTTTCATGTAGAAAGGAAGACCTTCTAGTGAAATTTTAAATTTATCTATTAATTCTTTTGTTGTAGAAAAGTTATCGGCAACACACAGTGCCGTTTTATCAACATGAAATAGTAAATACCATAACATAAATATGGCAGAAGTAACAGTTTTACCCGTTTGTCTACTTGCCATTAAAATATTTAAATTGTTATCAGTATAGCTTTTAATTATTTGTGACTGGAAATCTCGTAATCCTCCTGCTTCTTTAATTAACATCCTACCATCATTAGTTTGTATCACACAATGATTAAAAGCAAAATATACAGGATCTGCTTTACATTTAGCTAATTCTTGTATTTCTTCTGGGGTGTATTCGAAAGGAAGCTTTTCCCGTTTAAGACTCATATCATTGTCTTTAAAAGGAGAGTTTTTTAATTTTCTAATATCCTCTGATCCATCATTTATATCAGATATGAGCTTATCTATTTTTTCAGTGGTCCATATGTAATTATTATTAGAACCAGGATCACTATCACTTATTGCTGATACTCTAGTAGAGGCAAAACCTCCGCTATTTGACATAATATCTTTCATTCTTAAATTATTTCAGTTAAGTCTATAAATCCTTCATCTTCTTCATTTTCTCCATCAACTTCAATGTCAATATCTGTCTTTTTTAATAATTGTAATTTATTACCAGGATCTACTAAATTAGAAGACTCTGTTTCTTCCTGGACAGATTTAACGTCAGGTAGTTGGTTTATTATATTCTTAGTTCCAACTGACACGAAATATTGACCTTCATTTGGACTAGAATTAACCTCAGCTTCTGAGTTATTTACTGGTGTATCTGCATTTAATTTTTTATATGTTTCTTCTAAGAATAGAACGTAATTTGCCTGCATCTTGGTTATATTAGCCATCTTATCCTGTAATCCTCCCATTACCTCTAATAATCTAGGGTGAGTGTTTCCTCCTGCTATTTCTTCCATTACTTTAATCAGAGCAACTTTTATAGTCTTTAACTGAAACATAAAGTTAGATATATTAATTGTATCTAATTCTTTTTTATGTTTAGCATAATCAGACTCTTCAAATATGCCAATATCTACAAAATTTTTCAAAAGTGAATCTGTAATACTCCTGGCCTGATCAGTAAAAGTACTGCTCATTTCTTCAAAGTCATATTCACTACCTGTAGATAGCTCGTCTGCTAATTCATTATCAATTAAAAGATCTTCGTTTTCTGATGAGGATATATTAGTTAACAGGGACTCTATTTCATTTTTCAAGTGCCTTCTATTCTCTTTGCTTATTTTACCTTCTGCCATTTTAATTTAAATCTTTTTCGTACTTATCAACTGCAGGGTTTGCAAAAATCTTTATCTGTTTTACGGATTCTACCCAATTATAAACTATATCGTTTAGATATTTAATAAATTTATCTAATGTTGAATTAACATTAAACATTTGAGAAGATATAGAGTTCTTCATGATGTTATCTTTGTAGTCATATCCGAGATTAAGACGTTTTTGTCGTCTTTTGTAAATAGGTCTATAAATGCTATCTTTTGTCATATAAAAAATTTTAGTTTAGAGTTTAGGTCTAGGAACAATGTCTTTTATTCTAATGTTAACTGCTCCTAATGAATCTTCTGATATTCCTTCATCATATTGATTTCCGTATCTGTCAGAGAAACCTCCTCTAATAAGTGGTAATTCGTTATTAGTTATAATTATGTCGTTAAATTCATCTAAGCCGTTTAATTCCGCTTTAGGATCTGAATCTTTAGATGTTTCATTTCTTTCTCCTACTATTGTTATTGCAACAGAATCTATTCCATTAATTTCTTCTAATAATTTTATTAGATCACTCTTAGGAATTCTTTTTCTTCTAGTGTTGTTTATAAAATAAGTAGCAATTGATTTATGAATTTCATTTTTTATTATATCTGTTGAAACATCGTCGAATGCAATGATAGTAGTATTAATTACGTATTTTATTATAACCGGATCTATTACTTTAATATCAGTTGATATTAATTTGCTTCCAGTTTTTTCTAAATATCTTAATATTTCTGATTTTTGATGCTCGCTTAGTCTAAATCTATCTAGATTTGCCCCATAGTAGTCTTGTGAGAAACTAAATGTTTTCTTGATATTAGGTATTAAAAATAGATTCAATACTCTATCATCTTCCTCATCTAAATATACGTTAATTAGAGAAAATAAATTTAGCTTTCTAAGAACTATCTCATAATGATCAGGGTTAACTAGTGCAAAACTTTTAGAAGTATTAGGCGCAATAAGCCTAGTCATTTCAGAACTTTCAGGGTTTGCTCCAAAGAATGGGGCCTGTGTAGTTGAAATATTAATATAGTCGTTTAATTCGATCTCTTCTCCTAAAAGGGAAAATCCAGTATCGATAAAATCGAACTTAACCTGAGAAGTTTCAGTTGTTCTAATGTTACCTGCAGGTCCTTCAGTTACCAGATATTCTACTATTACATCAGATCCACTATTTGGTATCTTACCAAAAGATTCATTTCCAAAGAATATGTCCAGTCCACTAGTTACTCCAGTTTTAGCTATATATCCTTTTCCATTTCTAGGTATATCTAATAATGATTCGTATCTTTTCCATTTTTCACCATTTACGAAAACATTAATATAAAAATTATCAATAAAGAAATTTTGAGAGCTTCCTATTGAAAAACTTTCTAGTTCAACTCCTCTAGCTGTTACTGTCTGGGTTTCTATGATACCTTGTCTAATATTTAACTTAACTCCATTGTCGCTTCCATTTAAAGAAAACTTAACCTCATCTTGAGGAAGATCTAATATATATTGAAGACCAGTATTCACGTTGGTTAATCTAGTTAAATTAGGTATTATTACTAAATCGGTTGGAATTTCTTCGGCGTCTTCATTTATCATAAGTGAAATTTCACCAGTTGCTGATACTGCCCTGCTTGGGTTATGGCCGGCAAGTGACGCAAGTGAGTATATTGAGGTTAGGCGAGTTGCCTCGTTCATATTTAATTCAGTTATAGAATCTTCTATATAATAAAATACAAGTTGAGTAAGATTTTCTACAACAATAAGCAATTGACCAAAAGGCGAAGCTGCAGTAAATACATTCTTACTCTGGTTAAACTTATTAGTTAAATAGTCAATAGTATCAAGCACTAAATCTTCTATTGTAGCTCTTAAAGATTTTAATACTTTAAATTCTTCTGCTTTAGTAGTTTCTTGCATAAATATGCCATCTTTAGTTTATTTATTCATAATTATTGATAATTACTTTATGATTCCTTTCGATAAATAAAATAAATTAATCGTTTATTGATGACTGAGGAATTAGATAACAATAAAATATATGAAAAATCTGAAATATCTTTTAGATTTGAATTTAAGTCTCCTATCAGAAGAAGAGACATGGCATCTAAGTTTTCAAATAATATTGGTAAAAAGGTTAAATGGTTTAAAGGAGTAGATGAATCATATTCTCCTACTTCAAAGGTGTATAAGTTATCTAATAAATATTCTGAGAATTCTAAGACTTTCATATTTGAAACAGGATTTATTCCGTATAAAGAAGCAACTCAAGTAATGCTAAGATCAATGAATATAATTGATTATTTTGGATATACTGACGATCGATGTGAAATGTCAGCTAATATAAAGCTAAATGAAAAAGGAGTATCTAAGCTCAATAAATTAAAATTTATAATGAAGCTTAATAACGACAACGTTTTAAACGAGTGGAATACTAATGATTCAGAGCGCAAAAAAGTAAACTATAATATATTAATAGATATAAAAAATCCGTTTATCACCGTCCTATCAACTAAATTAATTGAGAGATTAGATTCTCAGTTTTTTAACGTAAATAAGTCTGAATTTTATGGAACTGACTTTTCAAATATAGGAAGAGGGTATATTACAACAAATTATATTGGAGGAAAACATTACCAAAATAAGAAAAAAGAGGCACTTGACACTATTAATAGAGTGATCATTGCTTTTAATGAATCTGTTTGTAATAGAAATGCATATTCTGAAAAAGAAAAATCAGATATAGAGGGTTTATTAGAATATTATAGAAATACAGTATCTAATACTAAAAATTATAAAAAGTTTAGAGAATCTTACCCTGATATTAAATTATACGTTGATTTAATGGAATTTGATCATCTATTAGAGGCACATTATAATAACTTTAGAGATAAAGTATTTGAGTTAATCTCTAAAGGTGGAATAACTGAAGGATATATTAACTACGATAATA
>MDSV01150011.1_pt1 | contig 12720 bp, 13 predicted proteins | sample 810851 | NCBI WGS metagenome assembly MDSV01 (sample SAMN05326640, study PRJNA326480) | marine metagenome | isolation source: seawater | place: Atlantic Ocean: North East | collected 2012 | reverse complement strand
TTTTTTTCTTCTTTGCTCATTTATGTATGTGTTTATAATGTAATTATTAAATAAGACTAAATAATTCTATTTTCTAGGGTCAGAATGACACATAATTATTGTAAATAAAGCCATAATAATGCACATAGCACTATATAAACCAGACATACCTCAGAACACTGCAGCTATAATTAGGTTGAGCGCGTGTTTAGGGCTTAAAGTGCATATTATTGAACCATGTGGTTTTAATATTAATGATAAAAGATTTAAAAGAGTAGTGATGGATTACATTGGAATGAGTAAGATTTACAGGTACGAAGATTATAACAATTTTATAAAAAAAAATCAGAAGTCAAGAATAATTTTAATGACTACAAAAGCAAAAAAATCTTATCTAAAATTCAAATATAAAAAAGATGATATCATTTTATTAGGAAGAGAAAGTGCTGGAGTTCCTAAAGATTTACATCTTTCTATAAAAAATAAATTGAAAGTTCCAATTAAACGTAGAGCTAGGTCATTAAATGTTGCTGTGACCGCAGCAATAGTTTCCGCTGAAATAATCCGACAAAATAATTTTGACTATGAATAATTCTAATTATAGAAAAGAAATAACTGAAAGCTGGTTTTCTTACTTACAAAATCAAATTTGTAAAGAATTTGAGAGAATTGAAAATAGGAAAAAGAAATTTATTAAACGTGAATGGAAAAAAAAAAATAAAAAAAATGGTGGAGGAATTTCATATTTATTAACTGACGGTAATATATTTGATAAAGTTGGAGTTAATAAATCAACTGTTTCAGGTAAATTTGAAAAATCTTTTAGATCAAAAATTTTAGGAGCTAATAAAGATGGCAAATATTGGGCCTCTGGAATTTCAGTTGTTGCACATATGAAAAACCCAAAAATTCCTGCTATTCACTTTAATACTAGGTTTATTGTAACTTCAAAGGAATGGTTTGGTGGAGGTATGGATGTTACACCAAGTCATTATGATAAAAAAGAAAAAATATTTTTACATAGAGAATTAAAAAAGGTTTGTAAAAAAAATAAAAAAAACTATATGAAATATAAAAATTGGTGCGACGAATATTTTTTTTTAAAACATAGAGGTGAACCAAGAGGTATAGGTGGAATTTTCTTTGACTATGAAACTAAAAATTGGAAAAAGAATTTTGATTTTGTTAGAGAGCTTGGCCATATATTTATAAAAATTAGTAAGGATATTATTAAGAAAAAAAGAAAAATGAAGTGGACAAAAAAAGATAAAAATAAACAACTTCTTAAAAGAGGTAGATATGTTGAATTTAATCTTTTATATGATAGGGGTACAAAATTTGGTTTAAACACAGGTGGTAACGTTGAGTCAATTTTAATGTCTCTACCGCCACAAGCTAATTGGAAATAAAAATGGATAAGGAACCAATAACTGTAACAGGATTAGAAAATCTTAAGATTGAATTAGAAAATTTGAAGAATGTTCAAAGACCAAAAATAGTTGCAGCGATAGCCGAAGCAAGATCTCATGGAGACTTAAAAGAAAATGCGGAATACCATGCTGCAAAAGAACAGCAAGGATTAATTGAAGGTCGTGTACTTGCTATTAACGATTTAATTGCTAGAGCAAATGTAATAGATGTTACAAAAATTGATAATGACGGAAAAGTAATTTTTGGCTCAACAATAAAACTTCAAGACTTGGAAACTAATAAAGAAATTACTTATAGATTAGTTGGTCAAGATGAAGCTGATATTTCAAAAAATCTTATTTTTTTTAAAAGTCCGATAGGTAGAGCTTTAATAGGAAAAAATAAAGGTGATATGGTAAGTGTTAAGACTCCTTCAGGTGAAAGAAATTTTGAGATTAAAGATGTACAGTATATTTAATTTTTATAATTTAAAATTATTTCTTCGACTTTTTGATCTGATAGCTTAAAATCGTTTTTAATCCATTCATCTTCTAATATCTTTAAAATTTTACCAATATAAGTTCCCTCTTTAATGCCTCTATTCTTTAAATAAGTTCCATTAATATGAAATTCTGGAACAATTGATTTCTCAATTTCTTTTAATGTTTCAAGATAATTACTGATCTTAATTTTTTTATTTTCTGAAAAATAAATTTTGTTAAGGGTTGTTAAATGATTTTTTCCAAAATAAAAAATATTTTTTTTTAAATCTTGTTTAAAAAAACTTTTATTCATCTTTAAATTTTTAAAATTTTTACTTATTAGAATTAGATCATTTTTTAAATTATTTGAAACATTATATTTATGAAAAAAATACTCATGGTTATCTTTTTCATCAATAAGTAATATTGCTAATAGAGTTGTATTGTCTAATAATAATTCATTTGAAAATTCAACTAACTTATTTAATCTGTCTAAATATTTTAATTCAGGAAAGATAAGTAAGAAAATTTCTTTTAAATCTTTATTTTGATCCAAACTTAGAAAATTTTTTAAACTTAAAATCTTTAATAATTCAATAAATATCCTTTCTTTTGAGATTTGCTTTATCCCATCCAAATTTAATTTAATTGCTTTGATAGTTGTGGCCTCTACTTGGCTGCCATACTCAACAGAAAATCTAATAAATCGTAATATTCTTAAATAATCCTCTTCAATTCTTTTCTGTGGGTCTCCGATAAACTTAACATTACAATTTTTTAAATCATTCGTACCAAATTGAGGATCAAATACTTTTCCATTAATATCTAGATATATTGCATTAATGGTAAAATCTCTTCTATTTGAATCCAATTGCCAATTATCTGTAATTTCTATTTCAGCATGTCTTCCATCAGTTTTAATATCTTTTCTAAGGGTTGTTATTTCTAATTTCAATTTTTTTGAGACAAGTGTTAAAGATCCATGCTTTAATCCACTTTCAATTACTTTAAAGTTAGTATCTTTAAATTTTTCTTTAATCTCATCAATGTTTAATGTTGTTGCAATATCGATATCATCAATATCTTCATTGGATAAATATTTTCTAACACAACCACCAACAAACATGGCTGTTTTATAATTTTTTGGTTGACCATCTTGAAGTCTTTTAAACACAAAATTTATTTCACTATTTTTATAGAATGGAAAAAAACTTTTTTTTATTCTTTGGACTAAACTTTTATAAAACATATTTTAATGGCTGGGGCACTAGGATTCGAACCTAGGATGGCGGTATCAAAAACCGCTGCCTTACCGCTTGGCTATGCCCCAATAATTAAGATTTTGATATATCATAAATCGACAAATTTAAATAGTTTTTGCCAGTGTCAACCAATATTTAGGGTACTTTAACTTTAATTTTTTATATGCAGATTTAGCTGTTTTGTCGCTACTAAAAACCCCAAAACATACGGAACCCGAACCAGTGATTCTTGAAAATTGACACCCATCTTGTCTACTAATATCAAAGATAATTTTTTGAATAATAGGATACTTCCTTTCCACGATAATTTGTAAATCATTTTTTTGGTTGCAAAGAAGTTTGAAGAAATTTTTCTTAATATTAGTTTTTTTTGGATTATGTTGAAATTTAGATGAAAAATTCTCTACTTTTGAATAAATTTCTTTTGTTGAGCATCTTATATAAGGGTAAATTAACAAAAAATACATTTTATGTATTTTGTTCATTTTTTTTACATTATTTAAATTTTTAAGAAACCCCTGCTTAAAAGAGAATAGTCTAAAATCTGTGCCTATTTTATCATTAAAAATATTTATCAATTTTTTGTTAAGTCTATTTTTAACAAAGTGTCTAGCTAAAAAAAAAGCATTGCCTGTGCCTCCTCCCAAGCCAGAAAAAATTGGTATCTTTTTATTTATTATCACTGAATAATAATTTTTTATTATATCTTCATTTCTTAAAATCCTTAAAACAGTTAAAACCGAATTATTATTTAAATCAATATTCCTAGTAAACTTCCCTATAAACTTCACTACATCCTTAGACCCAGAAATTTTTTTCACTTTTATTTCATCAAATAGACTAATTAAACAATAATAAGATTGAATTTCATGCAATTTTTTATTTTTTAATTTTTTGTTAATCTTAAGTGATAAATTTAATTTTGAAAAAGATTTTAAATACATTAATACTATAGTCCGGAAATTAATTTATTTTTGACTTCATTTCTTAATTCTTTCTCGGTTTCTTCAAGATTTAAAACATATTTCCAATAATATCTTGCTTGCAATCTATTCCCGTTCTTCCAAAGTACGTCACCATAGTGATCATTAATAATAGGGTCCGCAGGCATAAGTTGAACAGCGGACTGGAGATATTTTTTTGACTCATTATAGTTTTTTAATTTATATAAAGCCCAACCTAATGAATCAATTATATATGGATCATTAGATCTTAGGCTATTTGCTTTTTCTAACATATTTAATGATTTTTTAATTTTGATACCTTTTTCTATCCACGAGTAAGCTAGATAATTAATTACATAAGCTTGCTCAGGGCTAGCTTTAAGAGAAGAAAGTAAATCTTTTTCTGCTAAATCCCATTTACCAATTCTCTCATAAGATACTCCCCTTCCGTCCATTGCTTTGGGGTAAAGAGGATGGCTTTCATCAATTAAGTCAATTATTTCTGTATAAAGTTTTATAGCCTCTTTAAATTTATCATTATTCTTTAGTATTCTCGCATAGTCATATTTAATATAAATCGTTTTTTCTGTTATCTTTTTAAAAGTTGATGACAAAGTTTGTAAGGCTTGTGAATTTTTTTTTTCTTTCAGAAGTAAATTTGCTTTTTGTGTTGCTGAAAACCACAAATAAACCTCTCCATTCTTGGAAATTTTTTTATAGTATTTTTCAGCTTGAGTTCGATTATTAAGTTTATAAAAATTTTCTGCTATTAATAAATCAAAATGATTGAAATCATTATTTAAAAATTTTGACAAATTTAAATAAAAGTTTGAAAAACTTATCATGTTTTGAGAAGCTAGCGCGTCTGCTGTTATATAAAAAACTTCTGCTATAATGTGTGATAAATTTTGACAATCAAAATCATTTAAGTTTTTATTAATTTTCAAATCTTTATCATATTGAGACAAAATTAGATTATCAGGATTAAGGTTAGTAGCTTCTTCAATTATATTTTTTGCTTTATTGGTTTCACCAATAGAAATCAAATATTTGGCATAAAAATAATTATAGCGAGAAAAATCAGTTTTTTTATTTGAAACTAAATTTTTGAAGTGAAACTCTGTTTTACTACTTTTAAAAAAACAATGTAAAAATACATTTTGAATACTTTTTAAATTTTCAAAATTGGAATTAAATTGATTAATTGCTTTTTCAGCTGTTTTGAAATCTGAATTTAATAAATTTAGCCAATTTAAAAGTGAATTTGAAACAAAGTCATTAACAACAAAGTTTGACCTTCTATTTTTAAGTTTTAACGCGTAAGATTTAGCTAAATCATAATTATTATTTTTAAGATAATAAATCCCTAATACTAATTCACTTTCAAAATTACTTAGTTTTGTCTTTTCCAATCTTTTTGAATATTGAAAAGCCTCATTTAATTTTCCAGAATTCACTAAAGAAAAAAGATATTTTGAGGAATAATTTATATGGTTTTTTTCAAGTCCTTTGAGTTTTTTTAAAAAGTCATATGACTCATTATATTGATTGTCATTTAAAAGTAAAATTCCCGAGAAATAATTTGAAATATAATCTTTTGACTCAAATTTATCGTATGTTTTAGCGTTTAATGTGGAAAAATAAACAATGACAAAAAATATTTGTAATATAAACTTAAATTTTAAGGTTTGCATATTTTCTATGATAAAAAAAATTAATAATAAGACTACTAAATTAATTAATTTTTACAATTTAATTAATTACAATCTAATTTACAATAATAAATCAATCAATAGGTATAAAAAAGAAAACTTAGAACCATCAAAGAATCAAGCGCAAAGCTTAGAGCTACTAAAAAGGTCGATATTAAATATTAAGAATTGTGACCTTAAACAACATGCTAATAATATGGTTTTTAGTGATGGTAATCCAAAGTCAAAGATAATGTTTGTAGGCGAAGCTCCTGGCGCCAATGAAGACAAAGAAGGTTTACCTTTTGTAGGTAGAGCTGGATTATTATTAGATAAAATGTTGGCGGCTATTAATCTAAGTAGAAAAAATGTTTATATATCTAATATTATAAATTTTAGGCCGCCAGATAATCGTCGGCCAACCGATGAGGAGATAAAAAAATATTTACCATTTATTCAGAAACATATAGAAATAATAAACCCAAAAATATTAGTTTTGCTTGGAAGTACAGCTATGAATGCAATTATTGGTAAGGATGTTGTTATTTCAAAAATGCGCGGTAAATGGATCGAAAAGAAGTTTGGAAATTGCAAAACTTCTGTAATTATCACGTTTCACCCTGCATTTCTTATGAGACAGCCAGCTCAAAAAAAAATGGCTTGGATTGATTTAAAAATGGTAAGAGATAAAAAAATCAAATTAGATATTTAATTGAAAAAAAAAATAATTTTAGCTGGAGTTGATGAGGTAGGTAGAGGATGCCTTGCAGGTCCTGTTGTTTCAGCAGCTGTAATACTTAAAAAAGGTATAGATTTGAAAATTTTAAAAGACTCCAAAAAATTAAATTTCAAAAAAAGAGAGGAAATTTCAGAACATATTAAATGTAATTCCTATTATGCGATTGGTATGGCTTCAGTAAATGAAATTTTAAGTCTAAATATACTGCAGGCCTCTCTTCTGTCGATGAAAAGAGCTATTGACCAACTTTCAATAACACCAAGTCTAATCTTAATAGATGGTAATTTTGCACCCAAAGGTTTAAGAAATTTCAAAACAATAATTAATGGTGACGAAAAAATTAAGGTTATCAGTGCAGCATCTATAATTGCAAAAAATTTTAGAGATAAACTAATGATAGGGCTTTCTAAAAAATTCTCTAATTATTATTGGGAAAATAATTTTGGTTATGGCACTAAAGCTCATCTTAATAGTTTAAAAAAATTTGGAATAACTTCTCATCATAGAAAAGGATTCAAGCCTGTATACAAGATATTGTCAAAATAGGAATCTTTGACACAAGATTAGTCATTTTTTTGTTAAAAAAGATTTGACCATAGATTCAATTTAAGGTTGAATCTTTTAAATGTCTAAATTCATCAACAAAATTGTTAATGGTAATTGTTTAGAGGAATTAAAAAAAATTCCCGAAAAAACATTTGATTTAATTTTTGCAGACCCTCCTTATAATATGCAAATCGGAGAAAAATTAACACGTCCTGATTCTAGTAAAGTTAATGGAGTAAATGATAAATGGGATCAATTTGAAAGTTTTAAACACTATGATGATTTCTGTATAGCGTGGCTAACTGAATGCAAAAGAGTTTTAAAGGACAATGGATCTATTTGGGTAATCGGCTCTTATCATAATATCTTTAGATTAGGATATCATTTACAAAATTTAGATTACTGGTTGCTTAATGACATAATATGGCGAAAAAATAATCCAATGCCAAATTTTAAAGGAACAAGATTTACAAATGCTCATGAAACTTTAGTTTGGGCGTCAAAAAATAAAAAATCCAAATACACTTTTAATTACCAATCTCTAAAATGCTTAAATGACGATTTACAAATGAGATCGGATTGGACTTTACCAATTTGTAGTGGAAAAGAAAGATTAAAAAAAAATGGAAAAAAAATTCATTCTACACAAAAACCAGAGGCATTACTTCATAGAATTATATTAGCTACCACAAATAAAGATGATAACATTTTTGATCCTTTTCTAGGTACTGGAACCACTGCAGTAGTATCAAAAAAATTGGGTAGAAACTATTATGGAGTTGAAAGAGATAAAAAGTACTTTAATGCAGCAAAAGAAAGAGTAAATAAAACGGTAAAAATTGATGATGATTATCTTGATACAATTGAAAATAGTAAATCAAAACCTAGAATACCTTTTGGTTCACTGGTAGAACTAGGAATAATTAAACCTGGCACTACATTGTTTGACCTTAAGAAAAAAATTAGTGCCAAAATAATGGCTGATGGAAGCATTAGATATAAAGAATCTGAAGGCTCAATTCATAAAGTTGCTGCAAAAATTATGGGAACAGAGAGTTGCAATGGCTGGACTTACTGGCACTGCAATATAAATGGATCAATTGTCGCTATTGATAGTCTAAGACAAAAATTTATTTCAGAAAAAAAACTTTAATTTTTATAAACAATACCCAAATAATAATTAATAAAGTTTTTTCTTTTTAACAAAATTCTCATGAAAAAGTCTCTAGTTTTTTGCAAAATTGTGCTTGAAAAATGAAATACAAAAAAATTTAAATTTGATCTTTTCCTAATAATCTTAGCTCTTTTTAATCTTCTAAAAAAATAAATTTTTTGAATATCTGATTTTTCTGCATTTAATAAATTGTAGAATTCAAAAGCACTTTCAATGGATTGCCCAGCGCCTTGCGCTATGGTTGGCAAAAAACCATTAAATGCATCGCCGATATAAAAAACTTTGTTATTTGATGAAGGAAGAATTTTTGGAGTAAAATAGAGCGGCCAAGATTTAAGGTCACCATCTAACACCTTTTTTAAATTTAAATTTTGATCTACTACTTTTTTGATTAAAAATTTGATATTTTCAGGATCATACCTTTTATCTCTAATTATACAAACTAAATTCAACTCTTTATTTTTATTTATTGGATAAAAAACTAGATGACAATTTTTTCCCATCATTAAACTAATTCTTTTTTCATCAATATTTAAATCAGAACATGACTTAACAATTGTTCTAATAGCTGTAGCTTTTTTAAATTTGGGCTCACTTTTTTTTTTTTCAAAGAAAGATTTTGTATTTGAAAAAATTCCGTCGGCCCCTATAACAAAATCAACAAGGTCGTTTGTATTATCATCGAATTTAATTAATACTTTACCTTTTAATTCAGAAACTTCTTTAATTCTTTTTCCAAATCTAAGGTGTTGATTATAAATTTCATCTTTTAAGAATTCTATTAAAGTAGACCTTTGCATTGTTGTATACTTTATATCGGGCGTATTAAATTGTTTTAAATCTAAATCACAGATTTTTTTATTTTTTATGTTATAAAAATCAATTCCATCAGGATTAAATATTCTATTTTTATCTATTTTCTTAAAACCAATTTGATTTAAAATTTTTATACTATTTGATGCCAGTTGAACTCCATAACCTTCGTCTAAAGGTAGGCTTTCTTTTTTTTCATAAATCATAAAATCATGATCAGAAAATTTTTTTAAAAAGTTTGCAAGTGTTAGACCTGCAATTCCTGCACCAATTATTGCCAGTTTTTTTTTCATTAAAATAGATTAGAGACCTGCTTAAAAATTTTTTTTGTAAAGCTTGGAATAAATTCCTTATTATTGTCGAGCCAATACCATTTGTAATCGACTGGGATCTTTTTGGAAAATTTATAATATAAGTTTATATTCAAATTTAAATTGGATATAGAATTTTTATAGTTTTTCAAAAATTTCCAATTTTTACCTTCATATATTTTATCGGCCTCTAAAATTTTAGGTAAATTAGAATTTTTTAGAAAGCCAACTTTATTTTGTTTTGTAAGCGCTATTTGTTTATTTCTATTTATATAGCAAAAAATATTATAGTTTTTATTTTTTATCATTCTTATATTGTTAAGTTTTATTTTTTTTGATGATTTAAAATATTTACAAGTATTATTCAAATTACAAATTTTGCATTTTGGGTCCTTAGGTTTACAGATTAATGCTCCAAACTCCATTAAAGCCTCAACAAAATCTGAGTTTCTTGATGTATTAAAGAGTCTTGTTTTGTTAGTCTTTATTAATTTATCAAAATCAATTTGTTTTTCTCTTATGTTTAGTAATCTAGAAAAAATTCTCCTTACATTACCATCTATTGCAATCGTTGGTTGGTTGTGAACAAGGCCTAACAATGAATTAGCGGTATAATCTCCAACTCCTGGAAGTCTTTTTAATTCTTCGTAAGTTTTGGGAAGTTTTAAATTATATTTTTTTACTAAAATTTTTGAAGTAGCCAAGAGATTTTTAGCCCTTCTATAATAACCTAAACCCTCCCACAATTTCATTATTCTTTTTTCACTGCATTGTGAAAATTTTTTTAAATCTTTAAACTTCTTTATAAATTTATAAAAGTACGGAATTACTGTCTTTACTTGAGTTTGTTGCAACATAAATTCACTTAATAGTCTATAATAAAGCTTTTTAGGTGAGTTTTTACCAACACGCCATGGTAAACTGCGTTTATTATTATCGTACCATGCTAGAATTTTTTTTGATAAATTAGTATTTAAATGCATACAAAAGATAATAATAAATTAAAGAATTTCATACAAGGACTTAGACCGTTCTCAAGTTCAATACCTAAAACATTAAAAAAATATTTGAAAAAAAGTGGATATAATTATTCCAATATTGTTGATAATTGGACTTCAGTTGTTAGTAAAAAAATATCAGATGCTTGCTATCCTAGCTCTATTAAAATGGGTAAAGAAATGAGAAATGGAGTTTTGATTTTAAATGTAATACATGGAAAAGAGTTGGAAATTGAGTATGCAAAAAATGAGATTATAGATAAAATAAATAGTTTTTTTGGATTTAAGTGTATAAGTGAAATTAATTTAAAGGTTGTTGAAGAAAAAATAAATTCTAGAAAGAATAAATTTGTTGAAATTAAAGATTTTTCAAAAATAAATAATAAAATTAATAATGTGAGTAATTTACAATTAAAAAGTTCACTTAATAATTTTTTAAAGGCTTTTAATGAAAAAAATAAATAAACTATTATTTTGTACATTTTTTATATTTTTATTTTCAGGTAAAGTTAATTGTGAAAATAAAATCTTAACTATTGGAGAAAATAAAGCAAAAGTTACTGTAAAAGTATTTTCATCTCTTACCTGTCCTCATTGTGCTAATTTTCACGAAAAAATATTTAGTAATTTAAAAAAAGATTACATTGATGGTGGTGATGTAAAGTTTGAACATCATAGTTTTCCGCTAGATTTAGCTGCACTGAATGCTGAAATTATAATTAGATGTCATAATAGCAATGATAAAAAATTTCAATTATTAGGTGAAATCTATAAAAAACAGAATAAGTGGGCAGTAGGATCTGATATAAATGTTATTAACGAATCTATTAAAGAGATTGCTCTAAAATCAGGTTTAAAAAATAATAGTATGGATGATTGTTTAAACAATGAAGCTAATCAAGATCAGATTTTGAATGAAAGAATACAAGCGCAAAAAAAATATAAAATTCAATCTACCCCTACAATATATATAAATGAAAAAAAATATGAGGGTGATCATAATTACGAAGAGTTTAAAAAAGAAATTAGACGATTTTTATAAATGCAATTTAAAAAACTTGAAATAAATGGTTTTAAATCTTTTTCTGAAAAGACCAATTTTTTAATACAGGATGGTCTAACAGGTATAGTTGGTCCAAATGGATGCGGTAAATCAAACATAGTTGAGTCTTTAAGATGGTGTATGGGAGAAAATTCTGCAAAAAGTATGAGAGGGTCAGGAATGGAAGATGTTATTTTTTCTGGAACATCTAATAAACCTTCAAAAAATATTTCCGAAGTGGCTTTACTTTTAGATAATAATGATAAGACTGGTCCTGCTCAATTTAATGATTTAGAAGAAATTACAATTAAAAGAAGAATAGAAAAGGATAAAGGATCTAAATATTATATTAATGATAAAGAAGTAAGAGCTAGAGATGTTCAAACCTTCTTCGCGGACTTGTCTACTGGCGCACATTCACCTTCTTTGATAAGCCAGGGAAGAATAGGACAATTAGTAACTGCAAAACCAATTGAGAGAAGATCTATTTTAGAAGAAGCAGCTGGTATTTCTGGAATTCACGCAAGAAGACATGAGGCAGAAACAAGACTAAATGCTGCAGAAAATAATTTAAAAAGAGCAGATGAGCTTAAAAAGCAACAGCAAAAGCAATTAGATAATTTAAAAAAGCAAGCGGAAGAAGCGACAAGATATAAAGAAATTTCTAAGGAAATAAAAAAAGTAGAAGCAGGTCTTTATTACCTCAAAATTCGAGAGATCGAAAAAGATAAAGAAATGATAATAGAAACTTTAAGTGAGCTAGATGATGAGATAAGTGCCATTAAGATAGATTTTAATCACAATAATACCCTTCTTGAGGAAGAGAGCAAAAAACTAGGTCCTCTAAGAGATAAAAAAATGGAAAGTGTTGCAAAACTACAAAAACTTAACTTAGATATCGATAATTTGGCTGAAGAAGAAAATAGAGTAAAATCTATTCAAATAAAATTAGAAAAATCATTAAAAACGATTGAGTCAGATTTAGAACGTGAAAAAAGCATTTCTTTAGACGCTGGCATAAATGAAAAGAGAATTTCCAAAGAAAAAGAAGAACTATTAATTACTGAAAATAAATTAATTGACGTAGAAACAGTTTCCTCAAATGAACTTAAATCATCGAAATCTAATTTAGATAATTTACAAAATGAATTGGAAATTTTATTAGATAAAATCGAAGATTTTATAGATCGGGAAAAGAAATTAACTAAAGATATATTTTATGAACTAAAAAAATTAGTAAAAAAAATTACTTTATCTCAAGAAGAGTATGCAGAAAAATATGGAAAAAATAAATCTATTCAAAGTGACTCGATAAAGAGAAAAGAACGA
>MDSV01130599.1_pt1 | contig 12720 bp, 14 predicted proteins | sample 810851 | NCBI WGS metagenome assembly MDSV01 (sample SAMN05326640, study PRJNA326480) | marine metagenome | isolation source: seawater | place: Atlantic Ocean: North East | collected 2012 | reverse complement strand
ATTGATGAATTAAATCAAGAAACAGATACTTTATTAGAAGAAATAGATAAATGGCAAATGTAAATGTGATTTTTAACGGAAAAGAGTTTTTACTATCATGTGAAGATGGTCAAGAGGAACATTTAAAAGAACTTTCAGAAAATTTGAATGAAAAATTTAATACTTTAAAAACGACTCTTGGAAATATTGGTGAAAATAAATTATTATTAATAACATCAATCACTGTAATGGATGAATATTTTGATACTAAAAAAAAGGTAGCTGAACAAAAAGAAGAATTAAAAAAAATTACTGAAAAATTTAAAGAATTAAAATCATTAGTATATGATTATAAAAACCAAAAAGAGTCAGAAATAAATAGCCTTAATAAAGATCAAATTAATTTAAAAAATGAACTAGAGAAGGGTAAAAATCAGTATGAAAGTTTATTGGACACGACAACCGAAGAAATCGAAGATTTTTTAAAAAAATCTTCTTCAGAAAATCCAATTCAATAACAGAGTGGTGCATAAAAAAAAAATTAGAAAAAAAATTTTAAATTTAAGGAAGAAAAATTATAATAAATTGCTATCTATTAATAATTTATTAGTTTTAAGATTAATAAAAAAATTCAAAAAAAATAAGATAAACATAGGAGCTTATTACCCAGTAAATTATGAAATTGACTGTTTAAATATTTTGAATTTTTTAGAAGATAAAAAATATTCTATTTCACTTCCAGTTATAAAAAAAAACCGTGATATGAATTTTTACAAATGGTCATTCAAAGATCCTTTAAGAATAAGTAAATTTGGTATACCAGAACCCTTAAAACTAAAAATTGTAAAACCTGACGTTTTACTTATTCCTCTTGTTGCTTATGATAGCAGATTTTATCGAATTGGTTATGGAGGTGGTTACTATGACAGATATTTGACTAAAATAAAAAAAATAAAAAAAATTAAATCGATAGGTTTGGCATTTTCTTTTCAAGAAGTTTCGAAAATAAAAATAGATAAATATGATCAAAAACTTGATGTTATTTTAACAGAAAAATCTTTTATTAAATGAGAATTTTATTTTTAGGTGATATAGTTGGACAATCTGGTTGTAATGCTATTAAAAAAAATCTAAAAAAAATAACTTTAGATAAAAGGATAGATTTTGTTGTAGTGAATGGAGAAAATGCAGCGGATGAGGGTGTGGGAATTACCGAAAATATTACTAATGAAATTTTATCATGTAATGTAGATGTTATTACAACTGGAAATCATGTTTGGGACCAAAAAGAAACTTATGATCATATCTCAAGGGAAAAAAGACTTCTAAGACCTTACAATCTACCCCAAAACATTCCAGGCAAAGGATTTAATGTTTTTAAATCAAAAACTGGTCACCAGGTTGGAATACTAAATTTAATGGGAAATGTATTTATGAAAAAGTGCGAAGATGTATTTACTGCTTCAAAAGATTTTTTAAAAAAAAATAATTTAAAAAAAAATTATGATTTTTTGATTGTTGATTTTCATGGAGAAATAACAAGTGAAAAAATGGCCATAGGCCATTTTTTTGATGGTCAAGCAACCTTAGTTGTGGGTACTCACACACACGTACCAACTAATGATGCTAGAATACTTTCTAATGGTACAGCGTATCAAACTGATGCTGGCATGTGTGGAGACTATAATTCTGTTATAGGGATGAATAAAGAAAATTCGTTGAATAAATTTTTTAAAAGAGAGAGTGTTAAACATTTTCCATCTAAAGGTGAAGCATCCTTATCTGGAGTAATAGTTGAAGCAAATGAAACCAATGGACTTGCTAAAAATATTACACCTTTTATTTTTGGTGGATATCTTAAAAATATTTATTAAATATGGCAGGTCATTCACATTGGGCAGGAATAAAACATAAAAAAGGTAAAGCAGATAAAGAAAGATCTAAATTATTTTCTAAATTATCTAGAGAAATTACTGTGGCTGCTAAACTTGGAGATAAAAATCCAGAGATGAATGCTAGACTTCGCTCCGCAATTCAATCTGCTAGATCATCTAACATGCCAAAAGATAACATTAAAAGAGCAATTGATAAATCTGATCAATCAAAAAATACAAATTTTGAGAGTATTAGGTATGAGGGTTTTGGTCCAAATAAGGTTGCAGTTATTATCGAAACTTTAACTGATAACAAAAACAGAAGTGCCTCAAATATTAGGACCATATTTCATAAAAATGGTGGTAATTTAGGTACCCAGGGATCAGCTTCTCATAATTTTGATCAAAAAGGAGTGATAAAGATTGATAAAAAGGAAATGAGTGAAAATGATATTCTTGAATTAGCCATAGAATCGGGAGCTGTTGAATGCAATTCTGTTGATAACTATCATGAAATTCATTGTAAAAAAGATGAAATTTATGAAATAAAAAAAAAAATGGAAAAAAAAGTAAATAATTTTATATCAACAAATATAGAATGGATACCTAACAATTTTGTTATAGTCCCTAAAGAAATTAAAAATGATGTAATTAAATTTTTAGAACTATTAGACGATGAAGAAGATGTTCAAAATATATTTACAAATGTAAAATTTATGGAATAAAAATGTATATAATTGGAATTGATCCAGGAATATCGGGAGCTATAAGTTTTTTCGAGAATGGCGTTATAAAAGAAGTAATTGAAATGCCAACAATGGTTGATGGAAAAAAAAATAAAAAGCAGGTTAATGGCAATCAAGTATACAATGAATTTAGAAATAGAATACAGAAAATACCTAGGGAAAAAATTTATGTAGTGGTTGAGCAGGTATCTGCAATGCCAGGGCAAGGCGTAACAAGTATGTTTAATTTTGGACAATCATTTGGAGTTATAAAAGGGATTTGCTCTGCAATGCAGTTACCAATTATTTTTGTTAGACCGGCAAAATGGAAAAAATACTTTAATTTAATTAATACCGAGAAAGATGCTAGTAGAACCAAGGTAATAGAAATTTTTCCATATATTTCAACAAAATTATCAAAAAAAAAAGATGCCAATAAGGCTGATGCCATTTTAATTGCTAGTTTCTTTAACAATACCTTTAAAAATTCAGATTAAAATTAAGTTAGAGCCCAAATCATGACACATTTTAGTGTGAGAAAATTATTATGGAAGCGGATATAGCATCAACAGCAACAGGCTTAGCAAGTAATACAGACTTTTCGATCTTAAGTCTTTTTTTAAGAGCAGATATTATAGTAAAATCTGTTATTTTAATTTTGATTGGCGCTTCAATATATTCATGGGCTATTATATTTGAAAAATATCGTTTATTTAAAAAAATTAACAAAACATCTTTAGAATTTGAGGAAAAATTCTGGAAATCAAAATCTGCAGAAAGTTTTTATAATAATATGCCTGCAAATATTGATGATCCAATGGCTTTAGTTTTTAGAAACTCGATGCAAGTCGTTATGAAATCAAGATCAAGATCGAATTTATCAGATAAATTAATAAGTGTTCTAGAAACTAACATAGAAAAACAAATGAACGTTATAGAAAAAAATTACACTTTTTTGGCAACTGTAGGATCAACCGCTCCTTTCATCGGACTTTTTGGAACAGTATGGGGAATTATGAATTCTTTTCAATCTATTGCAATATCAAGAAATACAAGTTTAGCAATAGTCGCACCCGGAATTGCTGAAGCGTTATTTGCAACTGCTTTAGGTTTGCTCGCTGCCATACCTGCGGTTATTGCTTATAACAATTTTAATAATGAGTCTAAAAAATACTCACAAAAATTAGAAAACTTTACTAAAAGATTCTTGTCAATAATTTAATGGCTTTTAAATTAAAACAATCTTCTAAGGAACCTATTAGTGAAATTAATGTAACACCTTTTGTAGATGTTATGTTAGTATTATTAATTATATTTATGGTAACTGCTCCATTACTTACTGTAGGAGTCCAGGTAGATTTGCCAGAAAGTTCAGCAGATTCATTACCAGAAGAGCAAGAGCCTTTAACTTTAACAATTAATTCTAAAGGAGAAATTTTTATACAAGAGGCCAAAGTTGACTATGACAATATAATATCAAAAATTTTGGCTGTATCAAAAAACAGAACCGATACAAGAATTTATGTGAGAGGAGATAAAGCTATTAACTATGGTCGAGTCTTAGAAATTATGGGCATGTTATCTGGATCTGGTTTCACAAAGGTTGCGCTGATTTCAGAACCTTATAAAGAAAGGTAGCAGATGTACAAAAGTTTAATCATTTCATCTGGTTTTCATCTATTTATTATTTTTTTTGCATTAATTTCGTTTCCTTTCATCGCAAAAAAACCTATAGATATTCCACCCATAGTCTCGGTTGAATTAATTCAAATTTCGGATCAAACAAATATAGCCTTTGCACCCAAAGCAAAAAAAATTATAGAAAAAATAAAGAAAGATGAAGAAAAACTAGTTTCTGAGCAAGCACCTCCTAAAAAAATTAAAAAAGAAAAACCTGACTCTGTTCCATTGCCAGATGAAGTAAAAAAAATCGAAAATTTTGAGGAAAAAGATCAAAATCCAATTTTAGAAGACGTAAAAGTTAAACAAGTGTCTGAATTTGAAAAAGATGAATTATTTGATCCTAATAACATAGCGGCTTTAATTGATAAATCTAAAGAAGAATTTTCAGAAATTGATGAAAAAACTGATAAAGTTACTCAGTCTCAAGACAAGTCAATGAATTTATCTAGTTTAACTTTAAGCGAAGAGGATGCACTAAAAGCACAAATTTTTGGCTGTTGGAGTATTCCATTAGGTTTACCGTATAACGAAAATTTGTTAGTAAGAATAAAATTAAAATTAAAACCAGATGGAACAGTTATAAAATCTGAAATTTTAGATCACGCTAGAATGAATAAACCTGGACAATCATTTTATAAAGTATTGGCCGAGAGTGCCTTAAGAGCAGTTCAGCTTTGTCAGCCCTTAAGGGTACCCACATCTGGATACGAGAGATGGAAAGATCTGCAACTGAATTTTGATGCAAGAGAAATGCTAGAGGGATAATGAAAAAATCTATTATATTATTTGCTTTACTCTTTATTTTAAAGGGCAATTCTTATGCCTTGATAAAGGTAGACATTACAAGAGGAAATCTTAATCCGTTACCAATTGCAGTATCTGCCCTTTCTGAAGATAAAGTAACAAGTAAACAATTAGAAAAACAATTAAATATAAATAATCTTGGAAAAGAGATTTCAAAAGTAATTGAAAATAATCTTAAGAACTCTGGTTTGTTTAACCCTCTTGACTCAAAAGCATTTTTACAGAAAGCAGATGTCGCACACTTAAAACCAAGGTTTGAAGATTGGTCTTTAATAAAAGCGCAAGCATTAATTACTGGAAAAATTATTTACGAGAACGAAAAACTAAGAGTTGAGTTTAGACTTTGGGATGTTTTAGCGGGTAAAGAAATACTTGCACTAGCTTTTACAACTGCACCGAACAATTGGAGAAGAATAGGTCATATTATTACGGATAAAGTATATGAAAGACTTACTGGAGAAAAAGGATATTTTGATACAAGAATTATTTACGTCGCAGAATCTGGTCCAAAAACTAAAAGAATTAAAAAATTAGCTATTATGGATCAAGATGGATTTAACACTAAGTATTTAACTTTAGGAAATGAATTAGTATTGACACCTAGGTTTAATCCAACTAATCAAATGGTCACCTATCTTTCTTACTTTAGAAATCTTCCTAGAGTTTATCTTTTAGATATAGAAACTGGAATACAAGAAGTTGTTGGAGATTTTCCAGGAATGACTTTTGCTCCAAGATTCTCACCAGATGGAAAACAAATTATTATGAGTTTTGCAAATGATGGAAATTCCGACATATACACAATGGATCTTGAAAATAGAATTGTTGAAAGAAAAACAAACCATCCTTCAATAGATACATCACCATCATTTTCACCTGATGGTAAATTTATTACCTTTAATTCAGACAGAAGTGGTTATCAACAAATATACATTATGAGAAGTGATGGATCCCGTATTAAAAGAATATCTTTTGGAAAGGGTTTGTATGGAACACCAGTTTGGTCTCCTCGTGGTGATCTTATTGCATTTACAAAATTACATAAGGGAAAATTTTATATAGGAGTAATGAGAACAGACGGATCTGGTGAAAGACTTCTAACAGAAAATTTTTACCAGGAGGCTCCGTCATGGTCACCAAATGGAAGAGTTTTAATCTTTTATAGAGAAACAAAAACCGATAGCGAAGGAAAAGGATTTTCAGCAAAACTATGGTCTATAGATTTAACTGGTTATAATGAAAGGCAGATTTCAACAGAAACTGATGCCTCAGACCCATCTTGGTCGTCACTACTCAGCAAATAGGCTGATATTATTGCTAAATTAGTCAATTTAAAGTTGATTTTTTATCTTGAAACATCTAATTAGTTGTGAAAAGTTATAAATATATTCAAATTAGGAGCAGTAATGAATTTAAACAAAATTTTAAAAAATACTTTTTTAGTATTAGCACTAGGTGTATTTTTATCAGCTTGTGCAACTAAAAAAATGTCGTCTGAGTTACAGGGTGATGTTTATACTGGAAAAGATACGGTTGAGTACTTAGCAGCAGGTGTTGCTGATAGAGTATTTTTCGCAACAAATGAATCAGTTTTAACAACTGCTTCTAGAGACACTTTAAGGAAGCAAGCTGCTTGGTTAAGAAAAAATCCAAGCATAAATATAGTTCTTGAGGGTCATGCTGACGAAAGAGGAACAAGAGAATATAACTTAGCTTTAGGTGAAAGAAGAGCTAATGCAGCAAAAGACTATCTGATGACTTATGGAATTTCTTCCGACAGAATATCAGTTATCAGTTACGGAAAAGAAAGACCTGTAGACTCAGGTTCAAATGCACTATCTTGGTCTAAAAACAGAAGATCAGTTACTGTAAAAGCAAATTAAAGAAATTAATTAAAAAGACCCTAGCTATTTAATGTTAGGGTCTTTTTTTTGCCATTTTTATAATTACTAATAAAATTATGAGTTCTATTAACAAATTAATTCTCATAATATTTTTATTTTTAAGCTTATTTAAATCTGCTTTAGCAGAATCACATAATTTATATGAGATCATTCAAATATTGCAAAAAGATTTGAAAACATTAGAAAAAGCTGTTTATTCTGAATCATTAGAAATTTCAAATGATAATGAAATTAACCTAAATTCAAATGAAGAGGAGGTTTTAACAAGACATTTGTTAAAATTATCGGAAATAGAAAAACAATTTCAAGATTTAACTAATAGGTTTGAGGAAATAAATTTTAAGCTTGATAAGTTATCGACCAGGTTGACAAAAATGCAATCAGATAACCAATATAGATTTCAAAAATTAGAAAACTATACTGGCACTTTAGATGGAAAAACTTCTTTAACTAGTAGCGAACAAGAAGATAAAATATTACCAGGATCATCTCAACCTCAAGATTTAGGTTCAGTTTCTTATAAAGACATGGGAAGTGACAATGAGATTCAGGAAACACAATCAATTGATACTACACAGGCTATTTTAACGGAAGAATTCGTTTCAGAAGAAAAAATTCTTCCAAGCGGCTCGCCAAAAGAACAATATGAATTTGCCACAAGTTTTTTAAAAGTTGGAGACTATAATTCAGCTGAAAGAGCGTTTCGAGAATTTGTAATTACAAATCCAGAGCATAAGTTAGCAGGAAACGCTCAATATTGGTATGCTGAAACTTTTAGAATTAGACAACTTTATACTGATGCTGCCTCAGCATATTTAGAAGGTTACCAAAAATATCCAAATAGCGAAAAAGCTCCTATAAATTTGCTTAAACTTGGAGTATCTTTGGTTCAAATTGGAGAAAAAGATCAGGGTTGCTTAATGATTGTTGGTGTAAAGAAAGAGTATCCAGAGGCGAACCAATCCATTCTTCAAAAAGCTCAATATGAAGAAAAAAAGTTTGAATGTAAAAAACAAAAATCGTAGTCTTTTTTTTAAGCATTTAAAAAATAAAAAAATAAAAAGTGTAAATAATAAATTTTTAAAAAATCTTAAAATATTAAATTTTAATGATAGTCTAGCAGCGGCTATCTCTGGAGGACCCGACAGTTTAGCCTTGGCCTTTTTGCTAAAAAATTATGAGATTAAAAACAATGTTAAGGTAAGATATTACATAGTTGATCATAAGCTAAGAGCAGAATCAGCAGATGAAGCTAAAACTGTTAAAAATAAACTTAAAAAATATAGAATAAATTGCAAAATACTTAGCTGGAAAGGAAAAAAACCAACTTCTAATATCCAAGGAAATGCAAGAAATATCCGATATCAGTTAATTTATAATGAATGTATAAAACAAAAAATACCAATTCTTTTGACCGCACATCATTTTGATGATTTACATGAAAATTTTTATTTAAGAGTAATTAGAGGATCTGGTTTGAAAGGAATATCATCATTTACTGACGTAAAATCATCCTATAAAAAATTATCAATATTAAGACCCTTGATTGAAATTGATAAAAAGGACCTAATTTACATAACTGAAAAAGTTTTTAATTTTTTCATATCAGATCCATCAAATAAAAATAATTATTTTAAAAGAATAAAGATAAGAAAAATTTTAAGCAGTCTAGAAGAAGAAGGTCTCAACAAAAATAGAATAAAACTTACCCTGAATAATCTTAAAAATGCAAATTCAGCTTTAGATTATTTTACAAAACAAAATTTAATCAAAAATTCAAAGTTTTTTCCTGATAAAAATATTTATATTTTAAATAAATTATTCTTCCAGAATCCTCAGGAGGTCTTAATTAGATCAATTTCAAATATTCTCAAAACTGCAAGCAAAAGATATTATAGTCCAAGGGGAGAAAATATTATTAATTTGCTTGATACTATAATTAGAAAAAAAAAATGCAAAATGACTTTAGGTGGATGTATTATTGAAAAATTTGATAATTCAGTGATTATTTGTGCAGAATCTAGAAAAAAACACCTTTTTGGCACAAAATGACACTTGTTTAATCAATAATAATTCTTAATTTAGTAATATATGAATTTTAGAAATTTATTAATGTGGCTTGTAATTGTGGTTTTAACTATTGGTCTTTACAATATGTTTAAATCGCCTCAAAGGTCTACTAATAATAATAATACTATAATATTTTCAGAATTTTTAAATGAAGTCGAAAACGGTAGAGTTGTGCAAGTTGAGATTCAAGGGAATAATATCAAAGGTATAATGTCTGATGGACAAAACTTTGTTACATATTCTCCAAACGATCCAAACTTAATAGAAAAATTGTCAGAAAAAGGTGTAAGTATTTCAGCTTCTCCATTAGATGAAAAAATGCCATCTATTTTAGGAGTTCTTTTATCATGGTTCCCAATGTTGCTTTTGATTGCTGTGTGGATTTTCTTCATGAGACAAATGCAAGGAGGAAAAGGTGGTGCAATGGGCTTTGGAAGATCTAAAGCAAAAATGATGAATCAAATTAAAGGTAAAGTAACTTTTAATGATGTTGCAGGAGTAGAAGAAGCAAAGGAAGAAGTTGAAGAAGTTGTTGAATTTTTAAAAGATCCTAAGAAATTTAGTAGACTAGGTGGCAAGATACCAAGAGGATGTTTGCTTGTAGGACCTCCGGGAACAGGTAAAACATTATTAGCTAGAGCAATTGCTGGTGAAGCTGGCGTTCCTTTTTTTACAATTTCAGGTTCAGACTTTGTAGAAATGTTTGTTGGTGTCGGAGCATCAAGAGTGAGAGACATGTTTGAACAAGGTAAAAAACATTCTCCATGTATAATATTTATCGATGAGATCGATGCAGTAGGAAGAAGCAGAGGAGCGGGCCTTGGAGGAGGTAACGATGAGAGAGAACAAACTTTAAATCAGCTACTTGTTGAGATGGATGGTTTCGATACAAACGAAGGTGTCATAATTATAGCAGCCACTAACAGACCAGATGTTTTAGATCCTGCACTTTTAAGACCAGGAAGATTTGATAGGCAAGTCGTTGTTTCATTGCCAGATATTATAGGAAGAGAAAAAATTTTAAAGGTACATGCTAAAAAAATTTCAATGACTCCTGATATAAACTTAAGAACAGTTGCAAGAGGAACGCCGGGTTTCTCTGGAGCAGATCTTGCAAATTTAGTTAATGAAGCGGCATTATTAGCAGCTAGAAAAAACAAAAGAATTGTTACAAATGCTGAATTTGAAGAAGCTAAAGACAAGGTTATGATGGGCGCTGAGAGAAGATCAATGGTAATGACAGAAGAGGAAAAAAAGCTCACAGCTTACCACGAAGCTGGTCATGCTATAGTTACTATTAATGAAAAAGCAGCTTATCCAATCCATAAAGCAACAATCATTCCAAGAGGTAGAGCTTTAGGTATGGTGATGCAACTTCCAGAAAGGGATGAAGTAAGCCAAACACGTGAACAATTACATGCTCAAATGGCAATCGCCATGGGTGGAAGAGTTGCAGAGGAAATTATATTTGGACATGATAAAGTAACAACAGGAGCAGTGAGCGATATAGAACAAGCAACTAAAAGAGCTCGTGCAATGGTTATGAGAGCAGGTTTAAGCAAAGAATTAGGTCCAGTTGCATATGGCGAAAATGAAGAAGAGGTATTTTTAGGAAGATCTGTAGCTAGACAACAAAATATGTCAGAAGAAACCGCAAAGAAGGTAGACGCTGAAATTAAAAAATTTGTAGAAAAAGGTTACGAAAGAGCTAGAGCAGTTTTAAATGACAAAATCGACGATTTACACAAATTAGCCAAAGCACTATTAACATATGAAACCTTGTCAGGTGAGGAAATAGAAAATTTAATTTCAAAAAATATTTATCCAACAAATAAAGAAGACCTTAAAGTAGAGGATGAAGACCAAGGGTCTGCTCTAGGAACTATTGGCTTAAAACCTAAGATTGTTCATTAATATTAATGGTAAAATATTACACTAGACCGTGTAATTTTTTTTTTAGAAAATCTTCAGAAAAACACATAAAAGAAAAATCTTTAATACCTTTAAATGGTAATAGAAATATTTTATTTGATACTATAGAGGTAATCACACGTAAAAGTTCAAAAAAATACAAGATTGATTATTTGCCATCCAAAAATAAACACTTAAAAAAAAAAATTAATAAAGATTTAAAAATAATAAAAAGTAAAATGAAATTTAAAAATTTAAATTTTAAAAAACAACCTTTAATCATGGGTATTATTAATATTACGCCTGATAGCTTTTCAGATGGGGGCAAGTATTTAAAAAAAAGTAAAGCATTAACTCATGCGAAATTACTGATTAGCCAAGGATGTTCAATTATTGATATTGGAGGAGAGTCTACTAGACCTGGAGCAAAAGAAGTTGATAGAAAAATAGAGTGGAAAAGAATAAGTAGTGTATTAAAAAAATTAAAATCATTAAAATACTTTACATCCCTAGATACTAGAAAAAGCGATGTTATGGAAAAAGGGATTAGATACAAGGTTGATTTAATTAATGATGTTTCAGGATTTAATCATGACAAAAATACTATCAAAATTCTTAAAAAAACAAATATCCCTATAGTTATTAACCACATGATTGGAACGCCTGAAAACATGCAAAAAAAACCAAAATATAAGAATGTTATCTTGGATATATATGATTATTTTGAAAAAAAAATTGCATACTTAAGATCTATAGGAATTAAACATAATAATATTATATTAGATCCTGGTATCGGTTTTGGTAAAAACTTGAAACATAATATTACCATTATAAATAAAATTTCTATTTTTCACTCTCTTGGTTTTCCTATATTGTTAGGAACCTCAAGAAAAAGATTTATAAAAGATCTTGCAGGAAAAAATGATACTAAACAAAGATTAGGCGGAACAATATCGTCAATTATTTATGCTATGACACAAGGTGTTCAAATATTTAGAGTACATGATGTAAATGAAGTAAATCAAAGTATTAAAGTTTTTAAATCTCTAATATTTAAATAATGCCTAAAAAATATTTTGGTACTGATGGTATAAGAGGCAGAGTAAACCAAAAAAATATAACTGGAGAAATGTTTTTTAGATTTGGTTTGGCAGCAGGGACCTACTTTAAAAATAAAAAAAAAATAAAACAAACAGCAATAATTGCTAAAGATACTAGATTATCAGGATACACATTGGAGCCAGCACTTGTTTCAGGATTAACATCTGCAGGCATGCATGTTTATACTTTAGGACCTTTGCCGACTAATGGACTGGCAATGTTAACAAAAAAAATGAGAGCTAATTTAGGCATTATGATTACAGCATCACACAATTTATACTCTGATAATGGTCTAAAGTTGTTTGGTCCTGATGGATTAAAATTGTCTGATAAAATAGAAAAACAAATTGAAAAATTAATAGATACAAAAATTCTAGAAAACTTATCTAAGCCTGAAAAATTAGGTAGAGTTAAAAGACTTGAAGATGCAAACGATAGATATATTAAAATTTTAAAAAGTAATTTTCCAAAAGAATTTAATTTAAAAGGGATGAAAATCGCAATTGATTGTGCAAATGGCGCTGGATATAAATCAGGAGTAATAATGCTAAAATCTCTAGGTGCAAAAGTCTATCAAACTGGCACAACACCGAATGGTCTAAATATAAACAGCGGATGTGGATCAACCTTTCCAAGTAAAATAAGACAACTTGTAAAAAAACACAAAGT
>MDSV01068732.1_pt1 | contig 12721 bp, 9 predicted proteins | sample 810851 | NCBI WGS metagenome assembly MDSV01 (sample SAMN05326640, study PRJNA326480) | marine metagenome | isolation source: seawater | place: Atlantic Ocean: North East | collected 2012 | reverse complement strand
ATGTTTAAAATCTTGCTGTTTATGGAAGATACTCTTACAATAGATAGGTTTGAAAAAAAAGTAAGGTGTAATTATGTCAGAATTTTCATATCTTAATAATGCGAATCCCGATTACATTGATAATCTTTATACTGATTATTGCAATGATCCTAGTAGTGTTGATACTCAATGGGCTGATTTTTTTAAAGGCTATGATTTTTCTAATGCTTCAAAGAATGGCTCTTATACAACATTAACTAATAATGATGTTCAAGTTATGAAACTCATACATGCATACCGATCTCGTGGCCATTTAATTGCCCATACCAACCCGATCCGTCAAAGACGCCAACATAAAGCCGATTTAGAGTTAGATTATTTTAATTTATCAGAAGATGATTTTGAAACAACATTTGATTGTGCTCAAGAAATCAAGTTACCATCCTCTTCCCTTAAAACCATTATTGATCATTTACGTCAGACTTATTGTCAATCTATTGGCGTTGAGTTTATGCATTGTACTAATGAAAAGTTGCGTCAATGGATGTATCAAGAAATGGAAAGCTGTGCTAATAAACCTGAATTTCCTAGTTCTCAAAAACATGATATCTTAAAAAAAATTGGCCAAGCTGTTAATTTTGAGAACTTTCTTCAAACTAAATATGTTGGTAAAAAACGATTTTCACTAGAAGGTTTAGAAGTACTAATTCCTGCTCTTGATCAAGCTATTCGTATTGGGGCTCAAAATAATATTGAAGAATGTATTTTAGGTATGGCACATCGAGGCCGACTTAATGTGTTAATTCAAGTATTTCAAAAATCATATGAAGAAGTTTTTTCAGAATTTGAAGAACATATTAAGCCTGACGTTAATCATACGGGTGGTGATGTGAAGTATCATTTAGGGCAATCTAGTAATATTGTTACTCCTGAAGGTTATAACGTTCATTTGAGTTTAGTCCCTAACCCATCTCATTTAGAAGCTGTGTCCCCTGTATTACAAGGGATTGTTCACGCTAAAAAAGATCATCGTTATAATCATGATGAACGACGTATTTTACCTATCGTTATTCATGGTGATGCGGCTATTTCTGGTCAAGGGGTAAACTATGAAGTAGCCAACTTTTCTAAATTAGATGGCTTTGATAATGGAGGCACTCTTCATATTGTTACCAATAATCAAGTTGGATTCACGGCTAACTATAAAGAATCTCGCTCGAGTGTTTATTGTACCGATATAGCAAAAGTTACTGATTCTCCTGTATTTCATGTAAATGCTGATGATCCAGAAGCTGTTGTTCATGCCATTATTATGGCTGTTAACATTCGTCAACAATTTCACTGCGATGTTTATGTGGATATTTTAGGCTATCGTAAATACGGACATAATGAAGGAGATGAACCGCGTTTTACACAGCCTATTATGTACAAAGCATTAAAAAAACATAAAAATGTCTATGAATTTTATCTTGAAACACTTGTGTCTAATCACACTATTTCTACTGAAGAAGCTCAACAATTTATTAAACTATTTAAAGATGATTTACAAAAGCAGCTAGATTACGCCAAAGAAAATCCTATTGGAAAAAAACCTGATATGCTTTTGTCTCATTGGAAAGATTATCGTTTATCTCGTCCTGCTGATTTTGAATCGTCTGTCAAAACAGGCGTTAAGAAAACAACTTTAAACTCTATTGTTAAATCATTATTAACAACTCCAGATGATTTTAATTTATTCACAAAAATGCAAAAGATTTTAGATAATCGTAATGATCTTTATAACAATCAAAAATCTGTTGATTGGGCACTTGCTGAACAATTAGCTTTTGGTTCTATACTTCTTGAAAATCATCATGTTCGCCTAAGTGGACAAGATTCTCAGAGAGGAACATTCTCGCATCGCCATACTGTTATTAAAGATACCGATACAGAGTCTCATTACACCCCTCTTAATAACATTGCTAAATCACAAGCACGTTTTGATGTTTATAACTCTTTATTATCTGAATATGCTGTACTAGCTTTTGAATTTGGCTATTCACTCGCTAATCCAACTTCTTTAGTTATTTGGGAAGCTCAATTTGGTGACTTTGCTAATGGCGCTCAAATTGTTATTGATCAATTTATTACAGCATCCGAAACCAAATGGCAAAAAATGTCTGGCGTGACATTATTATTGCCTCATGGCTATGAAGGGCAAGGTCCTGAGCATTCATCCGCTCGTCCTGAACGCTTCTTACAATCATGTGCTGAAAATAATATGTATGTTTGTAATATTACAACGCCTGCAAACTTTTTTCATGTTTTAAGACGTCAGGTTCTTAATAAATTTAGGATTCCTCTTATTATTATGAGCCCCAAAAGTTTGTTTCGTCATCCAAGTGTTATCTCTCCTATTAGTAATTTAACAGACGGAAATTTTCAAGAAATTCTTGATGATCCACTAACCTCTCCTTCATCAACTATAAACAAAGTATTATTTTGTACCGGTAAAGTTTATTATGATTTACTAGAAAATAGAACTGATTCTCAACGTGATATTGCTATTGTTCGCTTAGAACAACTGTACCCTCTTCCAAAAAAACAATTAGCTGCTTTAAAGAAAAAATATCAAGGAGCTGAATTTGTTTGGGTACAAGAAGAACCGGCTAATATGGGAGCTTGGGGTTTTATATTACAACACCTACATGATTGGAATTTTTCTCTTGTTTCTCGTGAAGCTAGCGCTTCGCCTGCAACAGGAAATTCTAAACTTCATGCTTTACAACAAAAAGATTTAATCTCAAAAGCGTTAAGCTAATATAACTGGAGGGTACTCTAAATGAAAAAAGATATTATTATTCCGGAAGCTGGTGAATCTGTTACTGAAGCTGATATTGTGTCTTGGTATAAACATAATGGCGATTTTGTTGTTATGGATGATCCCATTGTAGAACTTGAAACAGATAAAGCATCCATGGATCTTACTGCAGAAATTTCTGGTATTTTGACGATTTCTATTAAAGGTGGCACTGTTAAAGTAGGCCAGGTTATTGGTTCGATCGAAGAATCAAAAGAGGGTGCTCCTACTAAAACGAAATCAACGGATACACCCTCTGATAAGCCTGCTAAATCTAATGTTGATCCTGTAAAATCTGATGGGCCAGCTCCCGACTCTTATGCAAAAGGGCACCCATCTCCAGCTGCAGAAAAATTATTAGCTGAAAAAGGGTTAAGTAAAGCTGACATACAAGGATCTGGTAAAGATGGTCGTATTACTAAACATGATGTTGCGACAACACCGGCGGCTCCATCAACGCCTTCTCCACAACCCACCCCCTCATCAGCACCAACAACAGACGGTTCCTCACCACGATCTTCTGAACGAAAACCATTATCTCGTCTCCGTAAAACACTGATGAATCGCTTAATTGAAGCTCAGCAAACCACGGCGTCCCTAACAACCTTTAATGAGATTGACATGGCTAATGTTATTGCGTTACGAAAAAAATATAAAGATGCCTTTAAAGAAAAGTATAATACCGGTTTAGGCTTTATGTCTTTTTTTACTAAAGCGGTTACTATTGCCCTTGATGCTTGGCCTGTCATCAATGCTAGCATTGATGGAGATGAAGTTATTTATAATAACTACTGCGATATTGGTATTGCGGTTTCTACCCCTAAAGGCCTTGTTGTCCCAGTCGTTCGTAATGCTGAAACACTCTCTTTTGCTGATATTGAAGCGCAAATTCGCCACTATGCAGCTAAAGGTCAAGATGGCAAATTAACCATTGATGATATGTCGGGAGGTACATTTACAATTACGAATGGGGGTACATTTGGATCTATGTTATCGACCCCTATCTTAAACCGCCCTCAAAGTGCTATTTTAGGTATGCATAATATAGTTGAAAGACCTGTCGCTATTAAGGGAGAGGTTGTCGTTCATCCCGTGATGTATGTTGCACTTACCTATGATCATCGTTTGATTGATGGCCGAGAAGCTGTTCAATTTTTGGTTACTGTTAAAAACTTATTAGAAGATCCCTCTCGATTATTACTCGAACTATAAGGAGCGTTATCATGTCATATCAATTTGATGTTGTTGTTATTGGAGCAGGCCCCGGTGGTTATGTATCGGCCATTCGTCTTGCTCAACTTGGAAAAAAAGTAGCGATTGTTGATAAGCAATCTACACTAGGTGGAACCTGCTTAAATTGGGGATGCATCCCTTCTAAAGCTTTACTTGATTCTTCCGAACATTATCATCAAGCTCTTCATAAATTTAAAGTTCATGGTATTGATGTTGATTCTATTAAACTTAATTTAAAACAAATGATGAAACGCAAAGATGATGTTGTAAAAAATACGACTCAAGGTATTGAGTTTTTGATGAAAAAAAATAAAATCGACGTTATTAAAGGGCATGCGACGTTTAAAGATCCTCACACAATAGAAGTTGGATCTGGAAAATCAAAAAAGAGTGTTACAGCTGATAAATTTGTTATTGCAACTGGCTCATCGGTTACCCCACTTCCTACTGTCCCTATTGATAAAAAACGAATTATTACGTCTGATGAAGCTATTTCTTTATCAGAAGTCCCTAAACACCTCATTGTGATTGGGGGTGGTGTTATTGGTGTAGAATTAGGCTCAGTTTATGGCAGACTTGGTAGTAAAGTTACTGTTATTGAATACATGGATCGTTTACTTCCTACAATGGATAAAGATCTAGGGAAAGCCTTACAACGAACCTTTAAAGGGTTAGACTTTAACTTTGAATTTAATACAAAAGTTACAGGAGCCACTATAAAAGGTAATAATGTAACTGTCACGGCTGAATCTCATGATGGAAAAATCAAAGAGTTTACAGGTGATTATGTTCTAGTTTCTATTGGCCGTAGCCCTAACACTAACAATCTTGGTTTAGATACACTAGGTATTTCTCTTAACGAGCGTAATCAAATTCCTGTTAATGAACAATTTCAAACTATAATTCCTTCGATATATGCGATTGGCGATGTTATTCGTGGTGCTATGCTAGCTCATAAAGCATCTGAAGAAGGGGTAGTCTGTGCTGAAATAATCGCAGGTCAAAAAGGTCATTTAAATTATAATACTATTCCAGGCGTTGTTTACACTTGGCCAGAAGTTGCTTCTGTTGGTAAAACAGAAGATGAGCTTAAAGAAGCAGGTATCGCATATAAACTTGGTAAATTCCCCTTTAAAGCTAGTGGACGTGCTCGTGCCTCAGAAGAAAGTGATGGATTTATTAAGGTATTATCAGCTAAAGATACTGACGAGATTTTAGGAGTTCATATGATTGGACCAAGAGCTGCTGATATGATTGCAGAAGCTGTACTAGCAATGGAATATAGAGCCTCAGCTGAAGATATTGGTATGATTGTTCATCCACACCCAACTTACACAGAAGCTTTGAAAGAAGCTAGTTTAGGTGCAACTGATAATCGTCCTATTCATTGTTAATCTTTCTTCATTTTTATTGACACAAAAAAGAGCCTAGAAATAGGCTCTTTTTTTATTGTTTATACTAAGTAAATTTAATTTGTTTCTACTCGAATTAACTCAACTTCAAATATTAAAGCTTGATTAGGTCCAATTAATCCCCCCGCTCCATTTTGCCCATAAGCTAAGGATGATGGAATATATAATTCCCATTTACTCCCTTCTTTCATTAACTGTAATCCCTCTGTCCATCCTTTGATAACTTGATTAAGTTTAAATTGAGCTGGCTCATTTCGTTTATATGAACTATCAAATTCAGTCCCATCAATTAACGTTCCTCGATAATGAACAGTTACCTTATCTTCGCCTTTAGGTATTTTTCCATTTCCATTTTTTATGACTTTATATTGTAGGCCACTAGCAAGTTCCTTTACACCTGATTTTGATTTATTACTTGTTAAAAACTTTTCACTTTCTTGTCCATTGCTATTTCGTTTCTCTGTCATTTTTTCTTCGTATTTTTGTCTTAAGGTTTGTTCTAATGTTTTTAAAGCATCCTGAATATCAGCATCTGATAGTTGTTGTTTATTATTTAATGCATCCTCAAGACCAACTCTAAGTGATTTTATGTCAATATTAGCTTCTTTTTCTGATAAATCCTTTCCCATTAAATATCCGTAAGAATAACTTTGTTTCTTCACATCAGTATCTAATTTTGCACCATTACAACTTACAATAAGATTGACTAACATAATTAATGTTAAAATACCAACTTTTCTCATATCTAACTCCTACGTATTGAATATTTTTTTATAATACATGATGTTTATTAAAAATTAAACTTATTTTTACTTTCAAAAATTCTATTATACACCTGTTTTTTTATCCCAAATATTGATATGTAATCGCGCACTATAACGCCATGCTCGCTGTTTACACCATTCAATTACATTAGGTTCTAATATCGCTAAATCATGTTTATTATCTGCTGCAGGCATTAACATAATCTTTGATTGATCTAACTGAAAAGGTTCTATATAAGTCTCTTCTAATTCTTTAATATCCTGCTCGTTAGATACTACAAACTTAAAAAAAGCATATTTTTGATTAGTAAAAAATTGAATGGCTTTTTTTACAAAATAGTTTTCTTTTTGAAGTCCTGAATTAGTTAATTTTAGTGCTACATTATACTGTTTTATATACTTTTTTATTGCTGAAGATGGTTCTATCGTTCCATTTGTCTCAATTTCTATAAAAGGCACGGTTTGATATTGCTGATTATAATAATCTAAGAATAATCCTAATACATCCATCTGCAATAAAGGCTCTCCTCCTGTAATAACTAAATGAGCTCCATTAGTGAGTCTGTCTATCCATTTATTTCTTTCCCACTCTTCACATATTTTCTGAAACGACATGGAATTCCCTTTCGTCCATACTTCAATAGTGTCACAACGCCATGTCGCTTTTCCTTCACAATGTTTGGATGTAATAGTGCTTTTCCCTCCACATGTTAGATTACAGCCTTGTAACCTTAAAAATACACTTGGCTGACCACAAAAAGAACCTTCTCCTTGAATGGAGTAAAACATTTCACTGACTCTTAATCGATCTTTTGCCATCTTATATCTCTAATCCTAAGTCATCTAGTAAACGTTGCATCGTAATTGATTGCCTATCAATCGGATATGGATAATTCCTTTGCAATACTATTAATCTATTATGATTTTCTAGAAAAAAAAGTCTGTCTTTTATGGCTTCTTTTTCCTTATTACTTATTTCATGTTTTTTTTCTAATATAATTATTTTTTTCTTATCTAAGATACTATGCTTTTCTAGGCTTTTTAGTAATCTAGAATATTGGCTATTTACACTTATTTCATAAGGTTTTAATGGGCCTATTAATAGGACACATAATAGGCACGATAATGAAATTGGAATTATTCTAATATCTCTTTTTTTTGATGTGATGAAGTAAATACAAACACCTATAACCCATACTATATAGACACTTATTAAATACCAAAACTCTGTAATCCCATCTTTTATTAAATAAAATGTTAATTGTATTATAAATAGCATTGCTAATGGTAATATTGATATGTAAATATATTTTAAAAAAATTGTAACTAACTTGCTTTTTAATTTTGATGATAATAACTCAAATTGAAACATTAGAAATATGACAACACTAGATGATACTACGAAAATAATTTGCATTTCCATTGGAGGCCATGTTTTTGTAATCAACAAACCTATAATATACACATACATACAAATGATACTAACTACTGATACAGGTAAGAGATAAATACTAGAAAATAAAACATAAAACTTAGGAAAGGCTTCATTGTTATTATAGTCCTTATTAAATATTGGAACTTGTGATAAAAAATATAGGGGACCAAACCCACAACAAATTATAATAAATCCTATTTGATATACCCAGAACTCTACTTTTAATTGCAATAAAAAATCAAATATTAATAATATAAAATTTAAGCCTAATAATACTAATAAACAATACGTTACTGTTTTTAACAATTTAACAAATAAGGTATTATTAAAAACCCAAAAACTTCTTAAAGAATCTGTTAAGCATGGTACAAATGTTACTCCTAAGATTAGGATACTTAATATAATAAAAAATTCTTGATTAATTTGCATCTGTTCTGTTTTCCAGTTCTTTAAAAACAAATTATCACACATATAAATAAAGAGAATGATTCCAGAAAATAGATACACTAATCTTTTTTTAACAATACGAGCATTTCGCCTTAATAATAAAACACATAAAAATAATAGAGGAATAGATAACGCACTTACTCGGCCCACAAATTGAATTATTAATTCTATATTAGAATTAACTGATATGACTTGACTTAATTCTGCTTGAAAAAATAATTGTAAGATTAGTGTTATACACCATATTAAGCTTGCAGATCCTACTAATGGATATTGAGTCATTACCCGAGTAACCCATCTTGTTATATATCTCATTGTTACTGTAGCCATTCAAGATTATTTTTTATATTGTATTAATTCTTTTATACCATTCTTTTTTTTTATTTAATACTTATTTCGTCGTCTTTGATTATTATTTTTTGGTCGATTTCTGTCTCTATTAAAGTCTCTACGATTTGAACCTCGTTTTGAAAATGATTTTCTTCCATCTCTTTGTGGTGCTTTAATATCAGCATAATTTTTTTCTGCTAATTCTGATTTAAATGCTACCTTTAATATTCCAGCTATACTATCTTCTAAGGAGTTTTGACCTAAAATATCATTTGCAAATTCATAAAACTCATTTTCTAATCCTTGCTCAATTTCTTTTTGAATAGAATTTTTAATTCGTATTTTCCGATTTTGAATAATTTTTTCTACCTTTGGTAAATCCCCTTTTTCAATATCTATCTTTGATATTTTTTTAATAAAACTTAATTTCCTAAATTCAGCTGGTGTAATTAAGGATACAACCTGCCCTGACTTTCCAGCTCTCCCCGTTCTTCCTGCCCGATGTACATATGATTCTGGATCTTGTGGTAATGCATAATTGATTACATGTGTTAAGTTATCGATATCTAAGCCTCTTGCTGCTACATCTGTGACGATTAACATCTTACAGATTTTTTTTCTGAATTTTTGAAGTACTCTTTCTCTCTGAAATTGACTTAAATCTCCATGCATTGCTTCTGTGCTATACCCTCTACTAATCATTTTTTCATTAATCATATCAACATCTCGTTTTGTTCTACAGAAAATAAGTCCATAGAAATCCTCTTCAACATCAATAAGTCGACATAATGCCTCTAATTTGTCAGATTCTCTTAATTCATAAAATGTTTGGGATACTCTCGACATATCCATTTCTGCTTTCTTGGTTTCTATGGTTACAAATTCTTTCATTACCGTTTTTGCTAATTTTAATATAGGATTAGGCATTGTTGCTGAAAATAATAAGGTTCTTCGGTCTACATTTGTTTTTGACAAAATAAATTCAATATCTTCAATAAATCCACTATTTAACATCTCATCAGCTTCATCTAGTACGACATATTGAACTTCAGATAAATCTAATTTTTTACCTCTCAGATGATCCATTAATCGTCCTGGGGTCCCAATAATAATGTTATTTACTTTTTTCAGTTGTTGTTTTTGCTTTTCTAGAGACTGACCGCCATAAATAGGTGTTACTACAAGCTTTTTTTCTCCCTTTAAGATATTTAATTCATTCGCAACTTGCAAAGTCAATTCTCGTGTTGGGCTCATTACTAATACATCAATATGCTTTGATTGAGGATCTATCATGTCAATAATAGGCAGTCCAAAGGCAGCCGTTTTTCCTGTACCTGTTGCAGCCTGACCAATAATATCTCTTTGATCTTGTAACACAGCAGGTATGGTTGCAGCTTGTATTGGGGTTGGTTCTTTAAATCCTTTTTTTTCTAGCGCTTCTAATAAAATATCAGAAAGCCCTAATTCTCTAAATGTTTTCTCTTGCATACTATTTCTCCCTAAAGATGCTCAATCAGAAGCATTATAATTTGTCTAATTATTATTTAACATAATTATCTACTTATGATTCAGCCATAAAATTCTTTTCAAAAAGGGCTTCCCAGTGTGCTTAGATTATTCTCACTAAAATCGTGGCGGGGACGACCGGGATCGAACCGGCGACCTCCGGCGTGACAGGCCGGCGTTCTAACCAAACTGAACTACGCCCCCAAGTCAAGTGAAGTTATTATAGGGAGTTATTACTTATTTGTAAATTATGAATAATGGTTTTATGGAAAAACCTTTTCCTGTCCTTTGGTTCAGGTTACACTATATTCTTATGTTTTATAGATTATTATGTTTATTTTTATTAGTATTTTCTAGTATTATTTATGCTAATTCTAATGGGGCTTCTCTTAAACAAGGAAATATTAATGTCTTAATTCCTAATTTATGGTCTGTTGAAAAACCAATAAAACAAGATTCACTTGTTATTTTTCATAATGAGATCTCAGCAACTATTAATATTATTCAACATTATTTTTTAGAACCTATTACCTCTAATGCACTTCATGAGCTTCGAGCTACTACGGTTTATGATGGATGGATGAAAATATTATCTCGTTCTGCTTCAAAAAAAGAACGATTAATGGCAAATATTAATGATGCTTATTTAGCTGTTTATGTTCGTCAAGAACTCAATGACGAATTAAAATTAAATGAATATTTAACGGCTGAATACTATTTTGTTGATCATACTAACTATTATATCTTAACGATTGAAACTACAAAGCAATCATGGCATTTAATTCAATCTGAATGGAAATTTTTCTTAGAAAATTTTTGGGTAGGTAATGGTAAACGGCCATCGTATCAACCCCTTAATATTTCATTTAAAAACTGGGTACAACCAGGCAATTTTAATAATATGAATTTTATTAATGCGTCCCCTTCTATTCAACGTCCTTTGAATCCTAGCTGGGAATTTTCTGTTACAGCTAATCTTTCGAATGAAGATATTCCTATTGTAACATCTGGTAATGACTTATTTATGATTGTTAATAATCGTTTATCTAAATATGATTTTACGACGGGTGTCGATCAATGGAGTTTTCCATTAGATAGATCTATTGATACATCTTATTTAGCTAGTATGAATTCTCTTTTATTTTTACAGAACATCACCACCAATAGCATTATGGCTATTTCGACTCAAAGTGGTGAAGTTGTTTATACCATATCCGTTACCAAGCTTTTATCTTCGCCTGTATTCACCCAAAACCATCTCTATTTAAATGATAATGGTGTTATAAGAAAATATGCTATTGAATCAGGTTTGTTAAGCTGGAGCCATTCTAATTATTCCTTTAAAGAAGGTTCTTTATTTGTATCTGAATATTATTTAATTGGTCAAATTACCACTAATGAATTTGTTGCTTTAGACCCAGAACATGGGTCGCTTGTATGGAAAACTCAACCTTGTGATATACTGTTCTCTCCTACATGTACGAATGATATTTTACTAGCTCCTATAAAAGAAGGTGATCTTAATACCAAATTAATTGCCTTTGATTTAAAAGATGGCTCCATTAAATGGTCTTTTAATAAATCTATTTTAAATTTTTCTTTTAATCATGCTATTAGTGCTACCAATGATTTTTCTATTATCTCATTTTCTATTCTTAATGGTGCTAATGAAAAGGAACATTTGTTAATAAGACTTAATAATGACAATGGAAATGTTGACTGGGAATATCCTAGCACATTCGGATTTACAAGACCTATATTAAGTTCTTTCTTTATTTTTACATTTAACCGTGTGTCTAATAAATTCTTGATTATTGATTCGTTTACAGGTAAAGATATTCCTTATCCTTCCTTTTCAAGGCCTTTATCTCAATTTATGCTTATGAAACAATCTCTTATCAATATGTTTTTTTCTAATAACAAATTAACGATTCAATCACTTCACTAAATTTATTACTTATATTTATGACTACATTTTCGCTACTCAAAAACTTGTAACTTATCATAATCTTGTATTAGGGGTTTTAAGTTCTATTTATGGCTACTATTAATAAGGGACTTCTTATATATATCTATTTATAAATAATGTATTTTAATTTTATCTCATTTTAGATATAATGTACTCGTATCTAAATTTTTTGTTATTAATATCATTATAATCGCTAGCTTATTTAGATTATTTAATCCAGTAATACTTAGGAGGCTATTATGAGCTATAATTATAATCACTGTACATTAATGGGGAGGTTAACGAAAGATCCAGACTTTAAGCAAATCACTGAATCTTTTTGTAAATTAACCTTTATTTTAGCTGTAACCAGGCGCTACCGAAAAGATAATGGTAAAAATGAAACAGATTTTATTCCTATTACCCTTACTGGTAATATCGCTTCTGTCGGTAGCCAGTTATTAACAAAAGGGGCTCCTGTTCTAGTCTATGGATCTATTCAAGTTAGAAGTTATGAAAAAGAAAATGAACGTCGTTGGGCAACTGAAGTAGTTGCTGAAAATTTTCAAATTTTAAATAAAAAGAAACATACTTCTGGAGAGCTACCATCATCTAATATCAATTCCTCAGCCGAGGAATCCTCTTAATACTTTAAAGATCAATAGAAAGGGGGGGGGCTTGCTCCATCAAGTTTTATTTCACATTATTTTCTATCTTCACATAAACTCTATTGATCAACTCTATATTAATTATTATCTTATCTCTAATGAGGAAGCTTAGCCCTCCAACCTTATAATCACTACGATTTATAATAAAATTTTCTACTTT
>MDSV01226037.1_pt1 | contig 12722 bp, 11 predicted proteins | sample 810851 | NCBI WGS metagenome assembly MDSV01 (sample SAMN05326640, study PRJNA326480) | marine metagenome | isolation source: seawater | place: Atlantic Ocean: North East | collected 2012 | reverse complement strand
TTATTGAAGCTATAATTGATACTCATAACGCATGTAAAACAGCAGAAGAAGAAGAAGAAGAAGCCGCCGAAGAAGAAGCAGAAACATCAGTAGAAGAAGAAGTAGTAGCAGAAACAGCATTAAAAGCTGAAGAAGAAGCAGAAACAGCAGAAGAAGAAGAAGAAGCAACAGAAATAGCAGCAGTAGAATCCAATACGCAGATAACCAAGATTAAAAATATGTGGGTAACAGAAATCGAAAATACTATTATAAGAAACAAAAATGAAATTGAAAAAAAATTGAAAAAATTCATTGCTCCTGGAGAACCAGAAAGTATAACTGATGATATTATCATTACATATCTCCGAGAAAAATTAGATCAATATATGGAGGAAGGAACACCAACTGATGAAATTACAAAATTAATTAGTAATTTATACCCCATTTATAAAGATATTTCTCATTTAAAAGAAATATTAGAAACTCTAAACACTGTAGACGAGATAAAAGAAAACAAAATCAAGCTAAATAGCTTATTATTACCCTTTAGAGAACTAATTAAAATAAGTTCGGGCCGTGGTCAAACAACAAAAATACCAATATTTTTCGCTGAAGGTAAATATAAGTATATAAAACTTAATCCTAATCCATCAAATATAAGAGGTAAATTATCTGGACTTACTAAAGATAAAGTATTAAATGATTTATCTCAATGGGCGAAAAAAATGACTGTACCCACACCCACACTTGATGGCGGTTATATGACCTCGAAACACAAAAGAAAATCAAGAAGAAAAACAAAAAGAAAATCAAAAAGAAAATCAAAAAGAAAATCAGAAAAACAATCAGAATGTTGATTGGGTTCAAAGTGATGACGAATTATAAAAATAATAATAAATGGCGACTTCAGAAGTATGTATTACTATAGATGATGACGATTCTTTAGTATTAAAAAATTTGGAGGGAAAAGAAGTTATAAAAAAATTGAAAACACAAGAATTAGGTCTTATATATATAAGAGATGCTTTATCATTTTATCATCAAAATCTGAGATGGTGGCATGACTTATACAATAAATTAATTATTGGTATTTCAATCTTTACCACTGCATTTGAAAGTATAAAAACAGAGTTTAGATGGGAAGAAGAAAATGTTGTATTTATAACTCGTGCTTCTATATTACTACCTATTTTAACAACAACCTCAATTGCATTAATATCCGCATGGATGCAATACCAAAAACATGTTGATAAGATGGAAGATACTACTAAATCGATTGAAAAATGTCATTATGCAATTAACAAACAAAGGATAGCTGTAGAATCTTTAGAAATAGGTACAAAGGATTCTTCTGACAATGAAATAAACTATTTAGAGTTAAAAAAAATATTAGAGCCTGGAGCAAAAAGCTTTAGAGAAGCTTTATCAATGTCTGAAATGCTGTGGCTTTCAAAAGTTAATCCCGTTATTAAAAAGAAATATTTGAATCTAAGTGATGATATTCACCGTATATTTGAAGAAGCTGATAATGAAAAAACAAGTAAATCAAAAAAAGACCAACATTTGGATCAAGAAATAATTAAACTAATAAAACATAGTTTCAAAGCAGATTCTCATGATAAAAAATATTGGTTTTCTCCTTTATGTAATCTATGTTTAAAATCAAAAGATGATGAAAACAGTAGTTCTAAATAAAATATCTTTAATAATATATTATGTCAAAAAACAGCGATTCTGAATACGAACTTGACGAATCTAATGTAGAATCTCAAGAATCTCTAATAGATGATGCTATGGAAGAAGACCCTGTTGTATCTTCTCCAGCACCACCTTCAATTGAAAAACTTGAAGAACAAGCCAGAAAAGAAGAAAAAAAACGTGTTGCTGCTCAAAAAAAGGCTGCAATGGAAGCAAATCAACTTAAGCTTGATAAATTACCTAAAAAATCAAAACCGGTTTCAAGAAGAAACTTAGATCCAGAAAAAGAGGCTGAGAAAACGGGAGCTAAGAATGTTAACGAGGATGAGGACGCGGAGTTACAAAGTGCCATGAAACTTGAAGCCGAATGTGTAGGTTTAGTAGGAGAAGCAAGAGCAAGATGTGCCGATATTAGGGAAAAGAGAGAAGAAACCCGCAATAAAGGACTTAAGTTTGACTGGGCAACAGATTTGATGAATACACACACATATGCTTTAGAAATTAAACAATACAAATCTTTAGAAGAGGCTTTAAATTCTAACATTGATGAACAAGAAACAGAACGCTTACGATCTCAAGATGATTTTATGTCAACTATAGCCAAAACCGACGATGGAAAAATAACGGTTTATAGAATTAGTGAAGAAAATTTTGGGAGATTCGCGCCAGAGTCAAGAAAAGTTCTTGCGAGTTATGTAGAACGTGCTGCTGTATATGAAAGATCAGTACCAAAAGTGAATGTAGAAGCAGTATATACAAAACTCAGCGGACCAAGAGATTTGAGAAAGAGTCGGATTCCACCTCGTTATTTTCCAATTATAATAAAGTTAGATGAAAATGCAGTGACTGCTACAATCCAAAAAGGTGTGGAAACTACAATGTCGGGAAATCTTGAAGGAAAAAGAGGTAGGGAGGAAACAACTGCTGATGATCTTGGAGATTTATTATCCGGTTATAAGGTAGATAGTCAACAAGACGAAGATGAGAGAAAATCAAGTAAAAAAGGTAGAACTATTACTCCAAGAGAAGAACTCGAAGAATTTAAAGCTCCAACAGAAAGCTTTAACTTCGCACCTGCATCAGTACCACCATCTGCAGAAGCAAAAGAAGAAGAATCAAAACCATTTTCTTTTAGTTCTTCGAGTTTCTCTCTTGGGAAAAAAGATGGTGGTAAAAAATACAAAAAATCTAAAAAAACCAAAAAAATGAAAAGATTGGTTAGAAAGCCAAGAAAATAAATAAAATTAGTTAGAATATTTCCATGAAAGAGTCTTTTTAGGTCTATTCCTTCTCTTTGACCCACCGAATAAGCCAAAAAATGGTTTAGCTTTTTTGGGCTGATATGGCTCACCAGATTTATATTTTTTTTCATACATTTTTTGAATTATTTGTTCGTTTTTTATGTCTTGTAATTCACCAGCCAAGCGACGCATCTCAGAATACATTTGTTGAAGAATTTCTTCCGTTTGGTTCATTCTTTCGTTCTGCGTTCTAATCCAAGATATCAAAGCGTCATCAGAGGCTTCTGGTGCGGCGTCGTCCTCAACATCATCGTCTAAATTTTCTTCATCTCTCTCAATTGAAATTGTAGGTTCATATATATCAGAAGATGCAGAGTCTCCTCCTTGTTGTACCATAAGTTGTTGCATTAATATAGGATCCATGTATATATATATATGGATATGAAAAAAAAAATGATTTCAAAAATGGTTTAGACATAGATATATTAAATATTAAGAGAAACTGAAAGAAAAGAAAACAGGACACCACACAACCATCATGTCTTACTATTCATCATACGTTATGGATCATGTTATTGGTTTAGACATGGTAAAGGAAGTGAATAATTATATGAGTCATCCTTTTACAGAATCAAGAAATATTAGGGCTGATGAAATGTATTCGGCGATTCAGAACATAAAGCAAGAATATTTGTATGATTTAAATGAAGTCGCAAATAAAATATCTCGAGCACCGTGTTATTCTATTGAAGATAGACATGAAATAGCCGAACAGCTTGGAGATCTTTACTTTGAAATGAATAGTTTTGTTGACTATGACGAGGATGGGAACGAGAAATTTGATAAATACAAATTAATGAGGTTTAAACCAAGAGTCAATAAAGAAGAGCTATATTTACAAATAGAAAATCGTGAGCAACAAGAACTATTAAAATATATGAGAAATATTACTGGTCTCACTACAATTGAAGCATAAAAAGTAAAAACAAAAAAGTCAAAAACAAAACAAAAAATAAAAAAGTCAAAAAATATAAAATTTTTTTTATTGAAAAACTTCTCCAACCAATTTATTATCTTTACCAAGTAATTTGCCATCAACAAGAGTGTATATTGCTCCCTTTTGAGTCTTAATTTTGATTTCTTTATTTTCATCGAATGTATCCGTTTGTGTTTCTTTAGGTACAAGTTCAGTCAAAGCATCAAGTTTTGAATTCAATTTTTCATTTGTATTCGTTAAAGATTCCAATTTTTCAAGTAAATAAATATTCTTCTTTTCAAATTCTTCAGCTGCATTTTTCCATCTTTTTGCATAAGAAACCTTAAGAAAGTCGTCCATTTCGCTTTTTTGCTTTTCATTAATATCATTCAAAATTTCAATTTGTTTATTTTTTTCTGATAAAATAGTATCATGCTTGGAAATTTGTATATTTGTTCTTTGTTCATAATCATTAATAGTTGTTAATATAGAATCGAATAGATTTTTAATTTGAGCTTCCATTTTAGAGATTCCTTTAAATATTAATAAAAAAATATACTTAAATTATATTTTATGTAACATTTTCTTGTATAGAAACAAAAGTTTTCAGATGTTTATATGCGAACTCCTTATATTTATCATATTCTTCTTGACTAATATTCAACTTTTGAAATATTTCATCATAATTTTTGTCAATATCAACTAATTCTTCTTGTTTTTTAATTGATAAAATGCCGTTATATTCTGTTTTACCTAAATAATCTATACCTTTTTTCCAAATTCCGACAAAATAGTTACCAGGTATATTTTCGTCACTATTTGGGAGAGCAATTTTAAGTTGTGCGGGGGTTAATCTATAAAATAAAAATAAACAAATTTCATCATCTTCTTTATCTTTAAAAAGAAAAATCCCTTTTGTCTCTTGATGTTGGTCTTGTTCTTGCTGTTGTTGTTTACTCATTATTTAGTAAATAAAATATCTTTTTTTGAAAATAAAAACACACGCACAGTATACAGTCAACAAAATAATTACAAATTCCTAAAAGTAGATTGAGTAAAATTGCTGAAAATGTCATTGATTTTTTCAAATAACCGTGTTTAGTAGTTATATTATATCCTCTATTTCTATAGTAATTCCTAACTCCATTACCAGATATAACACAAATATTTCTATAACCATTAATGATAGCATAAAATTCCGCATCTTTTAATAATTTAGTTCCAAATCCCTTGTGTTGTGAGCCTTTAAATTGTCCAACTCCTGATAGGTCACCATAAACATGTAATTCGCGAATTAAAGCACAATCTACAAGTTCAGAAAATACGGTAAATGTTTTGTTGTAAAAAGTCCAAGGTATTCTTAGTCTAATGAATCCATATAAAATGGATTCGTCAAAAGATTCATAACTAATGAAAATTTCAGTACCTCTACTTGATTCATATTGTCTAACTTTTCTATAAGCTTTTCCGATTTCACGCCCTTTAACTTCTCGGCATCTTATACAGCGACAATTACATAGTTTTGATAATGATTGTCTCATATTTGGTTGTGAACATCCTCCTGAAATATAGCTAATAGGAATATCTCTAATAACTCTATTAAGTCTAATCCAGGGATGTATTCTCTTTTTCATATAAATAATAACCTGTTTAAGCTTTTCATCAGAATATGGAACATATTTACCATTTTTATACATAGTTTCGTATACAGACCATGGTACTACAGATACTGGATAAATTTTGATTTGGTCAGCTTGTAATTGAGGATTATATAAAATAGTTTGAAACATTTCTATATCTTTTTCTGGAGTACTACCTAATAAATTAGGCATTAAATGTATATCAACCTTGAAGCAGTTATCTTTTAATAAAGTGATTGCTTTGATGGTATGACTAAGTTTATGTCCTCTATTAGACATTTTAAGTATATTATTGTTTGTATGTTGTAATCCCATTTGTATTCGTGTACACCCAAATGATCTAAATTTAGCAATTTCATCAAGATTAATTGTATCTGGGCGAGTTTCTAATGTTAATCCAATAACTTTAATTTTAGATGTTTCATTTAATAACATTTCGGTTTCTAATGGGAAACGTTCTTTTCTATTTAAATATATACCGTTATTGGCTGCGAAATAAATATCTCTAATAAATTCCTTTTGGTATTCAGATGGATATTCACTGAAAGTGCCGCCTAAAACAAGAACTTCTAATTTATCGATAGTATGTCCCATTCGCAAATATTGGTGTATTCGTAAATTAACTTGTTCTACACAGTCATAATTAACAGTACATGCGCGAGCGACTCCGGGTTCTTTAGCTAAATATGAACGAGGTTGTGCTATCCAACCATTTTCTTCTCTTGCTGGTTCGCTTGGACAATAATAACAATTATGTTTACATGAGAACATTTGTTTTTTTCTTAATCCGGTTATTGAATCCGTATATTCAGGGAAAGCATGTGTGAATACGGTAACAACTAAAACACCGGATTGGCTACGCATAGCTCTTTTGAGTATAACCTTGTAAAATTTAGGATCATTAAGATTAAGTCTTTTATAACTAGCAACTAAGTCAGCTTTTCGAAATGAAATTTTGTAAATTTTCTGGAATTCTCTCATTCTGGTTTCAAGTTTTTTCCAATTATTAATTTTAGATTTAACAGCATTTAATGTAAAATCATCTATAATTGGACGTAGTTTTTCGTCATCATAAGAAATTGAATATAGTTTGTTTTTAAATGTAAATTGTGAACCAGAACTTTGACAGCTTCGTGATAAATCTTCAATATCAACCATATTTTACTTTTTGCTTAAATGTAGTTTTATCTTTTGATTTTATGTTTATGAATCATTTTTAATATATAAAAATGATTATAAAACGAGTATATATTGGCAATTAGTAGTAAATTACTAATAAATTGAGGAGTAAAAAGCAAATGATGAAAAAATATAATAATATGAGAAAAAACGTAGAGAAAAAACGTAGACAATGTGTCAAAAACATGACACATACAATCATTAATACGCGCCGCGTCGGCTCGGACCTCAAAACCATAAAAGATATTAACGAGAAATACGGAGATATCATAACTCAACTACATAAGGAAAGCTGGACACCACACCTTGATTTAGAACAATGGAAAAAAGACGGTTGGGATGCACTGTGTTTAAAGTGCGGCGATGGTGGCAAATTGCTGTGTTGTGATGGCTGTACTGGGGTGATTCACCCAAAGTGCGCGGGCCTCGAGAAAATGCTTGACTATAACGAACCGTTCTTATGTACTGATTGCGTCTACAAACATAATCTTAGTTGTAAGATTAGTATTAATAATGAAAGTTCAAAGATGGATTTAGAAAAAGAACTGAAATGTTACAGTGATTTGAGCCAAGAGAGTAGAAGATTAAATGAAGATATATTAACAACAGACTATTATAGAAATTTAATGGAAAGCGATGACTCCTTGACGTGGCGTGCGACGAGGAAATTGGACTGATTTAAAAAAAATTGGAATTATGTCTGAATATTAAGTTTTATAGACCAACAATTTTTTTTAAATGTTAATTTTTAATATATAAAAATGATTATAACTTAAATTGAAATCATAGTATTAGATATAATGGATACAAATTTATCATCAATCTGTAGACAAGAAATTGATACAACAAGAATTGGGTTTAATTCTGCAGAGTTTGAATCAAATTTACAAGATGAGTCTAATTTTACAAACTCAATTGATAATATGGCAATTCAAAAAATAAAAGAAGAAATTGAGGGTAGATGTATTGGCAATGGTTATGTAATTCCAAACACAGTAAAATTAATAAATAGGAGTAATATTACGTTTCCTTTGGAAGCATTACAATTAAATTATTCAATGCAAGTAAATTATGAATTTACTTTATGTAATCCGAATCCGGGTATAAAATTGGAATGTAAAGTAGTAACAAAGAATCAGATAGGTATTTTAGGAAGACTTACTAATGAAAAGTCTCCTTTGGTGATAATAGTACCTCGTGATTTGTGTAATAATCAAAAAAAGCTAGAAATATTGAACAATTCAAACAAAGGTGATAAAATTCAAATAATTGTAGTTGGTAAAAAATTCGAACAAAATGATAAAAAAATCACTGTAATAGCAGAAATTTCTGAGTAAAATAACATTTAAGGACAAATTGATAATTTAATATAATATAAATATAGACAATGTCCAATTTTGAAGTAAAAGCAAACAAATCAAATTCAAATTCAAAAATGAAAAGATATACTCTATTTCCAATAGAACATGCGGATGTATGGAGTATGTATAAGGCACAAGTTGCTGCATTTTGGACAGCTGAAGAAATTGATTTAGCAAAAGATGTTGTAGATTGGCAAAAATTAAGTGAAGATGATAAACATTTTATATCAATGGTATTAGCTTTTTTTGCGGGAAGTGATGGTATAGTTCTTGAAAATTTGGTTGAGCGGTTTATGAATGATATTGATATACCAGAAGTAAGAGCATTTTATGCATTTCAAACTGCTGCAGAAACAATTCATAGTGAAACGTATTCTTTGTTGATTGAAACACTGATAAAAGATTATGAAAAAAAGACAATATTATTTGATGCAATCAACAATTTTGAATGTATAAATAAAAAAGCATCATGGGCAACAAAATGGATTGCGGATGATAAGTCTTCTTTTGCAGAAAGACTGGTAGCATTTGCGGCAGTAGAGGGTATATTTTTTTCAGGTGCATTTTGTTCTATATTTTGGTTAAAGAAACGTGGATTAATGCCTGGATTGTGCTTAAGTAATGAATTTATTAGTCGCGATGAAGCATTACATACGGAGTTTGCAATTTTGGTTTATCATAAATTTGCACAAAAATTAGAAACAAAAACTATTACAAAAATAATTAGTGAAGCAGTTACTATAGAAAAGGAGTTTATTTGTGAAGCATTGCCATGTAATTTAATAGGTATGAATTCTCGTTCTATGTCTGATTATATTGAATTTGTGGCGGATAGATTGCTTGTACAACTTGGGTGTCCTAAATTATACAATAAAAAGAATCCGTTTGTTTTCATGGAAATGATAAGTATGGAAGGTAAAACAAATTTCTTTGAAAAACGTGTTTCAGAATATTCAAAAGCGGGTGTAAGTGCAAAAAATCCTGTAAATAGTAATACATCTAAATCATTTTCTATAAATGCTGAATTTTAAATGATCGTGTTTGTTTAATAGTTGTGTATCATATTATGGACTCTCATAAAGGAATAGTTATTTTTCAGAAAAATATAAAAGATATTCGGAGATGTATTTCGTTTTTAAGTAACCGAGTTTATAGGTGTAATGAAATTACAATGTCAATAATAAAGAATGTTGATAAAAATTTTGGGAGGAAAAAAATAAGTACAAATTCATATCATTTATATAAATCTAAATTGAATGATATACAGAAGTGTTTGTGTGAAACTAATAGTGGAAAACTGATAATAAGACATTTTAATGCAACTAAAGCCGAATTAAAAATAACCGACCTGTTGACTTATATAACATGTTCTGATTTGCGTATCTTGTTAAATTGGATAATGAATAACAATGGTCAGTTTATTGATTTAGATAGTCCCAAAACAAATAGTTTTAGTGAAAAACTTGATTTTGTAGAGAAATATTTTACTCCATTTCGTTATTTGAAAGTAGAAGATGAGGAAATGGTTCCGATTGAATCTCCAGAAGATCAGGTAATGATTGATTCTTCCGAACCACATACAAGAATTACTATTTATGATTTTATAGATGATGTTCAATATAATATATATGGAAATTTCAAAAAAGATTCAATAAAACTATGTGTAATGTATTCATTTTTTAGTGATAGATTTACTGAAATAAAAGAAGGTTTATCACATAGTACTCATATTTCGAATGATTTCAAATATGGATTTTTGGATCAAATGAGAATAGACGATATAGTTGGAAAGGAAATTACTGATATTATAAGTACTATATGTGTTGCTTATTCGAATGCTAAAGAATACAAAGCAATGCCACTAAACATACTTGTTGCTCATTTTATGAATGGAGATGTTGAATCAAAGACGTATATGCTAACTCTTCTGTTACTTTATGAGCAAAATACACGATATGTTGCAACAGTATTATTTGATTTTCTTATGAATAGTGATAATTCTTTATCAACCGTTCATGATATATATTGCAATATGGATTGGACAATTCAAAAGAAATTTGAATATTCTTACAAAAAGACTTCAGAAATGATAACAAATATGGATCTAGGTATAGATAAAATACCATATGATAAACGTTTGCTTATTTCCAAAGCACCTGAATCTGCTAAAACCAAAGCCGTTGATAAATTAAAAAGTGTGAATTCTTCTGAAGGTGGTGGAAAAGCTCAACAATGGTTAGATGGATTCTTAAAAATTCCTTTTGGTAAATATAAAAAACATGTTGTTATTGATAAACTTGAAAAATTCAGACATACAATTTGTGTATTACAAAGAAAAATGAAACATTTCGATAAATACAAAAAAGTGGCAACAATGCCTATAAAAACAAGTCATAACATTTGTGTTATAGTTTCTTGTATCAAAAAAATCAACTCTTCTATCAAAGTAGACAAACTAGACATAAAAATAATAGAAGAAATAAACGAAAAAGATTTAGATTCATCTAAAGCTATTGTTGAAACATCTCCAAGTATTGGTGATAAAAAGAGACATACAAGAATACAAAATTTAGGTAAACTAACTAAACAATTATCAAACCAATCGATTGAAAAACCCTCTTTTGGTAAAAGAACAAGATATAGTGATGATAGCGATAGCTCTTTTGATGAAAAAATATCATTAGTAAATGGTTCATTGCAAAGAAGAAAATCTTATAGACCAATATCAATTGATATATTAGAGGAAGAGGAAATTAATAATGGTGTTATTAAGATTTTTTTCTCAGAAAAATCAGTTTATACAGAACTTGTTGAATTTGTAAAGAGTTGGCAATTATATGAAATTGAAAAAAGAGAATATATTGGCAGTGTAAAGGATAAATTAGACGATGCTTGTTTTGGACATGACGAAGCCAAATTACAAATACAAAGACTGGTTGGACAATGGATTAATGGAAGTAGTGATGGTACTGTTATAGGTATCCAAGGACCTCCTGGTAATGGTAAAACAACTTTAGCAAAATTTGGTATTTCAAAATGTTTATTAGATTCTGATAATAAACCAAGACCTTTTGCAATGTTAACACTTGGAGGAAGTTCAAATGCATCAACACTTGTGGGTCATAATTTTACATATGTTGGTTCTACTTGGGGAAGAATTGTAGATATACTAATTGAAAAGAATTGTATGAATCCCATTATTTACATAGATGAGGTTGATAAAGTTAGTCGTACGGAACATGGTCGTGAAATTACCGGTATATTAACTCATCTTACTGATTCTACACAAAATGACCATTTTGAAGACAGATATTTTTCAGGAATACCATTTGATTTATCCAAATCTCTTATTATTATGTCTTTTAATGACCCATCTCTTATAGATCCCATATTAAGAGATAGAATGCATATAATTAAAACCAATCCACTTTATACACCAGACAAACTACATATTATTAATAATTATGTTTTACCATCTATATTAGATACTGTTGGATTTGGTAAAGATGATATTACAATTAGTGATCAAATATCATCTTATATAATTGAAACTTATACTTTTGAAGCAGGAATTAGAAAGCTAAAAGAAATTTTATTTGACATTATTAGAGAATTTAACCTTAAATCTATAATTGAAAAGAAAAGTCAAAAATTACCACTTAAAATTACAAAAGATATTGTTAACGAGATTTTGAGAAAAAAACATAAAATTATTATAAAACCTGTTCATTCAGAACCTAAAATTGGGCTTATCAATGGATTATATGCTACTTCTACGGGTATTGGTGGACTAACAACGATTGAAGTTTTTAGAGCGTATAGTCAAACATTTTTAGATTTGATTCTTACTGGTAATCAAGGAGATGTAATGAAAGAAAGTATTAAATGTGCTAAAACAATTGCATGGAACCTTATTCCACATGATTTAAAATTGTCTTTAAATGTATTACCTGAAAAAGACAAATCTAAAGTTTTTGCTCTTCATGTACATACTCCCGAATGTGGTACACCAAAAGATGGACCATCTGCTGGAGCTGCTATTACTCTTGCTATTTTATCTCAATTAACAAGCATACCAATTAGAAATGATATTGCTATGACTGGTGAAATAGATTTGAATGGTAATGTTACTGCTATTGGTGGACTTGAATCTAAAATTCAAGGTGCTTTACGTGCTGGAATTAAAAAGGTATTAATTCCATTAGACAATAAACAGGATTTAGACGATATTATTCGTGATGAAAGAATAAAAGAAATTAAAGACAAAAAAGTCGATTTTACAGTATTAACGGTTTCTAATATTCATCAAATGCTATCACATGTTTTGGTCAAAAATAATCTTAAATTTGTAAATTATTCTAAAACAAATAAAAATAAAAATGATTAGGTTCAAACAATTATGATAAGATTAGAGCCCATACTAATATGAATTTCTATATTTTCCTACTCTTTACATTTTGTGAAGCATTTTATTACAAAAACTTTTATAATAAAAAACCAGTTAATTATGGTTTAAACACAATGAATAACTGGAATAAAAAAAATTATGATGATTATTTTGAAGAAGTATATGGTGATTTTGAAGAATATTATGAAAGACTTGATGAATATAATGTGGATTCAAAAATTAAAGACAAAGTTTCAAATG
>MDSV01176438.1_pt1 | contig 12723 bp, 7 predicted proteins | sample 810851 | NCBI WGS metagenome assembly MDSV01 (sample SAMN05326640, study PRJNA326480) | marine metagenome | isolation source: seawater | place: Atlantic Ocean: North East | collected 2012 | reverse complement strand
GTAGCCGGAGATGCAGCAGATATTTATGATTCTGCTATCTATAGAGATACTGGTTTTGTATCAGGAACTTTATCTGCAGGATATAATAGTTTTGATGTCAGCAGTCTTGCAAGTGGCGCTATTAACAGCCTCACTTGGCAAACCGGTGAATCGCTGACATTTGCCATAATCCCATATGATAGTAATACAGGATTGTTGGCTTTTAATTTTGATGATTCATATATTAGATTTAATTATAATCCTGTGGTGCCAACACAACCTCTAAATGTTGTAAGTGACCCAGGTTATCACCTTATCGATGTGGCATGGGATATTCCTTTGGATGATGGCGAAGCTGATATTACAGAATATGTAGTCGAATATGCTGAAGAAACAAATTTTACATATTCCAATTGGCTTGTAGCAGGCAGCACGACCAATACTGTGCTAAGAGTAGAAAATTTAAATAATGACACGTTCTATGTATTTAGGGTAGCTGCTAAAAATAGTGTTGGCTTGGGTCCTTATAGTTTAGCTTCTGATGCAATAAAGCCATCAAAAGCGGATGCTCCGACAGCTTCACATACGTTTAATGATGCTAATCATGCGAGAATTAGATTACGTAGAGATACTGCTGTTAATTGGAGTGGAACTAATCCTGTATTAGGTTTAGGAGAGCCAGGGTTCGAAACAGATACAAATCTTTTAAAAATTGGAAACAACAGTTCAGGATGGAATCAATTACCCTATGTTAAAGTAGATAATGATAGTATAGTTTTTCCAACAGATAGAGATGTTCATTTAGTAATAGGTGACTCCAAAGTAAATGCAGATAGTCCTAAAGTGTCTATGAATTTAAGTCAAAGTGAAAAACTTAATGTTGTTGCAGAAAAGGGTATAGGTTTAGATTATAGTTCTACTTATAATAGTTTAGTTTTTAGTTTAGATCAAACTTTCAATCCATTTAAAAGTGGAGAACTTCACAGCCCCTATTCTCGTGGTTTAGCTGGTAATGTTAATTATACCGACGACCATATGTATATCTGCACTGATACGAATTTTTGGAAAAGAATTGATTTAGATAAATCAAAATGGTTTGATCCAGAAAGTATTGCTGTGTCGTTAGACTCTGGCAACTATCCTAGTGTGACAGAAATTTATTTTTCTGGCTTCAATGCTATTATAAGTACTGATGGAGATCCATTTCCTGCTAAGGCTAGTACGAATTTAAAAAACGATGGGGTTACACCTAGATCAGACTTTTTCAATGCTTACCAAATTACTGATCAAAGTAATAGTTTTTCTTTTAGATATAGAGGCGGTAAAAATGTAGCCTCATCTGAATCTGCTGTTTCTGGATTTAATGGGATGCTTGCAAACGGAGTTATGTTTTCTGCTCCACGAGCAGGAACAGAATCAGTTGGTATTTACACACCGCCTACCGGTTTCCATTACAACAGATCTCATTTCGCTACACATTTTAAAATGGATGATTGTGGTGGTTATGTTAATTTTGAACGAGTATATGCATACTATGATGGTAAATTTTTAACTAGATGTTGGAATGATCCTTTAGTTTATAATAACAATCCCTATTATAGTGGAAGTAATTATAATGGAGATTACTATAGACATGCTAACGGACATTCTAAAATGCTAGGTTTTTGTTTTGATGGTTATCCTGTATACGGACCATTTGGATATAGTGATTCTGATGATGCAACTTCTTCATGTTCACTAATGACCAGTTCATATATTGCTAAAACAGGAGACAGTCATAGGCCAACAAATTGGAAGTATAGTAATTCTATAAGTGTTAATGATATTGCTTACAATTTAACGGCAGGAGCTTTTGTAGAAGACTTTGAATATGCTGAGGGTTCAGGTATCTTAGATCAATACAATGGTCGATATGCAGTAACACCCGAATACCCAGAAGGTACTTACGCTTATTATTTAACATTTACTAGTGATAGTTTGTTAGTACCCAAATATCCCTATATTATAGGTAATTTTTCTAAAAATAAGAAAGTTAAACAAGACTTAGAATCATCTTTATTACCAATTAGTGTAGATGGATATTTCCCATTATTCACATCCACAGCTTCTGCAGAAAATTATGGACTTTTGAACGGTGGAGATGGCACATATGAAAGTCTGGTTGTGTTAGGTAATACGTATTATAGACCTAATGGTGTTGGTAATGCTACCAATCCTGCTAATCCAACAGATATAACACTATCAGAAAATAGGATTAGTGAAAAGGCTACAATTGGTGCCATAATAGGAACCCTGACAACTACTGATGCTAATACAGATGATAATCATACTTATAGCTTAGTCGCTGGCGATAGCGCTGATGATAATGGCAACTTCACTATCTATAACAATGAGTTGAGAGTAAATTCTATTCTTAGTGCCGGTATTAAATCTACACACAGCATAAGAATTAGAACAACAGATGAGACTAACAGATTTTTTGAAAAAGCATTTAGTCTTAGTGTTTTGTCGGGTACTAGCTTAACTAGTCTTAGTATTGTTTCTGGTATTACTTCATTGTTAGCTGGTAGTGGACATACTTTTGGTAGTGAAATAGCAGGCACCGCTAATGATGTTACTTATAGTTGGAGTGCTATAGGTAGTCCCTATATATCGGGTGTAAGTGCTGCTACTAGTGGATATTATGCTCTTGCTAGTACTAATGTGTTACAGAGAAACGACGAAAATGTAAATGTATCCCTGACTGCTAAATCTATTTCCGCATTCCATACAATGGTTGCTACTACATCATTCATATTAGATCACTCTGAAGATCCTATATGTGTAGCAGGCTACTATCCGCTATACGCTTCAGAAAATGATGCTATAAGAAATCCTAACGGTAATGGCACAGCCCACATGCATACTGTTGAAGGGGTCTTTTATTGGATGCCTGGTGGCTTAAGCGAGCATTATCATGGTAGTTTTGATTGTGATTCACTTGCTCCTAGCAAGACAGACGTTTGTTTAGATGGTAGTATAAATGTTACCATAGCTAATACTGGTGATGGAAACAGATATCTGTTCGATGGAAATTCTAGTAATACACACCGTTTCAAGGCTACTACAGGAACCTATGTATTTAATAATGTTCCTTCTAGTCATCCTATAGCGTTCCATAACAATGGCAAACCCATAGCTTACTCAGGCACCACATCTGCTGGAAACAAGACAGGATTAGACGGCAATACATATACTTTCTATTATGGTAGTGTGACAGGAGTATTTACAGGCAACTTTACAACCACTTCTTATGAATGCTATTATCATGGTTATATGGGAGGTCAAGAGAATTTCATATACGATAATACCTGCACTACTCCTACTCCTACTTTAAGCGGTACTTCTATTACTTCTTTAAGTAGTGTAAACGGAGGATCGTCTTTGGCATTAACTGCAAGTAAAGCAGGCACTGCTACTGATGTTGCATATGCTTGGAGTGGATCTACGACCACAGGAGCTAGTTTATCTAGTAGTACAGGATCTAGTGTTAACTTAAACACCACAGATTTAGATCAAGATGCAGACCAGACTATTGATATAACTCTTACAGCAACATCTGCAAGTGCGTCTAGTAGTGTTACGGATTCTAAAACTATTACTATTGTTCAAGCATCCGATTCTAGTACTTCTACTCTTACCTCCGTAACTATTAGTTCTAATACTACTGTAAGTGGAGGTACAGGAGTCACGCTTACTGCTACACCAGCAGGAACAGCTACAGATGTAACTTATTCTTGGGGTGTAACATCTGCTACAGGTGTATCTTTATCTAGTACGACAGGTTCAAGCGTCACACTTAATACAACCGATTTAAATCAAGACACAGATCAGACAGTAACCGTAACTGTAACAGCCAGTTCAGTTTCTGCTTCTGCTAGTGTTAGCGATACACAATCTATTACTATTTATCAATCCGCTGATGGTGGTGGTGGCGGTGGTGGCTATTAATAAAAAATTAGAGGTATAAAAATGTTTGATAACTTACTTAGTCCAGAATTTAAAAAACTTTTTACAGATTCAATAGACACTTTAATTGATCAGAAAGGCTTAAGTGTCCCTTGTACTCTCAAATATGAGAATAGCAAAAGGGACCTATGCTATAATTGTGAGTTTGATCCTATCACACAAAGATCTGCCAATAGACCTAAAGCTAGTCCGACTATTAATTTTCCTAGAGAAAGTATGTGTCCTGTTTGTAATGGTTTTGGTTTTATAGAAACAAGCACAGATGAGACTATATATTTAGCTGTTATTTTTGATAGCAAATATTGGTTAAATTGGGATTCTAAATCAGCTAGAGTTTCAGACGGTATGGCTCAGAGCATATCTAAGATAGACACATTACCTAAAATTAGTAACTGTAAAGAAATGATAATGGATACCAGCATATCTACTTATGATAATTATAGATATAGTTTAGCTGGAGAACCTACTCCTGTGGGCTTAGGCTCTAATAGTTATATTATTAGTATGTGGCAAAAATCATGAATTTTAGTTTTAAACTATTAGATAATGATAAAACTATAACAAAGAAAATATTGTCTGCATTGGCAAGTCAATTAAATTCTGCATTCAGTAAAGCCAGTAAGGATGCTGCTGTAGAGGTACAAGCTGCCGTGAAAAGATCTATAGAAGCAGAGGGCGAGTATTTGTCTCTTACTTCAGGACAATTAAAATATGAGCTTGGGATTCCCAATCAAGGCATAGTTGATCAAATAGTGGACACTTGGGTTAATAGTATAAGTATAAATACTAAAAAATTAACTGTTAAAACTAATTCTTTATCTGGTGGATTTTCTATTAATATGATTAAAAGCGACTATTCAGATGTATTAGGTTCGGCAGGAGCTATTATAAAAGATAGTAACACAGGATCTGTAGTACCTTGGCTAGAATGGCTGCTATTAAGAGGTGGAGATATACTTGTAAAAGATTATGAGGTATTAATGGGTCCTAATCCAAGATCTCGTACAGGAATGGCTGTTATGGTCAGTTCTAAGCAGAACTATCGGATGCCAACGAAGTTTGCTGGAACTGAAAGCAATAATTGGGTGTATAGAGCTATTAGTAGACTAGATGACACCAAAATGCAAAATATTATTCGGGTAGCATTGGAGAAACATATATGACTTATTTACCATCATACACAGTATTTAATGGTGTTGACAAATTAGGAGACAGTCTACTCATCGACGAGCTTGAAGAAAATCTTAAAGCTTATTTAGATTGGGGGTTTTTGAATATCGGAGGATATATCAATGTAGATACCCCTACAAGCGGATTATACGGAGGTACTTTTCACGAACTAAAGACCACATCAATTCCTGGATATAAAGATGGTCAAGTGTGGCAAAGCGCTAAGAAAGATTGGGTTTGGCAAAGTGGGTTCTATTGGAATGATGGCTATTTTGACAACAATACAGCAAATACTATATCTGGTGTGACTATAAATAATAACTTTATATCAGGTCCAACAGGAGTTGCAAATACAGGATATTATATTAATTATCCTATGGGTCAGGTTGTATTTGACAAAGCCATCTCTAAATCTGCTAAAGTAAAGGTCAACCATGCTTACAGGTGGTGTCAGATATATAAATCTAGTACTGATCCACATTGGAAAGAATTACAGGAATTAACCTACAAGCCTTCTCCATCATTAAATCAGGCTAAAAGTGGTGATTATAGCGTCTCTTCTAATCATCGTATACAGATGCCTGCTATTATTATTGAACCTATAGCCAGAAGCTTTTCTAAACCATTTCAGCTTGGTAGTCATGCTTTTATGGTTAGTCAAGATATATTACTGCATGTTTTTGCAGAAAATGGAGCACACAAAAATAGAATTGTAGATATTTTAAGACTACAAAAAGAGAATACAATCAACATGTACGACATAAACAAAGTTGTCGATAGTGGTGTTTATCCTCTAGATTATCGTGGATCTATCAATCCCAGTGGGTCGTCATATCATGAGCTTTCTAGCGGAAATAGCCCTTATTTTTGGAAAAATTTCTATATTAAGGAGTTAGATATCCTAGATATGGAAAGTCGAAATAAAAATATTTATTGGTGTACAATAAGATTAACGACCGAAACACTTATATAAGTTATTTTTCCTCCTTATAATTCAAAATCCGGAGATTTCACTATGGCCAACGTTAGAACATTTTATGCCTGTCAAAAAGTATCATTCGGAGCAGCTTCCGGATCAACAAGCACACCTTCCAGCTTTGATTATATAACACTTAATGGTGTCCAAAGTGTTGGAATTACTACTAATTTTAATCTAGACCCTGTTTATCAGCTCGGTAGATTACAACCTGGAGACCTTTTCGAAGATATTCCAGACGTAGAAATTAGCGTCACAAAACAACTTGATGGAACCAAGACTATTTACGAACAGATGATGGGTAACGGAACACTTGCTGCTCTTAGTGATAAGAGAAGTGCTGTTTTACTACAAATCTATTCACAGGAAAATAATGCTGCTACTGGTACTCCTCTTTCTAAGTGCGAAATGGAGCCAGCTTATCTTAGTAGTGTAACATATAACTTCCCTTCTGATGGTGCATTTACCGAAGAAGTTAGTATTGTGTCTAATAATAAAAATTGGAGCACATCGTCAACTAATACTGACCCACCAGATATTAGTCTAACTGGTATTGCAAGACGTCAGATGTTTAACGTTGCTGGTTCAACATTCCCAACTGGAGCAGTTGGTGCAGCTAATGCTCCATTCCTAAGTGGTTCATTACCAGAAGACTTTAGACTACAAAGTGTTAGTGTCAGTGTTGACCTTGGTCGTGAAGAAATCTTCCAACTTGGTGAAAGACTTCCTTTTACCAGATATATCAACTTCCCTGTTGAAGTTAATAGTGAGTTTGAATTTATTAGTGCTAGTGGTGATAAAGTAGGTGCAACTGAAACAGATGCTAGTTGCGCTAATCCAAAGGCATTAGTAGACAGAACTATCGTTCTTAAGTTGTGTGATGGTACCATATTAAACTTAGGTACTAAGAACAAGCTTAATTCTGTTAGTCAAAGTGGTGGTGATGCTGGTGGTGATAATGTAACATATACATTTAGTTACATTAACTATAGTGACTTGACCTATACAGGTCCTGGTACTGCTCCTGACGTTACTACTACATCGTTTGACGATATGGAACAGGTTGATCTTGATAATTATGGAAGAAAGAAGTTTTCATAATTTAATTAATCAGGGACAGTTAGGACGGATGTGAATGATTACGAACTGGATACATTAATAAATAGAATAATTAGCGGCTATCAATTTATAGAGATAAAAGATAATTTATATAAATTAATAAGTCCGACCGTTGACCTCAAGATGGCCGCTGATATTCTATATAATAAGACTTATCAGGATAATCTTTTCTCTAGTTTTATCCCCAAGGAAAATATTGATCAGCTACTAGTATCTGTGGACATGATTTCTGAGGATATTGACAAACAGATAAAGACTACAGAAAAAACTTTAGAAAATGCAAAAATACAATATTACAAACAATTCTCTAAATCTTCTGTAAAATCTAGAAATCAAAAAAAAATAAGATCTATAGAAAAAATTTTGCATAAAGCATATTCTGCAAAACAGTATTTAGATTTCTTAACTTTGGAACATTATTGTGAGAATATTAAAAATGAGTATATTTTATCTCATACTCTTATGGATAAGGATGACAAGTTACTATTTAATAACTACCCAGAAATAAACCATATACTATTTAATAATATAGCACAAGAGATTGCCCACAATATCATACCTGTTAATACATACAAACAAATAGTGAGAACTGATAGTTGGAGAAAAATGTATAATTCGAATCCCACAAACATATTCAACAGAGCTGCAACAGAACACACAGAAGAACAGAAAGCTCTTTTAAGTATTAATCAAATGTATAATAAAATTTACGAACATCCAGAATGTCCTAGTGAAGACATTATTGAAGATGACGATGCTTTAGATGGATGGATGTTGGACCAACAAAAGAAAAATGCTAGAGAAAAAATGGAAAAGGGTGTAGATAACTTATTAGGAAAGAAAGGGCAAAACGCCACAGAGGTTTTCCTCATGGCAAAGAATGATGAGGAATACGAGGAAATTAATGAATTAAATTCTCCTCAAGCATTGGCAAAGATTAAAGCTCGCATGGCTCTTAAGCCTGGAGAAACTAAATCTGATGGAGAATTTGCGGATACTCAAATGGAAGCACGAAATAAGATAGCAGAATTAAATAAAAGGAACTAATAATGGATAAATTTTTAGAACAAAGTTGTAGAAGAATACAGACTACCATGATAGGTGCTTTATCTAAAATGGAAAATAGTTTTGGGCATTTGTGGGGTCATTTTAAAGATGGTCCTTTAACAGATCAAGAAGAAGCGTTTGCAGACTTGTGGGATGATACTCGCAACTCTATATTAAATCAAGGCAATAAAGAGATTAGAAATTTAAAACAGGACCATATGAGGCAATCTGCTGACCGTATAAGGCAGAATGGAGCTATACCTCTCACTATGGAAACGAAATTTCATACACGAATAGAAAATCCTAAAAATCAGAAAGGTACAGATTATGAAAACTGAGGATATTAAAGTAGAGGTAGACGGAAAAGAACAGACTTTTACAGTACGTTCTCCATCTCTAACGGATCAACGAGAAGCACAAAAAGCATATAATACTGCTTTTACAGACGCTATTAAGAGTAATAGTGTGGTAAGAGCCAAAATGGATGATGTACTCGAAGATCAGGGATTATGGAATAAAGAGAAACAAAAGAAGTACGAAAGTCTTCAAGAAGAACTTTTAGAGGGAGAAAAGAAGTTGGCTAAGGGAGGTTTCGCATTAATTGATGCTAAGAAATTAGCTCTTAAGATGCGAGATGTAAGATTAGAGATTAGAGACTTAATAAGTGTTAGAACTAGTTTGGATAACCATAGTGCAGAGGGGCAAGCGGATAATGCTAGATTTAACTATTTAGTTAGCGCTTGTGTGGTGTATAAGGAGAATGATAAACCTTATTTTAAAGACTTGGAAGATTACATGAACAGGATGGACGATCCTGTGGCTTTGGCTAGTGCGAGCAAATTGGCAAATATTATTTACGGTCTGGATAATGACTTTGAGAAAGGCTTACCAGAAAATAAATTTTTAAAGAAATATAAATTTGTAAATGACGATTTGAGGTTCATTGATAAGCAGGGTAGAACAATTGATAGCGAAGGTCGTTTGGTTAATGAAGATGGTCGATATATTGATGAACAAGGTAGTTTTGTTGATAAAGACGGGAACAAGGTTGACAAAGAAGGCGAATATGTTGTTGATGCTGAACCGTTTTTAGATGATGATGGTAAACCAGTAGTTCTTGAAGAAGAAAAAGAGACTAAAGAAGATGAAGCACCAAAATCTGAAGACAAGGATAAGGATAAGGAGGCAGACTCCAAAACTGAATCATCAGAGTAATACTCTCGCTTTGGTAAATACAATTTCTTTTAATAACGCTATGCTGTATAACGGTATGGCGTTATTTTTTTGAGGTAGCATAAATGGCAAAAGGATTCCAACTTACAGCTGAATTAAATCTTAGAGGACCGTCTAACATTAGACAGGTTGTTGGTGGTATACGCAAACAACTGCAAGGAATTAATACCAACCTTAATATAAATATTAATAAAAAGAATATTCAAGGTATGCAGCAAGCTAATACTAGACTTGCAGTAATTAACAAAACATTACAAACAACTGTTAAAAGCGCTAATAACGCCACAGCAGCATTTAATAAGTTGTCTGCTTCTATGAGAAGTGTGGGAAATGTTAAAATTTCTCCTAATATTGCTTCGGGTATGAATAATACAACCAAGTCTGTTGTTACAACAACTAAAGCTGTACAACAAGCTAAGAACGAATTTGAAGAGTTTGGTAAGCTAGGTGGTTTGGCTATCAAAAGATTTGCTGCATTTAGTGTTGTTACTGGCGCTATATATGCTGTTAACAATGCAATTAGTGCAGGTGTTAAATCATTCCTAGAATACGATAGACAGTTAACTAGAGTTAGTCAGGTATTAGATACTAATCGAGCTTCTTTAAGAGGTTTAGATAAAAGTATAACAGACCTGTCTACATCTTTAGGTGTGTCTAGTACAGAACTTGCAAACGTTGCTGTTACATTATCTCAGGCTGGTATACAAGCTGCTGATACTCGTAAAGCTCTTGAGGCTTTAGCAAAAAGTGCATTAGCTCCAACATTTGCTAGTCTTACCAATACTACTGAAGGTGCTATTGCTGCTATGAGACAGTTCAGTATTTCTGCTGGACAATTAGAAGGTGCTCTAGGTAGTATCAATGCTGTTGCTGGTAAGTTTGCTGTTGAAGCTAGTGATATTATTACTGCTATTCAGCGTACTGGTGGTGTGTTCGCATCTGCTAGTAAAGGTGTGTCTCAAGGTACAGCTGCTCTTAATGAATTTATATCTGTCTTTACTAGTGTGCGTGCTACTTCTCGTGAAAGTGCAGAAACTATTGCTACTGGTTTAAGAACGATCTTTACTCGTTTACAAAGACAAGACACTATCGATGCTTTGAAACAATTCGGTGTTACTCTAACAGATCTTGAAGGTAAGTTTGTTGGTCCTTATAAAGCTATACAATTGTTATCTGAAGGATTAAGAAGTCTTGATACTAGAGATCTTAAATTTGCAGGTATAGCAGAAGAACTCGGTGGTTTCCGTCAAATCGGTAAGGTTCTGCCACTTATTCAGCAGTTTAGCACAGCACAGAGCGCACTTAATGTGGCACAACAAGGCAGTAGTAGTCTAGCTAGAGATGCTGCTAAAGGTCAGCTTGCGTTAGCTGTACAGATACAAAAAGTTCGTGAAGAATTTACGGCTCTTGTAAGAAGTATATCTGACTCTACAGGATTTAGAACTTTACTAACTGTAGGTCTAGACTTAAGTAGAGTCTTTATTGGAGTAGCAGATGCATTAAAAGGTGTTCTTCCTTTATTAGCTGGATTAGGAGCTATGAAAGGTCTTAGTGCTTTAGCTGGATTTACTAAAGGTTTCGGTGGAGTATTTAAGAGATCTCAGGGTGGACCTATTCCTAGATTTGCCAGAGGTGGAGTAGTTCCCGGCACAGGTAGCGGAGATACTGTTCCTGCTATGTTACAACCAGGAGAGTTTGTTATTCGCAAGAAGGCTGTAGAAACTCTTGGAACAAAACGTCTACACAAGATGAACAAGTTCGGTAATGGTGGTAAAAGTAAAAAAACTACAAAGTCTAAGAAGGATGGTTGGGAGAATCTTGTACCAGATGGAGGTGTTCATTTTACACACCTAGACAGTGGCAATACAAGTGGTTTACCTAAGGGCTTCAGAAAAGTTTATACCAATATGGGATTAGATCTGCCTGCTAACTGGAATTTAAATTGGGCTAGAGGTGGTGGCAATTCTCCAGATGGTAAAGGCGCTGATGGCAAGACGCTTGCAGATTATATTAAAAATAATCGTGTTTTTGGTAGTTTATTAAGATCTGGCAGAGGATCTAAAGTCTATGGTTTTATGCCTAAAGGTGAAAAGAAAGGAAGATCAGGATCAAAAGCATTCAAAATTTTACAAGATGGAGAAAAGGCTTTAAGTGACAGTTTAGCTAAACAAATAGCTGGAACGAAAAAATTTGATACAGATAATCAAGTTAGTAGATCTTTACCTGATAAACTTAGAGCTGCTATAAGCCAAACTTTTACCAAAGGAGATGCAAAAGAATTAACATCTGGATTTGAAGAAAAGGTTGCTTATACAAAAGAAGGTAAATCTGGTAGACGTAGATTAAGTAAGAAAAAAAGAGACATGTTAAACAATCGAGCTCTTGGAGGTTTTATCAGAGCATATGCAAGTGGTGGTAATGTTCAAGACACTGTCCCTGCTATGCTCACACCCGGCGAGTTTGTAATTAATAAAAGTTCGGCATCAAAGCTAGGCACTAGAACATTAAATAAACTAAACAATGCAGATAGAATTAAAGGATATAATCGCGGTGGTGTTGTAGGGTTTGCAAATGGAGGATCTGCACCAGCAAGACCAGGTTCTACTATGGATACAATTGGTATTAGTAGAAATGATATAACATTAATATCAGCAGTCGGTGATGAAATTCAACAGCTTGGTATAACAAGTAGCGCAGCATCCGCTTTAATAGAATCTGGACAGCAAGTCACCTATCAGTCTGCTCTAGAAGCATTAGAAGCTGATAAGTTTAGAGCTAAATCTGTTGGAGCTAGTACAAAAGCTATAGATGCAAATATTAAAGCTCTTAAGCAACAAGCAGCAGGTGCTCAAAAAGTTTCTGGTGCTCTTAAAGGAGCGTCAGGTGAACAATTACAAAATTTACAAAATAGATTAGATCGTGGACAAGATTTAGGTAAAGCTGCTAGTAAATCTGGTTTAGGTGGACTTACAGGACTAGCAAGATCTGGTCAAGTCGATACTCAAGCCGTACAACAGTATATAGCTCAATCTCAAAGAGATCGTAAAACCCTTAACCAAATGGATAAGTTTTATATCAATGAGAGAAAAAGAGCTTTGCAGGCTCAGAAGTATTCAGCTGCACTTGCTATCTCTCTTGGGTGGTTGCTGAGTGGCGAGGGGTCACTAGAACCATTGGAGCAAGTTGAAGGG